>Ga0335397_10010383_pt1 | contig 11516 bp, 10 predicted proteins | sample MAT04_FD_205740 | JGI IMG/M metagenome (GOLD analysis project Ga0335397, IMG submission 205740) | Freshwater microbial communities from Lake Fryxell liftoff mats and glacier meltwater in Antarctica - MAT-04 (spades assembly) (version 2) ...
TTCTTCGGGGCCGGCTTCACCAGTCGCCTGCGACCGAGCTACTTCCCATTCACTGAGCCCTCGGCCGAGTTCGACATTCGGACGCCGTCAGGCGAGTGGCTCGAACTTGGTGGCAGCGGCATGGTGCACCCCAACGTTCTGCGCGCAGGCGGGCTGGACCCGGAGGAGTGGAGCGGTTTCGCGTTCGGCTTCGGCATCGACCGCATGGCGAAGGAACGGCACGGCATCAACGACGTGCGCGAGATGTACAGCAACGACATTCGATTCTTGGAACAGTTCTGATGAAGATCGTCCACTCGTGGCTGAACGACTTGGTGCCTGTCGGGCCATCAACAAACGACGCGGACATCGACGCGGTCGCCGACATCATCACAAACCTCGGTCTCGCGGTTGAAGATGTCGCGCACGTCGGCGGATCTGTCGCTGGCGTGATCACAGCCAAGGTGCTGCGTACCGAGGGTCACCCCGACGCGGCGAAGGTTCATCGCGTGTACGTCGACGCCGGCGATGGCGTGGAACGGCACGTGTGGTGCGGCGCGTTCAACATGCAAGCCGGCGACATCATCCCGCTGGCGACACCGGGCACGGTGATGCCCGACGGTCGTGCGATCGAACCGAAGCCGATTCTGGGCATCAGCAGCGATGGCATGTTGTGCAGCGCCCGCGAGCTTGGGCTCGGCGACGACCACGCGGGGATTCTCATCCTGCCTGCCGACGTTGCGCTCGGCGTGCCCTACGGCGATGCACTCGGCCTCGGCGAAGAAGTCGTCTACGACCTCGACGTAATGCGCAACCGTCCTGACTGCTTTGGGCACCTCGGCGTGGCCCGCGACGTTGCCGCCAAGCTTGGCGTCGAACTGACGCCGGAACCGCCACTCGCCGATCCTGTCGAACCGGCGCGGTCGGCGACGGTCAAGATCGTCGACGGCAACCACTGCGCACGCTTCACGACCATCATCCTCAGCGGCATCGTCGTTGGCCAGTCGCCCGACTGGATGCGTCGGCGGTTGAGCGCGGCGGGCATGCGTCCGCTCAACAACGTCGTCGATGTCAGCAACTACGTAATGCTCGAGCGCAATCAGCCGAATCATCCGTACGACTTCGACACGCTCGGCGGCGGCGGGTTCATCGTTCGGCTTGCCAAGGAAGGCGAGCAGATCGTCACACTCGACGACGTCACGCGCACGATGACAGCCCTTGATCTGCTGATCTGCGACGCCGACGATGCGCCCATCGGCATCGGCGGAATCATGGGTGCCAAGAACTCCGAGATCCGTGACACAACGACGACGATCGCATTGGAGATGGCCTGGTTCGAGCCGAACGCGATCATGGCCAGCGCCAATCGGCTCGGACTGCGCAGCGAGGCGTCGGCCCGATTCGAACGCGGTGTCGACCCGGCCGGTATGGAGCGCGCCGGATCGCGCTTCGTCGAACTGCTGCGCCTGACGTGCCCCGATCTGGTGATGCATGTCGGGGGAGTCGATGAACAGTCGAAAGATCTGCCGCGTCCGAACCCGATCAACGTGCGCCCGGCAGCGGTCAGCGCGCTGCTTGGCACGACGTTCGGCGTCGACGCGATTCGCGCTCTCATCGAACCGATCGGCTTCAAGTGCGAGCCGGCCAAGAATGGCGACCTGACGGTCCTCGCCCCTACATGGCGACCGGACTGCACGATGGAAGTCGACATCGCTGAGGAAGTCGCTCGCCATTACGGCTACGGGCAATTGGGCAAGACCGTGCCGAAGAGCACGATTCCTGGCGGGTTGACCGCGCTCCAGCATCGCCGTCGGCGATTACGCGAAGTGCTGCTCGGGCTGGGTATCAGCGAGGCCATGCCACACCCGTTCTTAGCGGCCGACGATCTGGCGAAGGCAGGGCTGCCCGCCGAAGCGGTTCGCTTGACGAATCCGCTGGCAGCAGGCGACGACGTGCTGCGCACCTCCTTGCGCCCCGGATTGCTGAAGGCGATCGCATTCAACGAGTCGCATCGTCGGCCGAGTGTCTCGTTGTTCGAAATCGGCCACGTGTACCCGCCGAGCGAAGACGTATTGCCAGCAGAGTTCGAAGCCTTGGCAGTGGTGCTGGCCGGCTCGCAAGCGGCCGACGCGGTTGCGGTGTGGCGCGAGTTGGCGAGTGCGATGGGTTGGGGCGCGCGCCTCGATCAGTCGAGTGTTCCCGGTGGCACGCATCCGGCGCGATCAGCAACGCTGTCGTTGGGTCGCGAACCTGTCGGCGTGGTCGGAGAGGTTCATCCCGATGTCGCCGATGCCTTCGAGGTCAGTGAGCGCGTCGCGTTGCTGGAGCTGAACCTCAGCGTGCTGCTGGCCAACGAACCGAGCGTGGCGCGCTGGAAGCCAACGAGCCGATTCCCGTCGAGCGATCTCGACTTGGCGTTCGTCGTGGCGAACACAGTGACCGCCGAAAAGGTCGACAAGGCAATCCGCCAAGCCGCAGGAGCGCTACTTGTGGATGTGCAGTTGTTCGACGTGTATAGAGGAGCAGCAGCGGGGGAGGGTGCGCGCAGCCTCGCGTATCGCCTCCGGTTGCAAGCACCGGACCGAACGCTCACCGACGACGACGTCGCCGCAGTACGGGCGAAGGTCGAGTCCGCAACAACAAAGTTGGGCGCAACACTTCGTTCGTAGCCGTTTGTGTCGCGGCCTGACCGCACTGTGATTCGCTCGGATGCGCGACACAAACAGTGCGCTAGTTGGCACTCAGGTCGTCCGGGGCGTTCGCTAGCCAAGCGACTCGGCCGCCTTGGCGGCGCAGGACATCGCGCCACAGGTTGTCGGGGTGCGGACCGAATACATCCCCGGGCTCGGCGGTCAGCACCATCCATGCACCGACCGCCAACTCCTCGTCGAGCTGCTGCGGCGCCCACCCGCTGTAGCCCTGGAACACCCGCAGTGCCGTGACGTTGGTGGCCACCTCGTCGGGGTCGAGCAGCAAGTCGATCGATCCCATCGCGTCGGCGACCAGGCTCCACGCGCCTTCGATCGGTCCGGTCAGTTGCGCCAGTGCGATCAGCGCCGATTCATCGACTGGACCGCCCTGATGCAGCGTCGCGGGCTCACTCAACAATCGCTCCCACGGACGCAGTTGGTCGGGGATCGGCTCGTAGAGCGGCCGGTTCAGCACCACGCCCACCGCACCGTCATCGGTGTGCTCGAGGACGTAGACGACCGTGCGGTCGAAGTTTGGGTCGGCGAGCGGTGGGGTAGCCACTAGGAGCCGACCCCTCGTTTGGCCCAGCGGCGGTAGAATTGGGCGACTCACCTCATCAGTGTGGCGCGTCAGCGTCTCTGTGTGGTTTGTCAAGCACAGAAAGTAGACCGAAATCTCCATGGGAAATAACAACAACAACCGAAGTCGTCTCCCCTCCCTGATCATCGGTGCGCTGGTAATTGTCGGCCTCCTCGTCGCGGCCGTCACCGTCGGCGTCAGCCTGTTCGGCACGCCCTTCGACACCAAGAAAGTCGATCATTCCCCACCGCCGATTCTGCTGGATCTGCGCGATCTGGCCGATTACCACGCGGCCCAAGCCCAGTTCGAAGTGACCGTCGACGAGGAAGACGACGTGCAATGGCTGCCGTCGTTCCTGGCTGGCGAACGGGTGCAGTTCGTGGCGATCGGGACCGTCGACGCTGTCGTCGACTTCACAACCTTGCCCAACACGGCCCTCGTGCAAAGTGCCGATCGCACCAGCGTGACGATCACGCTGCCTGCGCCGGTCCTGATGGACCCCGTGATCGACACCGAGCAAAGCCATGTCATGAACCGCGATCGTGGCCTCTTTAACCGGATTGGTGGCTTCTTCAGCGACAATCCGACCAGCGAAGCCGATCTCTACAACACGGCCGCCGACAAGATGGCCGACGCTGCGACGCAAACCGACTTGATGCAACGCGCCGAGGACAACACCAAGATGATGCTGTACACCCTGCTAAAGGCCCTCGGGATCCTGCACGTCAACGTCGTATTTCAGTCATAAAGAGCGGTTGCATGATCATGCGGAAGTTCGTATGATCATGCGATATGGCGGAAATCGGGATTATCGGAGCCTCTGGCTACACCGGGGCTGAACTGCTGCGGCTGTGCGCGCAGCATCCAACGTTTCGCGTCGCATATGCGACCGGCGACTCGCAAGCTGGCAACCGTGCCGCCGACGTGTATCCGAGCTTGGCCGCGCATTATCCAACGCTGCAGTTTGACGAGTTTCGCGCCGAGCGCCTCGCTGGTCTTGACGTGGTGTTCGTCGGCCTGCCGCACGAGGCGAGTATGGCTCTCGTACCGCAAATCGTCGACAAGGTCCGTTGCGTGGTCGACCTCTCGGCAGCGTTTCGACTGAAGGACGCCACGCTCTATCCGCCGTGGTACGGCTTTACCCACGACCAGCCCAAGCTGCTGGCATCGGCAGTGTTCGGATTGCCCGAACTGCATCGCGACGAGCTGCGCAACGCATCGTTGATTGCGACGCCGGGCTGTCACGTCACCGCCGCAACCCTCGCGCTCGCTCCGTTGGTGCGCGCTGGATTGATAGAGACGACGGGAGTCGTCGTCGACAGCATCACGGGTATCAGCGGCGCCGGACGTGCGCTGAAGAACGGTTCGATGTTTTGTGCCGCCGACAGCGATGTCACCGCCTACGGCTTGCTTGATCATCGGCACACGCCCGAGATCGAGCAGGAGGTCGGCGCGCAAGTGTTGTTCACGCCGCACCTGGCGCCGCTGAGCCGCGGCCTGCTAGCGACCTGCTATGCGCGCCCGACCGGCAAGACGTCGACAACGAAGCTGCTCGAATCGTTGGCCAGCTTCTACGACGGCGAGCCATTCGTGGTTGTCTCTGAATCGTCGCCGTCGACAAAGGCCGTGCTCGGTAGCAACGTCGCACAGGTGAGCGCGCGTTTCGACGAGCGCACCGGCACCGTCGTCACGCTCTGCGCAATCGACAACCTGACAAAGGGCGCGTCGGGCGGGGCCGTGCAATCGGCCAACGTGGCGCTTGGTCTGGCGGAGACCGAAGGACTCACCCAGGTCGGGCTGTATCCATGAACCCTGTCGTTAACTACACGGTCGACGGCGAGATCGTCGTCGTCAAGTACGGCGGCAACGCCTTGGCGGGTGCGACTGAGAGCGATGCGATGGAGCAGTTCGCGTTCGACGTAGTGCAAATGCACAGCGACGGCATGCAGCCGGTGGTGGTGCACGGTGGAGGCCCGCAGATCAGCCAACTGATGAAGGACCGCGGCAAGCAGCCCGAGTTTCGCAACGGCCTGCGCGTCACCGACGCGGAGACCATCGACATCGTGCGCACGGCGCTGATGGGGCAGGTCAACCCACAGTTGGTCGCGGCAATCAACGCGCAGGGCGGATCGGCTGCGGGCCTTAGCGGCGAAGATGTGATACACGCAGAAATTCGTGACCCCGAGCTGGGGTTCGTTGGCGATGTAGGCGCGGTTGAGGCCATGACGTTCGGCCATTTGCTCGCGCTGGGCCGCATTCCTGTCGTGGCTCCGCTTGGTACCGACTGGTCAGGTCAGACGTACAACATCAATGCCGACACGGTCGCCGGCGCGATCGCGGCCGCAATCGGTGCGCGGCGCCTGGTGTACCTCACCGACATCGAAGGGCTACGTCGCGTCGTGAGCGACGCAGCCAGCCTCATCCGCGAGACGACCGCCGACGAACTGGAAGCGATGATGGCGGACGGCATCATCGGCGAGGGCATGATCCCGAAAGTGCAGAGCTGCATCGATGCCGTGCGCGCAGGGGTTCAGCAGGCGCACATTCTCGATGGCCGCGTTCCTCACGCGTTGCAGAAGCTGTTCAGCGATGAACTGATCGGCACGGTGGTGCGATGAGCGATCAGTCACCCTTCATGCCATTCCTGGCGCCAGCCCCGGTGACGTTTGTCCGCGGCTCGGGTACCGACCTCTGGGACATCGGCGGCAAGCATTACCTCGACTTCCTTGGCGGTTTGTCTGTCGTCGCGCTCGGCCATTCGCACCCCGCAATCTCGGCGGCGATCGCGCACCAATGCAACACGCTCATGCACGTCAGCAACCTGTTTATGAACAACCGTGGCGCCGATGCCGCGCAGCGAGTGAACGCACTGCTGCGCGATGCCACTGGTCACGCTGGTCAGGTGTTCTTCACTAATAGCGGTGCGGAGGCGAACGAAACGGCGCTAAAACTTGCCCGCAAGTTCGGCGGCCGCGGTCGTCACGTTGTTGTCAGCGCATACGGCAGTTTCCACGGTCGCACGCTGGCAACGCTGGCTGCCACTGGCCAGCCCGCGAAGCACGAAGCGTTTCAACCGATGCCGGAAGGTTTTCGCTACGTGACCTTCAACGACATTGCTGCGTTGGATGCGGCGCTCGATCCATCGGTGGCGGCGGTGCTGCTCGAGCCCGTACAGGGCGAGGGCGGAGTCGTGCCCGCCGAGATCGATTACCTGCGCGCGGCACGGACGTTGTGTGACGAGCGCGGTGCCTTGTTGATGATCGACGAGATTCAGACCGGCTTCGGACGCACCGGCAAGTGGTTCGGCTTTCAGCACGCTGGCATCGCACCCGACGTCGTGACGATGGCGAAGGCGATGGGCAACGGCTTTCCCGTTGGTGCCGTGTGGGCGCGGCGTGAGATAGCGGCCGTCTTTGAGCCGGGCGACCACGGCAGCACCTACAGCGGCAACGCGCTGGCGACAGCGGTGGTCAGCGCCGTAATCGACGAACTTCGTCGAATCGACGCACCAGCACTCGCCGCTGCGCGTGGACTGGGGTTGTCGGCCAAGCTCGCTGCCATCGCTGGTGTTGAAAGCGTGCGTGGTCGCGGGTTGCTGCTGGCGGTGGAGTTGGCCGGCGGCGACTCCAAGACCGTGCAAGCCGATCTGCTTGCGGCGGGTCTGGTCACAAACGCGGTGACGGCCACGGCTCTACGGCTGGCCCCGCCATTGACCGTCAGCTCCGCCGAGATCGATGAAGCGGTCGCAATCCTGGCGGGCGTTCTAAAGGCGCGCTTGTGATCCGCCACCTGCTCGACATCACCGACCTCAGTTCCGACGAGTTGCAGTTGGTTCTCGATCTCGCGCAGCGCAAGACGCTGCCACGCGCACTCGACGGTCAGGGCGTCGCCTTGATCTTCGAGAAGCCGTCGAATCGCACACGGCAGTCGATGGAGATGGCTGTCTTCCGGCTCGGTGGCCACCCCGTCTACACCCGACCCGAGGAGATTGAGTTCGACGTGCGCGAGTCCGTTGAAGACATCACCCGGGTGATGGGCGGCTATCACAGCATCTTGGGTGCGCGCACATTTGCGCACGCGACGTTGCAGCGGATGGTGGCCGTTAGCGCGGTACCCGTGGTCAACATGCTCAGCGATCAGTCGCACCCGCTACAGGCGTTGGCCGACGCACTGACGATGCAGCAGATTCACGGCGCTCTCATGGGCCGCACCGTCGCCTACGTCGGCGACTACAACAACGTGTCGCGCTCGCTGGCCGAGGCATGCCTGCTGCTAGGTGCGAACGTCGCGCTTGGCTGCCCGGTGGGGTATCACGCAGACGACGTCGAGCTGGAGCGTCTGAACTCACTCGGCGGCGGCAAGGTCACCCAGGTCCATCGGGCCGTCGACGCAATCGTTGGTGCCATTGCAGTTCACACCGACAGTTGGATATCGATGGGGCAAGAGGCGCAGCGCGCCAAACGCATCCGAGCTTTCGCGGGCTTCACTGTGGACGCCGCAATGATGGCGGCGGCGGCTCCCGGCGCGGGCTTCTATCACTGTCTTCCCGCGCATCGCGGTGAGGAAGTGACGGCCGAAGTCATCGATGGACCGAACAGCCACGTGTTCGCGCAGGCTCACAATCGACTTCACGCGGCGTGTGGCGCGCTCGCGTTTCTCAAGGGGGTGCGTTGACCATGTCGAAGGTGCAACGGCAACAATCAATCGCACGGCTGATCAGCCGGCTGCCGGTCACAAACCAGCCGCAGTTAGTCGAACTACTGGCGACGGATGGCATCGCGGCGACGCAGGCAACGGTGTCGCGCGACCTCGAAGACCTTGGCGCGGTAAAGGTGCGGGTGCCCGGCGGCGAGACCGTTTACGCCATTCCCGAGTACGAACCAGCCCGCCTGGCGCCGCAGGATCAGTTGCGGCGGGTGATGGGCGAGTGGGTGGCCGAGGTCAAGCGCTCGGGCAACATCGTCGTTCTGCGTACGCCGCCGGGGTGTGCGCACGTCGTTGCGTCGGCGCTTGACCGCAGCGCTGTTGACGGCATTCTCGGCACGGTGGCCGGCGACGATACGTTGCTCTGCGTGGCCGATGAAGCAATTGGTGGCGAGGTGTTGGCGGCGACCCTGCGCGATCTGGCTGGGCTGTCGTGAGCACACCGGGGACTGACTCGGGGCCTTCAGGCAAGGCGCTGTGGCACGGTCGCTTCGCTGGCGGGCCAAGCGACGAACTGATGGCGTTCACCGAGAGCCTGTCGTTCGACAACAAGCTGTGGGCCGACGACATCGCCGGTTCGCTCGCTCATGTTGCGGGACTCGCGCACGGGGGAATCATCTCCGACCTCGAGCGCGATCTGATTCGTGAGGCTCTCAACGATGTCGCTGCGGAGATGGCGACTGGCACGTTCGTGTTTCAAGCGAGCGACGAAGACATTCACACGGCCGTCGAGCGACGAGTCACCGAGATAGCCGGCCCGGCTGGGGCCAAGCTGCACACTGGACGCAGTCGCAACGATCAGTCAGCGACCGACGTCCGTCGCTGGCTGAAGCGAGAGCTGCTCGGCGTGGCCGGTCGCATCATCGATCTGCAAGAGGTCCTGGTCACACGCGCCGAGCAAGCCGAAGGCGTGTACCTGCCCGGTTACACGCATCTACAGCGTGCACAGCCCGTTCTTCTCGCGCATCACCTTCTGGCGCACGGTTGGGCGTTGGGGCGCGACGTCGAACGCATTCTCGACGCGCTGGCGCGTATCGATGTTTCGCCGCTCGGTGCCGGAGCACTTGCTGGTTCGTCGCTGCCGCTTGATCCCGACTTCGTTGCGAGTGAGCTGGGCTTCGGTGGTCGCTTCGAGAACTCAATGGACGCAGTGGGGTCGCGTGATCACGTTGCCGAGGCTCTGTTCGCGCTGACGCTGGTCGCCATCAACCTGTCGCGAATCGGCGAAGAGTTCGTCTTGTGGACGAGCGACGAGTTCGGCTTCGCCACTCTTGATGACGGCTATGCGACTGGCTCGTCAATGTTGCCGCAGAAGAAGAACCCCGACATCGCTGAACTGGCGCGCGGTAAGGCTGGGCGAGCGATCGGCAATCTCACTGGCTTCCTCGCCACGATGAAGGGTCTGCCGCTCAGCTACAACCGCGACTACCAGGAGGACAAGGAGCCCTTGTTCGACGCGGTCAAGCAGGTCACGCTCGCGCTCAGTGCCGTTGGCGGCATGATCGCAACGGCGAAGTGGAACACCGAGCGCATGCAGTCGGCTGCCGATGCAGAAGTGAACTCGGCAACCGACCTAGCGGAGTGGTTGGTGCAGCGCGGCACGCCCTTTCGCGATGCGCACGCGCTAGTTGGGAAGCTGGTCCGCCGACACTTGGCCGGCGAGGGCACCTTGCGTTCGCTGGCGGAAGCCGACCCCGCTCTCGGTGCCGACGCGGCAGCGCTGGTCGCACCCGGAGTAGCGGTGCAGCGACGCACGACGCCGGGTGGCGCTGGACCGGCGGCGGTGGCAGTTCAACTTGAACGCTTCAAGAGCAAGATGGTCGCACTCCGTGAAGCGGTTGCCGCGTACCTTCGCTGAACGCGACGCCGCCGTCGTGGCGCCAGAGTCGGGGAACAAACTGTTCGTGGTTGAGCCACCGCACCGCTGCCCACGCGAGGCAACCTGACCGGGTTACTGAGCGACTTCTACGACACAGCGCACTCCTGGTGCCTTGGCGAGTCGTTTGTCGAGAGTCAGCAGCGTTGCGTTCATCGCCTCCGCAAGAGCGACGTAAAGCGCGTCGTAGCTGCGTACGTTGTCGCGTAGTTCCCATGCCCGTTCAAGCAATGGCCGGTGTGGCCAGCGTTCGGCGGGCCAGGTGCGAAGGTCATCGACTGCTTGTGTCGCCGCGGTGAGATCAAGTCCTCCAGTTCGGTGTTGACGCTGGATCACGGCTTGCACCTCGGCGTCGATGAGGTGCGGTGCCCCAAGGTCGGGATCAAGGAGTAGCCGCTGCCTCAGACTGGCCGCGCCTGGTGTGTCGGCGACTATCTCAAACAGGACGCTGGCATCAACGATCAGCATCGGGCCAGGCGCCCCGCAGTTCGTCGAGAATACCGAGCACCTCGGCGCGACTTACTTGCGACGGGCGACGACTTGTGCGCTCAAGCCACTCGGCGAGGGATGGCCGGCTCGCTAGGCGGCTCGCCTCGCGACGCAGCAGGTCGGGAACGCTCATACCGGACTCGGCTGCTCGACGGACCAAGGCTGCATACACGTCGTCGTCCAGGTCGCGGATCTGAACCGTCTTCGGCATCCCACCAACGTATCATGCAAATCTGCATCTAAACATGCAACATTGCATTTCAGGGCCACCAGTCCGGGCAGTGAGCATTGGAGCGCACGGCAGGGGTTTAAAAGTCCGTCCAACGGGGAATGCTGTCGCGCAGAGTGTCGACGCCAACCGTCGAACCCACACTCCGACCAAAGCGGTGAATCATGACGACACTCATCATTGTAATTCTTGTAGTCCTTCTCCTGACCGGAGGCGGCTGGGGCTATCGCCGTCGCGGACGCTGAATCTGCAGGCTCGCGGGTGGCGGTTCCCACTTGAGCCATGAGCCGTGGGGGTGAGCGGTCGCAAATCGGCGGATGCCGCGTGCACCGTCGCGCCAGGTCACCAGTGAGATCACGGTGATCTCTTCGCCACCTGCCGTTGGAATCGGGAGCCCTGGTGTTTGGCCGGGGCTCTCCGCCACTACCCACGACAGGTCGCGGCGGCTTCCCACATTGTCAAGTTCGGCGACGAACGCTCGCTGTCCGTCCTCGGGCAGGTAGTTGAGGATCCAACTCGTCGTCACTAGTGGGTGACCGAATTCGGCGACTTCGTCGACCAACGCGGCGACACTTGCAACGGCATCGCCTTGTCGAAGATCCGGTGGCGACCGGCGTGCAATCTCGATCGCAGCGACGAGACGCTGGAAGCGACCGGGCTGGTCGGGCCACACACATGCCTCTAGCCAGCGCACCGCTTCGTCGTCGCGCACGTCGATCGGGGACATGTCGAGACCTATGGCGCGCACTAGTTGCGGCATCGACTTCGGGATCGGTGGTTCACCGCGTGTCTTGCACGTCATGTGAACTGTTGACGCTGCGCCGACCGAACCGCCGGGCTCGAACATGTAGTCGTACAACGGCCAGGACAAGTTGAGCCCGGCACTGGCACCAACATCAAGATGCGCGAGGTGCCCTACCTCCGCTGCAACGATTCCAAACACCGGCAGGAAGTAGGCGCAGCGACCCA
>Ga0335397_10010384_pt1 | contig 11515 bp, 11 predicted proteins | sample MAT04_FD_205740 | JGI IMG/M metagenome (GOLD analysis project Ga0335397, IMG submission 205740) | Freshwater microbial communities from Lake Fryxell liftoff mats and glacier meltwater in Antarctica - MAT-04 (spades assembly) (version 2) ...
TCGGGATGATCTGGCTGTACCCACCGCCGGCGGCGCCGCCCTTGATGCCAAAGGTCGGTCCCTGGCTGGGCTGGCGAATGCAGGTGAAGACCTTTTTGCCGAGGTAGGCGCCCAGCGCCTGGCTGAGGCCAACCGTGGTGGTCGTCTTGCCTTCGCCGAGCGGCGTCGGCGTGATCGCGGTCACCACAATGTATTTGCCGCTGGGCTGATCCTTCAGGCGGTCGCGCACGACCAGCGACACCTTGGCCTTGAAGTTACCGTGCAGTTCCAGCTCGGCGGGCAGAATGCCGGCATCAGCCGCAATCTGGGTAATGGGCTGCGGCGTTGCCGTTTGGGAGACGACGAGATCGCTGGGAACCGGCGTCTTAAAATTGGTTAGTTTTTGAGCCACTGGACACTTCCTTGTGTTTGGTTGAATATTCTGTCATGCTTTGTTTGAACCCAGCTTGGCGACAAGCCGCTCTTCCAGCCGGTGGTAGCCGGTGGCGCGAATTTCAAGTGGAAAGCCAAGGTAGGTTGCGATAGCTTTTGCCTGCTCGAGCAGTGCCGGATCTGGTTTCTGCACCAGATAGACGACGCGCTGGTAGTTGGCGAAGTAGTCTTGCTTGAGTTGTGGAAAGCGATCCAGCCCCATGCTCTTCATGATCAGCGTACGGAACTGGCGCACCATAAAGTCGGTCAGAAAATAAGTGCCCGGCTCCTCGGCCATCAACTCATTGAACGTATCGCCGCCATACCACTCATAGCAATGCGGGCCGTCAATCCGTTCGATGCCAAGCCGATCCAGCGTTATGTCAAGCGCGCCGCCGGTGCCGCAATCGCCGTAGACACAGATCAGGCGGTCATATTGGCCGCGCAGCTCTACAATGCGTTTCTCCACCGCCGCCGGTATGCGGTCAGGAAACATGTGCAAGGTGGCCGGCACGGCCGCCAATTCGGCGTCCCACCCGTGGCGATCGATCAACGCCAAGACTTCCCTCGCCAATGCACCACAAATAATTAGCCCTGTCGTCACTGCTGAAATTCTCTTAGTGAACGTCCCTCGACAACCCGCGGCCGGCGCGGGCTATCGCTATTTGCGCATCCGTCGCTCGCGACGCCCTGCACCTTCGCCGGCCGCGCCTTCGGGCTTCGGTTCGCGGTTGGCCACAATCCACGCCAGGCAGTTCTCGTCGTTGCCGGTCATCACATCAGCCGCGCGGATCGCCGTGCGAATATGCTCCTCGATCGGGTTGGTGATGGCCGAGGTCAAGCCGGCGCCGATTGCCATCGCCAGGAAGGTAGCGCTGAGCGGTCCGCGGTTGGGCAGGCCAAACGACACGTTGCTCGCACCGCAACAGGTGTTGACACCGAGTTCGTCACGACAGCGGCGCACGATCTCGAAAACCTGCCGGCCGGCAGTGCGTACGGCGCCGATCGGCATCACCAACGGGTCGATCAGGATATCTTCTTTGGGGATGCCATGGTCTTGCGCGCGCTCGATGATCTTGCGCGCGACCGCCAGACGGACTTCCGGGTTCTCAGAAATGCCCGTCTCGTCGTTCGAGATGGCGATCACCGCCGCGCCGTATTTCTTGATCAACGGCAGCACCAGTTCCAACCGTTCCTCTTCGCCAGTGACCGAATTGACCAGCGCCTTGCCCTGGTAGACCGAGAGACCGCTTTCCAGGGCGGCGATGATGGACGAATCGATGGAGAGCGGGACATCCGTGATCGACTGGACGATTTTAATGGCCGCAGCCAGAATCGCCGGCTCGTCGGACATCGGAATACCGGCGTTGACGTCGAGCATGTGCGCGCCGGCCTCCACCTGGGCCAAGGCGTCCTTGATCACACGCGAATAATCACCGGCGGCCATCTCGGCGGCAAGCAGTTTACGTCCGGTAGGATTGATCCGCTCGCCAATGATGACAAACGGCAAATCGGGGCTAATCCGCACCTCTTGGGTGCGTGAACTCAGAATCGTTACGGGCACAAGTTCCTCCTCTACCAGAATGCTTCAATTTCAAAGTAACGCGACGACAACCCGCTAGCGTGTGTGATGAGGTCGCGGAATATGCCGCGCTCGTGTCGCATGCGGAACGTCGGCGCGGAACGGACGTGGCAACAGGCCAGACTCTTCGATGATCTCGGCCACCAGTTCTTCTTGCCGGTAGGCCATCACGTGGATGCCCGCCACACCGGCGATTTCGCGCACTTGTTGGATGATCTCGATGCAGATGCGCTTCCCTTCGGCGCGTTGTTTGCCTTTGGGCGCACCTTTCAGCCGGTCGACGACCTCGTCCGGGATCCACACGCCAGGCACCTTGGTGCGCATAAACTCGGCGGCGCCGGCTGAACGCAGTGGCCCCACACCGACGAGAATAAACGCCTGCTCATGCAGACCTTGATCGCGGACACTTTGCATAAAGGTGCGCAAGCGGGGAAGGTCAAAGCAGTATTGCGTCTGGATAAACTCGGCGCCGGCTGCAATCTTCTTGCCTAAGTGCACTGGCCGCCAATCGAAGGGTGGCACAAAGGGGTTAGCGGCGGCGCCCAAAAAAAACGGAGGCGGTACCGTCAACTTGCGACCACTGAGAAAAACGCCACTGTCGCGCATGATGCGCGCGGTGTGCAGAAGCTGCGTGCTGTCCAGATCAAAGACCCGCTTGGCCTGCGGCTGGTCGCCGGCGGTCACGTCGTCGCCGGTGAGGCAGAGCACGTTGTGCACGCCCATCGCCGCCGCGCCCAGCAGGTCGCCCTGAATCGCAATGCGGTTGCGGTCGCGGCACGAGACCTGGAACACCGGCTCATAGCCTGCACGCGTCAGCAACGCGCAGATGGCGACGCTCGACATGTGACAGTTGGCGCCCGACGCGTCGGTGGCATTGATGGCGTCGCAGACACTGGACAGCACGACCGCCGCGTCATAGACATCCTGCGGGTCGGCGCTGTCCGGTGGGTTCAGTTCGGCCGTCACGGCAAAGCGGCCAGAACGCAACACACGCTCAAGCCGACCGCTGGTACGCGTCGGCAGTTCATTGTGATTATCAGACTGGGACGGTGCGTCAACAGACACGGTTCGCCTCGTAGTAGTTCATCATGATGGACCGCAGAGGACGCGGTTTATTTTACTGCTTCCAACGGAATCCAGCCCGGCGGCGTCTGTTTGTCGACACCCGTGAGCATGTTGATCCAGGCCGAAGTATCTTCCAGCCGGCGATCGACCGGTGGCTGGATCTCGATTAGTTCGTGGCCATAGATCGGCATCTGTAACGAGCTTTCGTAGGCCACGACCCACACACAGCGCATCTCTGGCTTCACCTCGCAATGCCCATTGGGGCGCACACCGCCGCAAGGCCCATTGCGCAGGTTCTTGGGGCAGCCCATCGGGCAGGACATACCCGTAGAGTGCAACACACATTGACCACACCGGTGACAGCCAAAGACCCATCCCTTGACAACATCCTCCGGTCCCTTAATGACCCGCTCGACCCGTGCGTAGCCAATCTTCTTGACCATCGGGTTGAGCGCCCAGGCCGCACGCTCCGCAAGTTGGTACGCTTTCTCCAGGAGATGCGGATGGCTGTGAAAATAACCTTGCATAATCGCTCCCTAGACTGATCAAACACCTCACCATAAGCCGTAACTACCCAGAACCCATTACGCGCGGCGCATGCGTCGCGCGCGGCTGCGGTCAGTGCCTTCCCCGGCCGTCACGGGCACTGCCGTGGACTCCCCCAACTCCACATCGGGCACCGGAATTTCGCCCGACAGCACCTGGCACATGGTGCGGATGTGCTCGGGCGAACTGCCGCAGCAGCCGCCGATCAGCCGCACGCCGCTGCGCCGCATGCGGTCGGCATACGCGCCCATCACCTCAGGTGTGCCACTATAGACCAGCTTGTCACCCTCAAAATGGGGCATGCCGGCGTTGGCCTTGGCGATGAGGATCAGGTCGGGCGCCGCGGCATGCATCTCGGCCAACGCGGCTTCCGTGTCGGGCAAGTTGTTGCCGCAGTTGGCGCCGACCGCCGTCAGCCCCAGGTCGGCCAGTTCACGCACCATCTGCACGCCGGTGACGCCCATCATGGTGCGACCGCGCGTGTCATAGCTCATGGTGGCACAAATGGCAATATCGGACGAAGCCGACCGCGCCCCTTCGACGGCTGCCTTGACTTCGTTCAGATCGCTCATGGTCTCGACCCACAGGATATCGACGCCGCCTTCGACCAGGCCGCGCGCCTGTTCGGCGAACGCGGCGCGACACGCCTCGTAGGTCATATCGCCCATCGGAACCAGCAATTCGCCGGTGGGGCCCATCGAGCCGGCCACCAACACGCGGTGATCGGCGGCGTCGGCGACGCGGCGGGCATTCTGCGCCGCGGCACGGTTCAGTTCGACCACGCGATCCTGCAGGTTGTGCAGTTTGAGCCGGTAGCGTGTGCCGCCGAACGAGTTGGTCAGGATGATCTGCGAACCGGCGTCCGCATAGGCCTTGTAGACGTCCTGCACGCGCTCGGGATAGAGTACGTTCCATTCTTCCGGACTGCCGCCGGAGATCAGGCCGCGCGCAAAGAGCTGGGTGCCCATTGCGCCGTCCAACACAAGGACATCTTCCGTTTGGAGATAATCGACAAGCTGATTCATGCCGTGCCTTCCCTGGTAATATGATAACGCTCACGTAGGCGTAGTTTAGCACGGAAGGCTTCAATTTGCGCCATCGGCTGCAGGGCAGATGGCCGAAGGGCTGCCATCATGGAATTCCCAACAGCGCTTTCGTCACGGTAACAGCCTGATTGGCGTTGCCGCCAAAGCCATCGGCACCGATCTCGACGGCAAAGTCGGACGTGACCGGCGCACCGCCCACGACGATTTTCAGCTTGTCACGCAGCCCGGCCGCGACAAGCGCGTCGATCGTAACCTTCATGTTGGGCATGGTCGTGGTGAGCAACGCCGACATCCCCACAATCGCCACGTCTCCGGACGCAGCCTCGACAAATTTGGCCGGCGGTACGTTGACGCCCAGATCGACGACATGGAAACCAGCGCCCTTCATCATCATGATCACCAGGTTCTTGCCGATGTCGTGCACATCGCCCTGCACAGTCCCCATCACCACCTTGGCGACGGGCTTCACGTCGGTCAGTTCGAGCAGCGGCTGCAACAAGTCCATGCCGCCCTTCATCGCATTGGCGGACACCAACATTTCCGGCACAAAGAACTCACCCTGCTCGAAGAGGCGGCCCACCTCGTCCATGGCCGGGATCATGCCGTCATATAGAATCTTTTCCGGCTCCAGGCCGGCAGCAATCAGCTGCTCCACAACCGTTACGGCTGCCGGACGCTGGCCATCCAGTACTGCATTGTATAAGTCGTCGAGGAGTTGATCGATGCTACTCATTTGGCTATCCCATCTGCCACCAGTGACTGGCTGCGACCAGCCATGTCATACATGGCGAAAACATTTTCCAGCGGCGTATCCGATTGAATGTGATGCGAACTCGCCAAGATATAGCCACCGTTTTTGCCCAACACGCGACGCCGTTCGGCGACCTCGGCCTTGACGTCGGCCACCCTGCCCTTGGGCAGTGTCTTGATGATGTCGATGCCGCCATGAAAGCTCAGCCGGTCGCCAAACTCATCCTTCAACCGCTGCGGGTCCATCCCCGCGGCATCGGCCTGCACGGGGTTGAGCACGTCCACCCCCATGTCGATCAGTTCTGGCAGCAACGGATACAAGGCGCCGTCGCAATGATACATGACCGGGACACCGTGCGCCTTGGCGACGTCGATGATGCGCTGGTGCAGCGGCTTGATCACCCGGCGCCACATGCGCGCCGAGATCATCAAGTTCTGCTGCGTAGCCACGTCGTCGTAGAAATAGACCATGTCCAGCCGGTCCCCCGCCAGCTCCAGCACGCGGCGCGTGTTCTCCACATAGAGTTCGGTCAACCGCTCCATGATATACTGCGGAATCTCCGGCTGGTTGACCATATCCATGAGAAACTCCTGCATGCCGCGCAGTTGCCAGGCAATCTCGAAGACCGATCCGATGCGAAAGCGCAGGTGATATTCGTTCTGCGCATCGTAGGTGGCCAGAAGGTTGCGCAGCGGGGTGAAGTCCCACCAATCGGGGTCTGGCCACGGATGATGCTTGAGATCCTCCACCGAACTCGCCGCCGCCAGCGGCCAGACGGCAAATTCCTCGTAGGCGCCCGTGGGGTTGTTCACGATGCGAATGACATGACCCCAAATATCGCGTGAGGTGCCGTCGGGCAAGTCCTGGCGCCACATGCGGTTTGGCGTCGAACGGCTCAACGCGTTCCACCAGTCCACCGTGGCGCCGGGAAGCATCGCGCTTTCCGGCGGCCGGCAGAACTGGTCGTAGGAGATCAGTCGGCAGTCGACCGCAAACCGCTGCAGGATGGTCTCCCAGGCCGGGTCGAAGAAGTCGGCGTCGGTCAGCGGCCGGCTCGCGACGCCGAAGTGCTCCTGCAAGCGCCGCCAAATCTCGGGCGTCGCCAGAAAGTCCACCGGCAGGCGATCCGGCTGTTGGTGCTGAAGCGCGGTGAGCACACGCGCGCGTGGGCTGATGGCGTTGCCATTTACTTGCAAATCAGACATCAGGATTTCCTCTACTTGCCGCCCTTCATCTGCGCCACGCGCTTGCGATAGACTTCCGGCACCTTGAGACCCGGTTTGGAGAACCACACCGGCGCGTCGACGCCCGAGTAAAGGAGAATGTTTCCCCATGGGTCGAAGGCGCCCGTGCGCACGATGACCTTGGCCTGTGCGGCCATTTCGCTCAGGATCAGCGCATGCGCGATGGGCTCGTGGGTGCTGTCGGCAAAGATGCGCTTCACCGTGGCCAGCAGGGGCGGGTTGTTTTCGGCCATCTCGGCGGCGTAGGAGACGCGCTCGGCGATGAAATCCCCGGCGATGGCGGTCAACACGGTCTCCAGGTCCGGTACGTCCGCCACCAGGGCCAGATCGATGCGCCATGCGTCGTCCGGGATGGGGAAGCCGGCGTCACAGACGATCATGAGGTCGGTATGCCCCATGGAGGCGATGGCGTAATTCAGTTCGGCGTTCAGAATTGTGCTACGTTTCATTGGGTTCCTCGTTTCGAAGATGATGGTGGTTAACCGTAAGTCCGGCGGTAGAGGGCATCCACATCGCTGCGCGCAGCCAGGGCGGGAATGACGCCCAGCTTGGTGCAAGCCAACCCACCGGCACAATTTGCGAATTTCACGGCGCTCAGCAGATCCCGCCCTTCGGCGAGCGCAACGGCCAGGCCGGCACTGAAGGCGTCGCCGGCGCCGGTTGTGTCGACGACGACGACGGCGATTGCCGGCACATGGGTTTCGCCCTCGTGCGTGATGATCAGCGCGCCCTTTTCACCGAGGGTCACAATCAGGGTTCCCGCAAAACGTTGGCGCAACCGGGCCGCCAACTCAGCCGTTGGCGTTGGGTCATTGGGCGCCAATCCCATGAGAATCCGCAGCTCCGTCTCGTTGGGCGTGAGATAATCCACATTGGCCAGTATGTCGTTGCCAAGCGGCGCGGCGGGCGCCGGGTTCAAGATCGTGCGCACACCGGCGCGGCGGCCGAGTTCCATCGCCCGTGCGGCGGCCGGCACCGGCAACTCAAGTACGGTCATGACGACCGTGCTACGCGCTATCTGCGTGTTCACCTGGTCGACAAACGCGGGATCCATCAGCTTGTTGGCCGCCATGTCGAGAATGATGCCGTTCTCGCCCGCCTCGTTCAGGATGATGAAACCGACGCCGGTTGCCATCGCGCTGGTTTTCTGGAGATAGGTGGTGTCTACCCCCTCACGGGCGTAGAGATCGGTGGCAATCTCGCCTAGTTTGTCATCGCCGATGATGCCGGCGAAATAGGCGTGTGCGCCAAGTTTGGCCGTAGCGACGACCTGGTTGGATCCCTTGCCACCCGGCCCCATATCGAAATCGGCGCCAACCAGGGTCTCGCCGAAATGGGGCATGTGCGAAGTCCGGATCGTCATGCCGACGGCAAAGCTACCGACGACAGTAATGATGGGTTTTGCCACTGCAAACTCCTTTGGCAGTTGGAAGGCTATGCGTAGAAATGGGTCGCTTGCCCCATCGCACAGGCAAGCAACGGCTCTTCCGCGGCGTCGGCGCGCTGGAACTCACCCGTCAATCGTCCCTGATGCATGACCAGAATCCGATCACATTGCCCGATCAACTCGGGCAGCTCCGACGACGCGATCAGAATGCCGACCCCCTCGGTCGCCAGTTCTTGCAAAATGCGATAGATTTCAACCTTGGCGCCGACGTCGATGCCGCGCGTCGGCTCGTGTAAGATCAAGAGATGGGGCTGCGTCGCCATACCGCGCGCCAGGATCACCTTTTGCTGATTGCCGCCACTCAGCGTGGACATTTGCTGTGCCAAACTGGCAACACGCACATCCAGCTTGCCCACGTACGCCTGGCTCAGCATCTGCATGGCCCGCGGCTGCAGGAGCCCGATCGTGCTGACCTCCTTCAGACTGGCAGCCACGATATTCTCCCGGACGTTCATCACCAGGAGCGCACCCACGCGCCGGCGATCGGCCGGCACAAAAGCCACACCGTGCGCGATGGCGTGCGCCGGCGAACGCAGCATGACCGGCTCGCCCTCGATGTCGACCTCACCGGTGTAGGGGCGCAGACCAAAGCAGGCCTCCACCAATTCATCCTTGCCCGAATCGGGCAGACCGGCGACACCGACGATCTCCCCCGCGTGCACGACCAGCGACACGCCACGCACCGCCTTGCCGCTGGCCAGATCCTTTACGCCAAAGACGATCTTGTCGCTCCCTTGTGCTGCGGCGTCACGATGATAGAGCGTTTCGATCTCACGGCCCACCATGCGTGCGATCAGGCCATCGACCGTTGCGCTGGCCGCCGCGATTGTCTCGATAAACTTGCCGTCGCGCAAGACGGTGATCCGATCGGCCAGGCGTAGCACCTCTTCCAGACGGTGCGACACGTAGATGATACCGACACCGGATGCCTTCAATTGGTGCAGCACGTCGAACAGATGGGCCGTCTCATCCTGCGTCAGGGCGGAGTTGGGCTCGTCCAGGATCAGAAGCTTGACCTCGCCCGAGATCGCCTTGGCAATCTCGACCAGTTGCTGTTGCGCCACGCTAAGCTGGCTCACCGGTGTCGAGGTATCGACGGTCTCCAGGCCCAAGGTAGCGAGCACCGTGCGCGCCCGTTCCGCAAAGCGCCGGCGATTCATGACGGCAATGCCGCGCGTCGCCGCCGCGCTGTTCAGCGCGATATTCTCCGCAATGCTCAAATTCGGGCAAAGCGCCAGTTCCTGGTAGACCACGCTGATCCCCAACTTCTGCGACACAAACGGGTTGGGGATTTCGCAATGCTCGCCCGCAAAGACAATGCTCCCGCCATCCGGCTGCAGCTCCCCCGCCAGAATGTTCATCAGCGTCGATTTGCCGGCCCCATTCTCGCCGATCAGCGCGTGGATTTCGCCGGGAAAGACAGTCAAACTGACATCGTCCAACGCCTGGACGCCGGGAAAGCGCTTGCCGATGTTATGCAGTTCGACGATGGGCGTGCCGCGGGTACTCATCGGGCGTTCCGATCTGGTAGCAAGGGATGTTTGGGATAGCGCCCCTACACGGACGCCATCCCAAACACGAAAGGTCCAAAAGGCTGATTACTTCAGGTACTGGTCGAGGTTGTCCTTGTTGATGATGCCGACGCCGGTATCGACATCTTTCATGGGTTTGCCGGCCAGGAAATCCACGAGCATACTGACTGCTGCGTAGCCCTGTTTCTCGGGCGCCTGGCTGATGCTGGCCGCCACAAAGCCACCCTTGATCAGTTCCAGGGTCGCCGGCAGTTCGTCAAAGCCGACCACCGTCACCTGCCCCTCGAGGCCGTTGCGTTTGACATACTCGCCATCAGGCGGCGTCGAGCAGCACTCGAGCGACAAGATAGCCGTCGTCGTCGGGTTTGCCAACATCGCATTCTCGACCGCTGCGTAGATCTGTTGCGGCTCTGTCCCCGTGTTCACGGTCGTCAACACCTTGATGTCCGGATACTCGGCAAACGCCCGTTTCGCGCCCGTCTCGCGGTCGATCGACCATTGCGCGGCGGCATCCAACGTGGTGATGATCACTTCGCCCTTGCCGCTGATCAGATCGGCCAGCACCTTGGCCGCCTCGTACCCCGACTGTTCCAGGTCTTGGCCGGCAAACGCCAAGCGCTTGCTCTCCGGGTTGTCCGTGTTGTACGTCACCACCGGAATCCCCTGCTCCAACAGCCGGTTGATCACCGGCGCCAGCGCATCCGAGCTCACGGACGAGATCGCAAATCCGTCTACGCCGGACTCGACCAAGTTCTCCAACTCCGCAATCTGCTTCTCGGCATCGGCGCCCACCGGCCCCACGAACTTGGCATCCACACCCAATTCTTTGGCAGCTTGCTCGACACCCTTCTTCAAGAATGGCGCGAACTCGTTGGATACGTCGTGATAGGAAACGTAAATCCGCAGCGGTTCGCCGCTCTTGACGCGCTCGGCAATTGCCGGCGACAGCGTGAACGGTGCGGCAGCTTCGGTAGCTGCTTCGGTGGCTGCTTCGGTGGCCGCTTCGGTAGCCGCTTCGGTCGCCGCTTCGGTCGCCGCTTCGGTCGCCGCTTCGGTCGCCACAGGGGCAGCAGCCGCTTCGGTGGCTTGGGCGGCAGGCGCGGCGGCCGGTGCGGCAGCCGGAGCGCACGCTGCCAAGAGCAACGACACAATGACGATCAACGACAACGGCAGAAGCAATCTGACGCGTTTCATAGGTTTTTCCTCCTCAAACAAAAGCTTCGACACACATCACAATAAAAACCACCAACCCGTGTTGCGAAAGACGCGTTCAATGTTCTTGCGGGCGTTTCACCTCCTTGCCGGCTTGCGACCGTTTACCAAGCATCAGTGGGCAACTGCCTTGCGGCGGCTGCTGGTCCATTTGTCCAGGCCGACCGCCAGGATGATCACCAGCCCAATGATGGTCTCCTGCCAGAATGGCGAGATGCCCATGAGCACCAAGCCGTTGCGCAGCACGCCGATAATGAGCACGCCAAGGATCGTGCCGAGAATCGTGCCCTCACCACCCGACAGCGATGCGCCGCCGACGATGGCAGCGGCGATGACATCCAGCTCGACGCCGACGCCGGTGCGCCCAGCCTGGCCACTGGGAAGAAAGGCCAGGCTCAAGATTCCGGACATGGCGGCCAGAAACCCCATGATCACAAAGGCCTGAATCTTAGTGTTGAAGACTTTGATGCCCGACACGCGGGCTGCTTTGTCGCTGCCACCTACGGCATAGACCCGAAAGCCAAAGACCGTCTTGGACAGGAGGAACCAGCCAACCAGCGCCGCCGCCACGAAAAAGACAAGTTGCATGGGCACTACATCGAAAAGCCGCCCCTGACCCAGGAAATAGAAAGTCTGCAACGTCTGCGGATTGGCGCCTTGTGTCTCGTTGACCGTCACG
>Ga0335397_10010386_pt1 | contig 11514 bp, 11 predicted proteins | sample MAT04_FD_205740 | JGI IMG/M metagenome (GOLD analysis project Ga0335397, IMG submission 205740) | Freshwater microbial communities from Lake Fryxell liftoff mats and glacier meltwater in Antarctica - MAT-04 (spades assembly) (version 2) ...
TGGCGACAATCATGGCGGCGGCGACTGCCAGACCGGGAGCTGTATCGATGACGCCGGTCGCGGTGAGGGCCCCGACTACGGCGGCGCTCGTCAAGCCGAGCCCCACTACGAGCCGCTCGGAGCGCAGTGCTGCTTGCCACGGGCGCACGGTGCCCTCGGCGCGAGTGGCGTCGAAGCGTTCGTCGGCAGCGGCCAGGACGACGGCAGCGAGTACGAGGCCGACGGTGATCCAGAACCACTGCCCACTTGAGAGGGTGTCGGTGAGCACGAGGACCCAGGCAAGCGCAGCGCTCACTGCCAGGCCAGCGGCGATGGGGATGCGTCGCCCGATGACGGCGACGAGGTCCATGAACCTCGGCACGAGCCCTCGAGGATTGCGGCCCAAGGTGACGCCGGCGATCCCGATCAGCAACACGGGGATAGGAGCGGTGCCGGGGAACAGGTTCGAGAAGAGCGGACTGCCGAGGTAGAAGCCGGCCACCACGGCACTCACCGGATGGCGGAGACCGAACACGACCATCACGAGTAGCAGGGTGAGCCCGGTGAAGAAGTCGAAGCGGTTCGCCGCAGTCGATTGCACCGCCGCTCCGAAGATGCCACCCCCGACCCCGGCCATCGCCGCCGAGATCCCGAACACGGCGAGTACCGCAGCTTGTCGGTTCATGCCGAGCGTGGCGTAGGCCGCCTCGGAATCGTTGAGTGCCAGGAGTCGGAGCCCAAACGTCGAGCGGCGGATCGCGGTGACGAGTGCAGCAACGACGACGAAAACGACAGCGCCGAACATGAAGTACGCGGTCGTTCCGTCGACGTTCCAGCTCCCGACAGCGAATCGGGTGAAGTTCAGCGATCCCGTCGACCAGATCGCGAAGTCGTTTCCGAAGACGGTGAACTTGGGGAGTGCAAAGATCCAGTTGTCCATGATGATTGCGAACGCGGCCGTTGCGAGCGCAAGATAGATGCCAGACAGACGCAGGGCCGGCAGCGCGACGAGCATGCCAACCCCGCCGGCGACGACCCCGGCGAGCAGGAGCGAGAGCGGGCTGCTGCCGACGTGTGAGACGACGACGGCACCGACACCTGCGAGCGTCAGTTGGCAGAGTGACAGCCGACCGCTGTAGCCGACGACGGGGATCAACGAGAGCCCGACAATGGCGAGGCCCCATGCGCCCGTCGACGCGAACAGATCCGACCGCGACAGCGTGGTGGCGAGCAGCACGGCAAGAGCGAGAACGCCGACCGAAAGAAGTGCGGTGCCACGCCAAGTTGGCGGGGCCGACACCTCGCGTAACCGGGTGGTCGCGTGGAGCCGGAGGCGGGGGCGGGGCATCAGTAGCAACGCAGCGAACAACACGAGCGCCGGGACAGCGCTGGCGACGCCACGCAGGTACTGGGCGCCGATCTCGATGCGGGGCAGGTACCCGATCGCGTAGCTGACCGAGAGCCCGAGGATGATCGCGCCCGCAAACGTCCAGGGCACGCTGCGCAACCTTCCGATCACGGCAGCGGCGTAGCCGTTGATGATCAACAACGTGAGTGACACTGCCGAAAGGCTCAACGTCGGGGCGACGAGTACACCGGCGAGCGCGGCGAGCATGGTTCCGAGAATCCACGCCGTACTGGCGGCCCGGTCGGGCGCCGCGCCGTTGAGCGCCGCGAGCCTGGAATCGTCGACCGTGGCGCGCATCGCTATGCCGCGGCGGGTGCGGTACATGATCACGCGCAGACCGACGGCGACCAAGACGGCGAAAACCAGCACGATCAGATCGTTGTACGACACCCGAATGCCACCGACGTCGATGACCTCCCCGCTGAAGAGTGGGCGAGCCGAGCGGGGTGTGCTCGGGTCCCACGTCGACTGCACCACGCCAATGAGCAGCAGGGCCAGCGCCAGGGTGACGACGAGCCGGGTTGCCTCCGACGTGCCCCGCAGCGGGCCCATCACGAGGCGCTGTAAGGCGATGCCGCAGAGCGGTGCCATGACGAACACCACGACGGCGAAGGCGATCGGCGCCGGCCAACCCCATGCGAACCGGAACTGCCAGAAGGCGAATGCAGCAAGCATTCCCATGCCGCCGTGCGCCCAGTCGAACACGCCAGTGGTCGTGTACTTCAGGGTCAGACCGCTCGCAGAGATCGCGTAGATCCCCGCTGAGCTCAGGCCCGCAGCGGTGAAGATCAGGAACTGCTGCATGTGGTCAGCCGATGCCGGTAACAGTGGCGACGTTGTCAGGCGAACAGTTGAACGCTTCAGTGTTCGGCTTGGTCATCTCTTCCTCGTAGACCCAGCCGTCGGGTGTTGCTCTGACGATGAGAAAGCATTCGTTCATCGTGAGTTTGGCGGCCGACAGGTCCTTCGGCGGCACGAGCCCGCCCGCCGTCCATTCCTGTTGCGATCCGGCCTGTTCGAGCACGCACTCGACCGTGAGATCTGACCCGCAGGCCGTGGCGGCGACAGCGAAGAGCAGCCACGCGTTGAGGCCCTGGACGTATTCGAAGTCGTAGCTTGCCTCGGACCCGGTGGCCTGAAGGATCTCGATCGCCTGTGTGGCAGCCGGACTCTGATCGGCGAGGACCTCTGGCCAGAACTGTAGGGCGAGGTAGAACGGCGCCAGGTCGGCCTCGGTGGTCGCCTGGTAGTTGACCGGCTTGTAGGCCGTGCTGTCGAGGACCATCGCCGTCGGAGTGAACCCGGCGTTGTTCATCGCCTGCCCGTACGGCGTCATCGACCCGATCGCCGCAGCTCCGGGGATCAACAGCTGCACACCCGCTGCCTTCTGGGCCTCCGCGTATGGTCGCCAGTTGTCGACGGCGCCAGGTGGTACGCGCTGGATGTCGACGACCGTCCCGCCGATTGCCTCTGCACCGGCCTTTGCGCCGACGTTGTTGCGTTCCTGCGTTGGCACGGCGGAGCCGAGGATGCCGACGGCATCGAGCACGCCGGGGTACTTCTCGCTCACTGCTCGGTATCCGCCGACGAACCACTCGTCGATCGGCGTTGGCAGCGGCTGGACCTGAAGACCGGACTGGCTGGCGACGACACTCGTCTGATACGCCGGAATCTGGCCGAGTCCGCAGTCGAGGCGGGGGTCGACGGTCTGGTCGTCTTGGGCAAATCCATTGCCGACCATCATGAAGTCGGTCTCGCACGAGGCGACGATCGCAGCGCCGGCGTTGAACAGCCCGCCGTCGTGCTCGTTGACGACGATCTCACGCCCGTTGATGCCTCCGGCCGCATTGCACCAGGCGGCGAACGCTTCTGCTGCGGCGAAGAACCCGATGCCGAGGCCGGGCAAGAACGGGTTCTCGACATCTGCGCCGGTACCAACGGTGATCGAGTCGTCGGTGACCCCCCTGGCGGTGGCCCCGCTGGCGTCGCCGGGCCCGCACACGCCGGCCAACGTGCCGAAGTCGCCGGGCGCCTTGGTGACCAGCGTGGTCGTCGATGCGGCGTCTGTCGATGGAGTGTCGGTAGAAGAGGGTTCGGTCGTCGGCGAGGTGGTCGCAACCGTTGCATCGCTGATAGCGGGGACGGTCTGCGGTGTGGCACTGTCGTCGCGAGTGGAACAGGCTGCCGTGAGCCCGAGAACGATGAGAAGGGCGGCGCCCTTCACCCAATGGCGTGAGATTCTAGGGACCATGGCAGTTCATTCCTTCTCCCGCGTGAGCCGGCGCAGCGCCTGCTGAAGCGAGTTCCCAGCCTGACCCGGTTGTCAGGTAGCCTGACGATATCATGATTACGTGTCGGGCGTCACCAGAAGTCATGCATCGACAGGCCCGCCCCATTGGCGGGTTTCCCCGATGACCGACCGTGTCGACGAAACAGCCTCGGTCGGGCCCTTGGCCGCACATCGACGCAGCATGTCTCTACCGGCACGGCTGCTCGCCGCAGCCGACTGGTTCAACGAGAGTTTGAGCGCCGCCGTGGAGGCGGCAGGGTGGCCATTCCTCAACAGGTCGCAGTCGCTCCTATTCGTGAGCATCGACGACGACGGAACGCGACCGGCTGAGTTGGCCCGCCGCCTAGGCATCACTCGCCAGTCGATGCAGGAGCTGTTGCGCAAGCTCCGTGATCACGACCTCATCGCAATCGATGTCGATCCCGCCGACGGTCGGGCGACGATCGTCCGTTTGGCCCCCCGAGCTCACCTGTTGGGTCGCGATGCGGCGATCATCAGTGCCCGGCTCGAGACCGAACTCGCCCGTCGCATCGGAGCTGAAACTGTCGCCCAGCTCCATGCGGCGCTGGAAGCCGACTGGGGTGATCCGCCGTCCGGCGGCAGCGTGCTGCGGACGGGACCTCGGCCAAAGCCGTGAAGCAGCGAGCCTCGACAGATGGCAGAAATTCTTTGGTTCTTGGTCGACGAGCTCGCCGTCGATGGACACCTCACCCATCGAATTGTCGACGATGACCGTGGTCTCGAAGTACAGAGCGGGCGCCTGTCTGGCGTTCGATCTCAGCTGTTGCCTGTCCGCAGAACGCCTCGGCCAGTTCACGATTTTCCACGGGTACATCCCGTCGCCGCAACACTGTTCCTAGTTGAGGCAGATGCACTTCTCGTCACGAATGTCGTCGCGTCGACGACCATCATCAAACCGCCTCACCGTAGAACGAGGCGGTGAGCGAGTGTCGTGGTGATCGCTCGATCAGATCGTGGCGATACGCAACCAGAGCGCCGCTGCCGACAACAGCACCAGCGGCAGAGGGAGCAGCACCTGGCGCAGTGCGTGACCGGCTCGCAGGTGTGCAGCTACAGCCCCTGCGTAGTACAGCAGCAACCCTGCCGACGCAGCGATACCGATCGGAGCGAAGGCGAGTCCGACGATTACGCCGACAGCTCCTGCGAGTTGCAACGATCCGAGCAGTCGTGCATGGTCCTGCGCACCGACACTTCGAAGGAGCTCGCGCATCTGAGGGATGCCTTGCAACTTGCCCATTGCGGATCCGAAAGATGCGAGAACCAAGACGACCGATACGACGAGACAGGCGATGAACACATTGACAAGCTAGTTGCTCAACGCCGCATGTGCTCGCAAAGTTGTCCGACGGGTTGCGCCGGTCCACTGTGTGGACCGATCCGCTGGTCCGGCCGATGAACGCACGCGACGATGGTCACCGGGTCCGATCGAGGGGAACGAAATGTCAGCAGAGCAAACCACCGTCGACGTACCGGAACGACTGCGCACTAGGGCCAGGGCGGACGGCCAATCGAAGTACCACACGGGCAAGGCCGACTGGTCGGCGTGGCCGGTTTACGATGGCGCCGACTTGGGTCTGCGCAACTATTGGTACCCGGTGCAGTGGTCGTCGCAGGTCACGACGGAGCCCCAGCAGATCGAACTGTGCGGCGAGAAGATCATGGTCATGCGAAATGCTGAAGGGCGCGCTCGCGCACTGCACGACCGGTGCCCGCACCGTGGCGTCGCGTTGTCGGAGGGGATGGAGGAGTTCCCCGGCACTGTCAGCTGTCCCTACCACGGCTGGACGTTCGACCTCGACGACGGAGAACTCGTCGCTGTGATCACCGACGGCCCGAACTCGCCGATGTGCGGCAAGGTCGCGGTCAAGACCTACGCGGTGGAGGAGCGCATCGGGCTGGCGTGGATCTTCATCGGCGACCGTGAGCCGCATCCGATCGACGACCAACTCCCCGAGGAACTGGTCGACGCGCCACCGATGGCGGTCGGTGGCCGCATCGAGAACCGCAACGGCGACTACCGACTGTATGCCGAGAACGGCTTCGACGAAGGGCACGCCAAGTATCTGCATCGCACTGCGCTGTGGCGCACGTTCAAGATGATGCCGGCGTGGAACAAGGTCCACATCGAGCAGCACGGTCGCTGGATCTACCGGATCGAGGACGAACGCCATTGGGACGCCGAGTTCCCGGGGCTTGGTACCTGGACCAATCGACGCTGGTGGAAGATGAAGCCGAAGCAGCAGCAGGGAAAGTTCCTCGGCAACACCGGCGGCAACGAGGCACCCGATCCCTACATCGCCTCACAGAACTATCCCGGCTTCGCGTCCCTCTCGGCTCCGGGCGTGCTGCGGATCGCGTACCCGCAATTCATTCATTACGAGTTCTACGTGCCGATCGCCGAGGGCCGCACGAAGTACGTCGGCGTGATGGTGCAGTTCAAGTCGGGGTTTCAGCGCATGTCGTTCTTCGCCCGCTACCTGTTCGGTATCCGCTGGCTGTTCCACGGCCAGTTCTCCGGCCAGGACGGCTGGATGGTCGAAGCCACCGACGCGCCGCCTGAGCGGCTCTACCGACCCGACGTGTCCCTGCTCGAATGGCGGCGCCTGATCGAGTCAGGCAATTCGTTCGACCCGACGCCCGTCGGCACACCCGTGCAGGTGACATCCGATGTCGGCGGCCAGGCCCAACAAGTGGGCAGCTGACATGGCGCGACGGCCCCAACCGCTCGTCCAACCGACCCCGGTCCTCGCTGAACCCGGGGGGCGCCGCATCGTGGCCGGCGACGGCAACGGCTACCACGTCGTCACCGTCGAGGGTGACGCAGCGATGTCAGGCGTACCAGCGGTGTTCCTCCACGGCGGTGGCCCCGGTTGCACCGGTTGGAGCGACTTCGGACAGGTGGCGCCGCTGTTCGCGCAGGACCGACCCGTACATCTCGTCGACCTCCTGCAGTACGGGCGTTCCGACAAGCACCCGATCGAAGGCCCGCGCTGGAGCTACCTCGCGAGTTCGATGGTTTCGCTCTTCGACACGATGGAACTCGACCGAGTCGACCTGATCTGCAACTCATGGGGCGGCACCATCGCAATCGCACTTGCATCGGAGCATCCCGACCGAGTGCGGGCGATGTCGATCACGGGGTCCATGCCCGTGTTCTACGGGCCGCTGGCGCCTTTGCCCGAAGGCGGCACCCGCGGGCGTCGGGCACGAAACGAGTACTTCGGCGGCGCTGGCCCGACCCGCGAGAAGATGGAGGCGCTGATCGCCGGGCTCGAGTGGTACGACAGCACCAAGATCCCCGCGACCACCATCGACTACCGCTACGAGATGAGCCTGGATCCAGACGAGATGCGACTCGCTGCGTCGAGCGACGACCTGCGCGGTGAATGGCAGGACCTGGAAGGGCATCTGCGAACCATTCAGTGCCCGACGCTGTTCTGCTGGGGCATGCACGACGACTTCCTCACGCCCGACTACCCGCTGATGCTTGCCCGCATGGTTCCTCATGGGCAGCTGTACGTGATGGACCAGGTCTCCCATCACCTGCAGGAGGAGCGCCCCTGGGACTATTACTCGATCGTCACCGGATTTTTGGAGCAACAGCATGACCGCTGAGTTCACCCCGTCCAAGCGCCCAGTCCTACGTGCGCTGCTCGCTCTCGTTGCGGTCGGCATCGTGATGCGGTTCACGTTCGTCGACCTGTTGACGAAGGCCACGGGTACGTGGATCGGTGGTGTGGAATCGCCACACCGTTCCGATGCAAGCACCAGCACAGTGTCGCAGGGTCCGAGTGCTGCCTGAGGATCTCGGCACCCGGATCCGGCGCGCCCATGAGGCGATCGACCGCGATCGGCTGGTGGAGCTTTGTCGCGCGCTCGTCGACGTCCCCTCGCCGACGGGCGATGAGGCACCACTTGCGCGAGTGATCGCCGACCTGCTCGTCGCATGCGGCGCCGACGGGCGTGTGCAACCACTCGACCACCGCCAGGCCAACGCCTGGGGGCGTCTTGCTTCCACGGGTGCCGGCGGTGGAGCGACGTTGATGCTGTACGCGCCGATCGACACGATGACCACGGGTGATCCCCGCCATGATCTCTCGCACGTGGCCGCCGAGCTCGACCCGCACCTGCTGCCCCACTCGCTCGTCGACGGTGGCCGCGTCGTCGGGCTCGGCGCGATGAACCCGAAGGGTCACGCTGCATGCATCCTCGGCGCCGTCGAAGCAATTGCAACGTCGGGCGTAGAGCTCGACGGCGACCTCATCGCCGCGTTCGGCGCTGGTGGAATGCCCACGAACTCGCTGCCCGAACTCGACGGAGCACCCCAGCGGCACCACACCGGTCAAGGGGTCGGTTGCTCATTCTTGATCGAGCAAGGCGTGTGGGCCGACGCCGCCGTGATCGCCAAGTCGGGCTGGGCGATCGCGTGGGAGGAGGTCGGCCTCGCCTGGTGCGACGTCACCGTCCGTGGAACCCACACCTACGTCGGCGCCCGCCACCTGATTCCCTACCGCAACGCAATCGCCGACGCAGCCACGGTGGTGCAATGCCTCGAAGCCTGGTTCGTGGAGCGAGCCGAGCGTTGGGGCGTCGAGCATCCGGACTCTGACGTCGAACCGCAGGGAATGGTGGCCGCAATCTCCGGTGGCTGGCAGCGGATGGCGGCGTTCGCTCCGGCCGAGGTGACGATTCGGGTCGACATGCGTCTTGCGCCAGGGCAATCGCCGCTCGACGCCCGTCGCGAACTCGTCGGAGCGGTTGCGATGCTGGCGTCCGACGGAATCGATATCGACGTCGAACTGGTCGTCGGCATTCCCGGCAGCCGCACCGAGCCAGACCACTGGATCGTCGGCACGGCTGTCGATGCGTGGGAAGCAGAAACGGGGGAGCAGCACGTGGCTGCCCGCCGTACCAGTGGCGCCACCGACGCCAACATCCTGCGCAATCGAGGAATTCCGACGGTGCGCGTCGGTTTGCCGAAGAGCACCGAACCCGACGGCTCGCCGATCGGCTTCGCGCCAGGCATGAACACCGTTGACGTCGACGCGCTCGAGATGCTGACGAGGTACCTGGTGCGCGTCGCCCTCAGCGCAACCTGCACGAAGGTGGGGCTGCAGTGAGCGAGATCGTCATCGGCGCGCTGGCGTCACACACGACATTGATGAACACGAAGTGGGATGAGGTCGACCACTTGCAACGCGCCCACGAGTTCCGCGACGCCCTCGGCACTGCTCGGGCGGCGATCGAGGCGTCTGGAGCCGAAGTTGCGGTAGTCGTCGGGCCGAACCACTTCCGAGGGTTGTGGCTCGACCTGATGCCCACGTTCACGATCGGTGTCGGCGACGTGTCCGGCGTCGGCGAGCATGGCACGCCGAAGGGGCCGCTGCCGACCGACCGTGAGCTTGCCCATGCACTGTTGTCGGCGATGTCAAACGCCGGATTCGATCTCGCGATGTCCGCCCGCCTCGAGGTCGACCATGGCATTACGCACGCGGTCCAGTGGGTGCTGCCCGAGGGAATGCCGATCGTGCCGGTGGTGATCAACTGCCTCGCTCCGCCCCTGGCGCGCCTCGATCGCTGCATCGATCTCGGAATCGCGCTCGGCGAGGCGATCGCCGGTTTCGGCGACCGCAAGGTGGCGGTGCTCGGGTCGGGCGGGTTGTCGCACCAGCTGCCGTTCCCCGACTGGCGTCACCCTGAGAGCGACGACGACGAGTTCCTGGTGCGGTCATGGGTCGACGGTCGCGGCAGGTGGGACGAGTACGAACAGCGCCGCCGCGCAATCGTCGTCAACGCACCCGCGCTCCTCGCTGAGGACATCGACCGAGCGATCCTCTCATCCCTCGAACATGGTGATGGCCGCTCGCTCGTCGATTATCAGGACTCACTGCAGCAGCTGGCCGGCAACGGCGCTGCCGAACTCCGGAACTGGATCGTGGCGGGCGCCGCCTGCGGCTTCGCACCGACCCGCACCGTGTGCTACTCGCCCATGCCCGAATGGTTGACCGGAATGGCTGTCGCCCTCATCGACCACCCGATCACGCCGCTGCCCGGGCCCCATCGCAACAAGGAGCACGACACATCATGAATCTCCAAACCGCCTGGCTCGACCTTCTGGGTCTGCCGTTCTCGGTGTCGTGGGTCGACGCCGGAGGGGTACCGACCCGCAGCCTGCAAGCGGGTCCCGAGGGCGGCCCAGTGGTGGTGTTCCTCCACGGCACGAGCGGCCACCTCGAGGCGTTCACCCGCAACGTGCGCCCTCACGTGGAGGCCGGCTACCGGGTCCACGCCATCGACATGCTCGGTCACGGCTACACCGCTAAGCCCGACTACGACATGGAGATCCCGCGGTACGTCGAGCACCTCACCAACTACCTCGACGCCTGCGGCATCGAGCGGGCCAACCTCGCCGGTGAGTCGCTCGGCGGATGGGTGGCCGCCTGGCTCGCGTCGGAGACTCCGGAGCGGGTGATCAGCCTGCAGTTGATCGCTGCTGGCGGTACAAAGGCCAACCCGGAGATCATGGAGCGCATCAAGGGGTCCACGCGGAAGGCGGTGCGTGAGGACGACGTTCAGCTCACTCGTGAGCGCCTGCACCTGCTGATGCACGACCCTGCCAAGGACGTCTCGGAGGAACTCGTCCAGGTGCGACATCGCATCTACCATCAGCCCGACTTCGTCGAGAACATCGACCATCTGCTGTGCCTACAGGAAATGGACACTCGCCAGCGCAACCTGCTGCGTGCAGATCGGCTCGCACGGCTGGCGACCATCCCGACGCTGATCATCTGGGGCCGCGAGAACCCCTTCGGCGATGTGCCCGAGGCGAACAAGATGCATGAGGACATTCCTGGCAGCCGCCTGGAGTTGTACGAGTCGTGCGGTCATTGGCCCCAGCACGAGCGCCACGAGATCTACAACCCGATGGCGATCGAGTTCTTGAACGAAAACAATGCGAGGGCATGATGGCCGACGCTGAGAGCATCAACGAGGCCGCCGACCGGCTGTGGAGAGCGGCAAAGAGTGGTCAACCGTGCGCGCCGGTGCGCGACCTGATCGCCGCCGACGACATCGAGGGCGCCTACGCCGTCGCCCAGCGGAACATTGCCCGCACCCAATCCGAGCGGGGTTGGCGCCTCAACGGGCAGAAGATCGGTTTGACGTCGCCGGCGGTGCAGCGTCAGCTCGGTGTCGATCGCCCGGACTTCGGGATGCTGTTCGCCGAGTTGGCCCATGCAAGCGGAGAGGTGGTGCCGGTGACCGATCTACTGCAGCCGAAGGTCGAAGCCGAGGTGGCGCTGGTTCTCCGTCATGGTCTGGACCTGAAGGTGCACACGATCGCGGATGTGATCAGCGCCGTCGAGTACGTGTTGCCCGCCATAGAGATCGTCGATTCCCGCGTTGCCGACTGGAAGATCACCTTCATCGACACGGTTGCCGACAATGCTTCGTCGGGCCGTTACGTGTTGGGCACGGTGCCGGTGCGTCTCGACGGCCTCGACCTCGCCGCAGTCGAGATGACGATGACGATCAACGGCGAGCAGGCGTCGAGCGGCAACGGCGCCGCCTGTCTCGGCAACCCGCTGATCGCAGCGCGATGGCTCGCCGACACGATGTCGCAGGCCGGTACTCCGCTGCGCGCCGGCGACGTCGTGCTGACAGGAGCCCTCGGCCCGATGGCACCCGTGACGCCGGGCGACGAAGTGGTGGCCACGATCAGCGGGCTGGGCTCCGTCAGTGCCCGCTTTGCAAAGGAGGAGATCGTATGACGACGACCAAGGTCGCCATCATCGGTTCGGGCAACATCGGGACCGAC
>Ga0335397_10010388_pt1 | contig 11514 bp, 6 predicted proteins | sample MAT04_FD_205740 | JGI IMG/M metagenome (GOLD analysis project Ga0335397, IMG submission 205740) | Freshwater microbial communities from Lake Fryxell liftoff mats and glacier meltwater in Antarctica - MAT-04 (spades assembly) (version 2) ...
GGTTTGGCCGGGATGGGGTTGGGGTTGTCGGTTACTCTTTGCCTTTCCAGTCCGTGGCTGAGACGGTCTCTGGTCGTTTTGATCCTTATGGCTGCTCTGGTCCCTTACGCAAATTCTGTCAGGGTCCGGGCCCCGGCCTGGCTCTATGTGGAAACGATCACCCAGAACCCGGCCGCCGCGGAGGCTGCTTGGAGTATTCCGAATCCCCCAACGCCTGTTGAGCCAACCCAGGCCGCGCTTCTCCAAGAGGTTTCTCTCCCCGAGATTCCTTTTATCCAACCGAGTGCAACGCCGGTTCTTTACTCTGCTCTCCCATTAAACCCTGGTCCACCAGCGAATTTTATGAACAAGGAGGATGCCGTTCCATGCTGCCATCGATTTTCACAAGCCAGGTGATGGCCGGGGTGCTGCTGATGTTTTGGTTGGGCGCCTGTGTGGTCTTTGACCTGCGCTCCCGCCAGGTGCCGGCATTTCTGACCCTCCCGCCGCTGTTTCTGGCCGCGATCTGGCGTCTGTCCTACGGGGAATGGGCCCTGGTCTTGCTGGTGGCTGCCCTGGTTTTGATCTCCGATTTACCATGGGTCCGATGGCGTATCCCACTGGCCTGCCTGGCGAGTGTTATCGCGCTGCTGGCAGGGGGTCCATCCGGATTGAGCTATGCTGTGCTGGTCATTCTCGCAGTGTGGGCGATGTGGGAGACTGGAGCGACCGGTGGGGCAGACGCCAAGATCATCATCACCCTGGTGCTGCTTTTTGCGGATGGAATGCTGTTTATCCCGATCGTCCTGATCGGGGGTATCCAGGGTTTGATTGGCCTGATGGCCAGGCAAAAAACGATCCCTTACACGGTGTCCATTACCCTGGGTACGGCTGCCTGGTTGTGGCTGGTGGTGGGTCGTTGAAAAGCCGGCTCAATCGATGCAAAGATTTTTACCGGAAAGGAGGTGAAATAGACATGGGTATCGAAAAATTTCGTTTTCTCAAAGATAATGCGGCCATCGAAACATCCGAAGTCGCCATGCTGACGGCGGTCAACATCCTGGCGGCTATCGGCGAGATCACCCGTTTCCCGGACGCCCAGCACCTGGTGGGTTACGCTGGTTTGGGTGCGCGGGTGCACGACAGCGGCGAGCGCCGCACCACCGGCGGGATCACCAAAGCCGGGCGGCGCGACCTGCGCAGTTCCGTCGTGGACGCCGCCAATGCCGCCGTGCGCCACCACCCCTTCTGGAAAAAGGAGTTCGAGCGGTTGGAGTTCCGCCTGGGGCGCAGCCGGGCGGTGGTGGCGATCGCGCGCAAGCTGCTGATCGTCATCTGGCATGTGCTGATGAAGGAAATCGTCGACAAGCACCACGACGCCCGCGATGTGGCTTGCAGTCTGTTCAAATTAGCCTATGCTGTTAAGGTGCGCAACCTGCCGGACAAGTTGAGCGCGATCCAATTCACGCGCAACCAGTTGGACCGTTTGGGCATCGGGGCGGATCTGGAGAAGATCCCCTGGGGCACCAAACAGGTCAAGCTGCCGCCCAGCAGGCTGAAGAAGTAGGAAAAAGGGCTGGACAACCGAATAATCTTTCCAACGCCAGAAATGAGTGCACTGGTGGTGGTTTTTGTTGTCTCATTTTCCGCTAGATCGATCTATCAAATTATTCCGCTGTGAGTTTACCGCCTTGGAGCCAAAGCCAGGGTAAAACAGAGAGCAGAGGCGCGTCCCGAAGGACGCATGTCCCTCTGCCCTGGCTTCGGCACTCACCCGGCGCTCAGGTCGCTCTCCAGCGTTGCCCTATTCTCCGCGGTGAGTATTTTTATCTTACCTGTTGATCCCCAAGAATACAAGATACCATTTTAAGATCGATAAAATTCATAGCTCTTTGAAAATCGGTTTCAGATAATCCTGTTGTACTTATGTAAACTTGTAGATAAACTATATATGTACTGTACCGAGCAAAATATCTGCAAACATTCCGATTGTCCATTTCTCCACACAAATATTGGTAAGCTTCCGAGGTTTTACTCTTAAATCCAAAATCAGGCGCTTTCCAAGATCCAACATATTTATTTTGAGGAAAGGTTGCGTTCAATTCATCTTGATAGATTTTCTGGGCTCTATCTGATGTAGAGTATTCAATAACATATTGGAAGACCACCGTATTATTGTAATAAAGAGTCCGTGCCGCCGATCTAATAGGTTTATCTTTTATAGGCGTGCCAATAGAATCTTCAGTAGCTCCATTTGGAAATACGGTTTTATCCAATAATAGATTTTCCAATGGACAAACAGTTTTTTCTTGGACTTGACAAGCTGTTAAGAGAATTAATATTATTTGAATGACAACAACTAGCATAGATCTTTTCATTTTTTAACCTATTTGTTGTTGAATCGATCTGGAGCATAGGTTGTCGTTGCGGGTGAATAAGTTCCAGGCGAAATAGTTAGGGCCATCAAACTCCTATAATCTTGAAGTTTTGCAATAAAAACGTCACATGTTAACGGCGTACCGCTTAGGTAAAGGGCATAACCAAATTCGACAGCGGCATAGTCGTCAGGGGTATCAAAGATGGTTGAGAGTGGTCCTAATTGAGAGCCTTCTTGTGGCTCACCCTTTAATCCTCTTAATAAATCATTTTTGTAATCCATCGCTTGAGCAAATCCTGCTCCTAAATGTAAAGCATCTTTAGAAAAACTTGTTGATGCTCCATAATAACCATAAAGAATATTACCCGATGTTGAATATTCAAACCAATCACTACCTAACTTTGTAGAATTACCCAATTCCGATAAAATATTATCTTTAAAATCGAATATAGCGCCATCTTGAACCAATCCTTTAAACTTACCCAGTGCTAATGATAATAACATTATGCTTTCTTCGGATTTCGCACCTTTGGCCAAAAGTAATATTCTAGACACTTCTTTCATATCTGGATAATTTGCCGTATAGTCCGCCGCCTTAACAATCCAGTCTGTTAGGTCTCTGTAATCTGGTGTTCCATATCCGCACCCACCCCCTTCATCTCCTTGCACACATACTTGTGCATGACCCGACGGATCGTTATAATTAATGGGGTTATTACTTGAATACGCATACCGATCCCACGATATAGGGCTTCCTGGATCAGGAATAATACTATCCGCCGACACAAACCGTCCTAGCTTAGGGTCAAAATACCTGGCGTTATAGAAATATAACCCAGCCTCACTCTCCCGCTGCCCGGTATACCGGTAACTCGTGGGCGCGGTACCACCTCTACTTTCTCCCCAGGCGGTATAGCGCAGTTCCGTCACCGTATCAAACATGCCAGGCCCATTGCTGGTGACCGTCGTACTGCCCAGATGGTCGCTGTACAACCAGATCACACCATTGCTGTTTTGTCCGGCCTGATCCTGCACGCGTATGCTTACAAAGTGGGTGTGAAAAACTTTTCCAACGGGGTATCTGCCAAGGCCTTCACCCGCCAGCAGCCTGACAGGCTGGGATTGGACCAGAAGCTAAAGGTCATTCCGTGGGGCAGCAAGAAGGTCAAGCTGCCGCCAAGCAAGGAAAAGAAAATGAGCGGCGTCACATAGATGCAATGATCTAAAGACCAGTCCCGCGAGGCGGATCTGGCTCCTGTGAGATCACAGGAAAACGTGCTCGCCGCTCAAGGATAGGATAGCACGCCCTGAGGCGTGAGACAATACACAATTTCCACACCTGACCATTGACAGGGTCGAGGTGGGCTATGCAGTTGGTAAGGTGCGGATTTTGGGGGCTTGTTTCCTGCCAGCAGGCTGGCTATACTCAAGTTACCCCCCAGGAAGACGAGTAGAGGCGGTTCCCCCGCCGCGCTCGTTTTTCTTATGGAGAATCTTCATCAATAAAGGTGCCAAGTAGTACCCCATCTTGTGAGTAAGAATTTATAATAAGGATATTGTTTAATGGGTGGAAACAGATTTTCAATTCTACGCCCTCCCTAATGGTTCCATCTGCTAAAAGGGTGGATCCCTTTGGCGAAGTCACCCCGATCTTGCCTAATCGTTCCATAACTTCCACTTTGCTTAATCCTGGTGATAACTGTTTCTTAGTATATTTATAAATTTCATTAAGATCAGGCTTTATACCTAGTTTATTTGAAACCTTTGGTATGCATGTTGCTGCGTCTAAATCTCTAAAAACCGTGAAATAACCCCACACCGTTAAGCATAAGGAGATTAATAAAAGCCCTCCTGTTAATAAAATGGCTTTACCGTATAAGTTTTTTCGCATCTTATTCTCCAGCTTTATTAGTGTGTACCATATCGAAAATAAAACTGGCTTGCCTGACCATAATTGGTGCCCAACTGATTAATATTCGACAATGCCCCTTCCCAAAATATCGCATTTATCGATCCTGGCGAAAGTGTCCTTCGTATGTAATTACCGACATCAGAAGGATTAATGCTTCCTATCCATAAATTTGCACCTAGATTTACCCCTTCATATCCTAATGCTACATCTTCAAAAGAATTCCCTGCGGTATTTTTCGTTGCAATTGTTTCATGAGCAATTACAGCCAAGAATGGAAAAACTACAGAGGGATTATTCTTAAGTTGACTTTGCTGATACCCCATTTGGACATAGAACCAAAAATGATGAGGTTGAGCGCCTCCAACTCCAGGATCTTGAAAAATTGGGGCAAATCCTGATTGTCCGAGTTGTCTTGACGGATTAAAATGACTATCCCAATTGGAAGAGTTCAATTGGCCCATGACTTCATTTATCCATGCAACATTTCCTGTATCGCCTGTTAAGACTGCTCCTAGATTTTTCACAAAACAGGTTGGACAAGTTGGTGAAAATGACTCTGCATAATCGGACAATCTTGCAAATGCTTCTAAATCACTAAAGTTGCCGTTTTCCACAGAACTGAGAAGGTCATCAAGCTTTTTCATTACTAAATCTTTGATAAGATCTGGATCCCCTTCTCTCGTATCACGATCTTCTATTTGCATATGCCCAGAAGGGTCTGTTCTATTGACAGGGTTATTAGATGTGTACGCATAGCGGTCCCATCCGATGGAGCTTCCAGGATCCGGTATGATACTATCCCCCGTCACAAACCGTCCCAGCGAACTGTCGTAGAATCTTGCCTGATAAAAGTATAAATCGGCCTCACTCTCCCGCTGCCCAGTGTAACGGAAACTCGTGAGAGCCGTACCGCCCCTGCTTTCTCCCCAGGCAGTATACCGCAGCTCGGTGACGGTTTGATCGCGCCCAATATTATTGGCCGTGACCGTCGTGCTGCCCAGGTGGTCGGTATACAGCCAGATGATGCCATTACTGTTCTGCCCGGCACTATCCTGCACCCGCATTGCGATCCGCGCACTCCCGGCGTAGTAGTACGATTTCCAGATTTGCCCGGAGGTGGCCGGGGGATTGATCAGGGAGTTTATGGCAAGAGGAAAGTAAACACAATGCCGGCCCGTTCCACAGTTGGCTGCGGTCACGGCAGGGGACGTGTAACTCGCATCGATAAAGACCTCAAAATAGTTACCGATATAGATCGTCTTATCCCCAATATTCGGACCTCCGGTCTGCTTGACCAGCACCCGGTTGCCGTCGCCGTCGTACACATATGCGACAGATAACTCGCCGTTGATCGCGGTCAGGCGGTTCTCAGGGTCATAGGCAAGGGTGTATACTTTTGTCCCTATTTTCCTTTTGACCATGTTACCGTTCTGGTCGTAGCAATAGGTATCTGCGGTGCCGTGGCTGGTGGCCGCATGGACTTTCGTCAAGGCTCCATTCGGGCAAGTGGCCAATTGTGTGCCATACCCGATGGATTGCTCCCCCTTTTTCGTCAGATTGCCGTTGCTCGGATCGTATAATGGATCGTCAGCGTAAGCACCGGTTACCAGGTCCAGCCGGTTCAGGCTGTCATAGGTATAGTTCACGGTTTCGACGGTTCCCAGGTTCAACTGCTGAACGATTTGCGTAATATTCCCAACCGCATCATAACTATACTGGAAGCCTTGCAACGAGGGCACCAAGGTAGGATTGGCATCCGTAGGGATGCTTTCCGGCAGGCCGGAAAATATGCTTTTCAACCGCCCGCCCTGGGTGGCCCAATCATAGTAGCTGTAAACCGTCTTGGTTCCATTGCCGAGAGCAAGCACTTTCAACCGCCCGGCATAATCGGCTGTTGCCCCCGTCAGGTAGCTGAGGTTGTAGGTAGAACTCAGCGAACTCACCATACCCTGGGGCAGTGTGCTGAAGGTTACCATTTCTTCGGTGGGGTAAGTCATCGTCGTGACCCGTTCCGCGCTGTTGTAAGTCCAGGAAGTGTTATAGGTGCCGATCACCACTGTTCCGTCTTTGACCGTTCTGCTTTCCTGGAGCACGTGTCCCCGCGCGTCATATATCCAGGCGGTGGAGCCTGAAAGATCAGTCATCCCGGTGCGCCGGCCAATCCCGTAATTTCCGCCTGCTGTGCTGTCGTAGGTATAGGTGATGGTATAACTGTTGGGATCAGATGGAGGGCAGGCAGCGTAGATTTTCCCTTTCAAGCGGTTCAAGGCATCGTAAAACAGGCAGGTGGTTTGACCCTTGGCGTCGGTTTGAGAAATCAGATTGCCGTAGGCGTCATAAGCATAAGTCCACCGGCCCATGTCGGGATCGGTCATGCTGGTTTTTCGTCCGGCCACATCGTAATCCAGAGTGGTCGTGGCAGAAATAATGTAATATGGTTCTATTTGCTTTGGACCGATCTGCTTAACGGTCTTGAGACGGTCCGCGCTATCGTACTCATACAAGGTATACGGCCCTTTTTGATCGACCAGAGCTGCATCCATCGTCACCGGAAAGGCTGCTATAACCCGCCCAAACGCATCCGAATAAGTATGGGCTTTCTTGGGCGTCATCGCACCTGACTGGATGGCATCCAACGTGATCGTATCCAGCAAGGTCCGGCTCGTTCCAAGCAGGTTAATCGTAGTCATCGAGTATTGCGCCTGCTCGAATGTTCCATCCGGGTGCAGGGTTTTGACTACCCGGCCAAGGGTATCATACGTTGTCTCGGTCACATTTACCCAGGTGGTGGGTGGGGTAATGTATCCCGACGAGGCAGTTACGGCATAGGCCGCCGCCTGAAATGCCTTTTTTTCACCATTGACATACTCCATTTTCTGATCCACCACCACCGTGCAGGTGTCGGAGTTAGTATCCGTGTCGGTCGAGCATGCGTTATCCTCCAAGACTGCACCCACCTGCTGGGTCTGCACCAATTCGCCCAGCCCGTTGTAGAACTTGCGCACCGTCAGGGAGTGGGAGGCATCGATCTTTTGGGTGGCGGCCGTCCAGAAGGGGATGGCGCTGTCCTGGTAAGCGAACTGGAGCGTGGGCGAAGTGGCCAGGTCGTCGCCCGGGCGGGCGATCTTCACGATCCGGCCATAAATATCATAGTCCGCCGCCGTCGTCGCCAGATTGGGATCTGTAAGTTGGGTTGGCTGGCCCAGTGCGTAATTGTAGCCAAAGTTCGTTACCTGGTTGAGGGCATTCTTCTGCCAGAGGGGGTAGGTGTGGTAACCGTCGTCCGCACAGGTTTCTCCCGGGATTGCCGCCCCATAACAGGTCACACTCCTCCGGGCGCCGTTATTGGCCATATTCCGCGCCAGCGTACTTGCGGACCCTTCCAAACTGTACTGGGTTACGCTGACCCGGTTGCCCCAGGCATCATACCCATAATCCGCATCGGCATAGCGCGGATCGGTACTGCTGGCGCCCGCCCAACGCAGCAGGTGGCGCTCAGCGCTCAGTTTGCCAACGGAGGGAGACGCATTGGATACCGTATTGGTGTCGTACAAATACTGGGCGTTGGCAAGCAGCGCGGTATTATCACTCGGAACACATCCGGTGGAGGGGCAGCTAAATTGTTTCACCTCACCCGGCAGCCCCACCAGGTATACATTGTTGTTTTTAAAGGGATAAAAAAGTGACTCGCTGCCGCGGTAGGGCACAAAAATGCTGCCGTTATAGCTCAACTCTTCGGTGCGCGTCAGGTTGCCATATTGGGTGCCCCCCTGGCGCGATACGTCGTAATAATTCTGCACCATCTGCACTACCGACTCCGCGCCACCTTCAAAAGTGAAGGTTTTCTGCCAGGTCACAGACACCCAATGGATGGGGGACATCACGTAGTTGCTGCTATTTTTCTGCGGGTAAACCGTTGTGACCAGATTGGCGACCGAGGTGTAGACGGTTTCGCTCAGCCGGTACAGGTTCCCCTCGCGATACTCGTCCATCCGCAGCGTTCCATTCAGCCCTGCCCCGCTAAAATGCCAATTGTGATTCTTCATGGCAGCCGGTGTGGGCAATTCGTAACTGGCCGCGATGGTCGGGTCGTCCCGTTCCTTGATCCGCAGGAACAGTTGGCTGTCGGAGACTATCAGCCAGGCCACATACCAACGTCCGGTCTTGAAAACATTGCTCGCGGTCAACTCAACTTCCGGCTGGAGCACTCCGGCCTGGTAGATATTGGTGACCAACCTGCCGTCGGCCCCCAGTTTAAAGCCCCATCTGTTATAGTCGCTCCCACTCTGGTCGCTTTCGATCATGAAGAAAGCCTGGGTATTCGCGCCATCCACCCAGAACTGAAATTGTGAAGCTTTCCCTTGTCCTGAAGTATTGGCCGGCCGTTTGGCCCATACCGTCTGCGAAGAATTCGGACTGTAGGTCTTCAAGGCCGGATCCCCCATCACCGGTTCAATCGTCTGAGTGCCGCCGTTGAGGATGGTCGTCCAGTTACTGGGGTTCAAACTATTAAAATTGTCGTAAAAGGTTCCCTGGGCAATTTGGGTGGCCTGTACCTGCCCAACCCGTTCATCGTCCTGATGGAACCAGGTGGTCGTAGCCCGCCCATCCGGCCCGGTCTCGGTCACCGCGCTGTGCCCGCGGAACTCCGAATAAGCCGCCGAATAGCACAGGTCGTTGTCCAGATCGGTATCGGTACAGGTTAAATTTGCAGCAATGATCGCAGAATGGGCTGCGTCATTGGTGGCGGCTCCACTGTAGGTGTAGCTGTAGGTTTGCGCCGGATTCCCCAATCCATCGTTCAAAACCTTTTGGGTCACCCGGTAACGGGTCATCGTCAGTTGGATGGTATAGGCTCCTAACGAACAATCCGGGCAAACCACCAGGGCTTTGACGTTGTCTCCACTGCTGGTCGCGGCCAGATTGACAATCATATCGATGGTACTATCCGCTGGGGGAGGTGATGGCATCACCGAAGAAAGCTGGGTTGCACCATTATTGTCGCGAAAACCAATCCGTTCTCCCCGGCCTGCATATACAAACCTGCCAATGAGATGATAGGTTCCGCCAGGACGCACCAGGCTCAGCGGAATCTTCTTGGATGCCTCGGTTGAGGTGCCATTGATTGGATCATGAAAGATATCCAGACGGGGGTAGGTTCCGCCAATATTCATGCACTGCGAAGCACCACCCGCGGCAAGCGTCCATGCATTTGGGCTCAGGTAACCACAGGTGTCGCCCGAACGACCGATAATCTCGAATACAGTCGAAGAAGGCGGCGCCTGAGTTCCATCCATTTGGAGCCGCTCATAGCTGAAAGTTACCTTCCCGCCCTGTCCATTATTGGCTTCCTGCAAATGCAGGTTGTCTGCGTCATAGGTAAAAGTGGTCGCCGGCAGCGGCCCCGCCCCATTCAACCCATATTCTTCCACCTTCAGCAAGGTCAGAGTCTTTTCTCCCGCTGTCCAGGTATAACCGTTGAAGATATGGGCATCGTTGCTTCCAGCATAGCTGAATACCCATTTTCGTGTCAGGGTCTCGAAGACCCCATCCCCATTGCCATCCTGTTCCACCCGCACAGCGGTCAGTTTCGATCGTGAGAAAAACACCCGCTTGGCGTTGTTAGGCGCCCAATCACTGCTATAATCGGCGCGGGTCGCGGTTTCAAACTTGACCCGGTAGCGTCCATTTGGATAAACGATGGTGTTGGGGGTGACTGCTACGTCCACGGTAAAAATGCATAGTCCGCCGCCTTGATTATCGCAGGTCATCCCCGCGAAACTGAGCTGTTTGGTTTCGTGAGAGTAGGTGTAGGTCAGTTCTTGTCCAAACACGTTCTTGACTTTGGTCATCGACCAACGCCAAACCGGGTGCCACTCATCACAGGTGGTTCCCAGGTAATTCTCATTCTGACCAAAGTGGTCGTGGCAATTGTCAAAAATCAGATACTTTGCTTGATCTTCAAACTTGTAAACGGTTCCTGTCTTGTCCCAGGCCGTCCAGGTGCTGTCACTGGCGCGATTGGCGCCATTCATCTGCAAGCGCCAGAAAGTTTCATCCGCGGTGTGGTAGTAGCCGCTGCTGTCTGGCAGGAGCATATGTTCCATCCCGCCGATTACCAGGCTGAAGGTATCATCATTCACATCGTCTGGCGTGCCGTTCATGTTGCGCTGAATGTAACCTGTTTCCAGGCTCCAGCCCATTCCCACCCAACCGGCCTGCGTTTCCAGGGTGGCCGAATCGACCACTTGACTGTCGTAATTGAGCGTCAGGCTGGGTTTTAATCCTCCCGGTCCATCCGGCATCTGCAGTGGGTAGCTGTAGGTCGCCGCGCCGGTGAAATTGGAAACCTGCCACCCTTTGACGCCCGGCAAGTGTGTCCCTTCCCAGTCTGTAGCATTGGCATCAAAAATGGTCAGGTGATCGGTTGTGGCAATCAGCACGTGGCGCTGGGTATCTACCCGGCTTGGAAGCGGCACCCAGCTTTGGCTGTCTTCATCATAGTAATACATCACCAAAAAGTTCGCTTTGCCGCCCCAAGCTTTGGGGTCATAACTCATTTCGATCGTCGCCTTCTTGGAAAACTTGCGGATCGACTGTTGGCTGTTCTGACCCTTGGAAACAATTTGGAAAGGGTTGCCACTCAGTGTGGTGGGTGGCATCTGCTCCTCATCGACCGGGACCACCCACACATCGGCTGCTTCGGATAGGGAATCTGCTGGAAAGGTCATCTTCAAACGCCCGTCCAACCCGGTCACGCTTCCACCTTCTTTGGGTACCTTTTGCGCCAAGCGGGCTGGCAGGTTCGGCTCAGGTCGAGGGGTTGGGCTGGGTTTGGGGGTGGTGGGAGTGGTTGTAGGCTTTGGGGTGGGTGATGCGGTGGGTTGGGGTGTACTCATCCGCGCCGGGACCGTGGAAGTAGTGGTTGGTACAACCGTTGGCGTTGCCGGAGGTGGGTATGCAGAAAACCCACCGGCAGGAATTGCTGTGGAGGTAGGAACAGGCGCTTGGGTTGCTGCGGCAGTAGGCGCAGATGGGACCGAAAAGACGTTGTTGAAAACAAAAACAAGAACGAACAAAGCATTCAATATCTGCTTCATGTAAAACCCCCTGGCAGTGATGTGGGATATTTTTAGTCTAAAGGGGATCCAGTGAAATCCTTAGTGCTGATTGTCACGACCAAGATGATAAATCGTCACGATTTATTGACTTAAAATAAGGACAATTCGGATAAAAAAGCAGTTTT
>Ga0335397_10010389_pt1 | contig 11513 bp, 10 predicted proteins | sample MAT04_FD_205740 | JGI IMG/M metagenome (GOLD analysis project Ga0335397, IMG submission 205740) | Freshwater microbial communities from Lake Fryxell liftoff mats and glacier meltwater in Antarctica - MAT-04 (spades assembly) (version 2) ...
CTGCATGATAACATCCTGTTTTTGCTGATGGGTTTGGTTAGGTTTGTTTGGCTACGGGATGATACCTTATTTTTCTACTGTCCTTTGAACAAGCAGTATGGGCATGTTATTTAATTCTCATTGCTTAACGGAAAAAACTGCTTCTTGACTCCCAATTTATTGAATGGTATCCTGTATTAGATATAATATCTAATATCTAATATATGAGGCTAAAAATGGTTATTGAGCAAGCTTCACACAAACAGCTTCGAAATGTGGTTGCCGAACAGATGAGAAAAGCCATTCTTGATGGGTATTACAAGCCGGGAGAGTGGTTAAGGCAGGAACGCCTGGCTCAGGAACTTGGGGTTAGTCAAATGCCGGTGCGTGAAGCGCTCAAGGAACTGGCAGCAGAAGGGCTGATCGAACACGTCCCTTACCGCGGCGCGCGCGTGGTGCCCTTTTCAGCGGAAGATGTACTCGACCTGTATTCACATCGCGCCTTCCTGGAAGGTCAGGCTGCCAGGTTCGCCGCCCAAAATATAACCCCGGAAGAATTGCAAACTCTGAAACGTTTCCAGATGGACATGGAAAACAACCTTGCTCCTGAAAAAGTGGCGGGTTATCGAAGCATAAATCGGGAATTCCACAAACTGATCTTCACAGCCAGCAGGCATGAGTATTTGATACGGGCGCTCAATCAGTTATGGACGGTATTTCCCAGCATGTTGATCGCAAACTTCTCAGCCACCGCCGCCCAGCCCATACCGGAGCGCGACAATCGCGATACCGCCGAACATAACCTTATTATCGAAGCTCTTGAAAAGCATGACGGCAGCATGGCAGAGAAACACCTCAAGGAACACATCCTTTCTGCCGGCGAGCAATTGATCCACCTGCTCAAATAAAACCATGCGAACTCTAATCCCCATCGGCGGAAATATTGATAAAAAAGAACCACTCGCTTTGATCGAGTTCGTAAAACGCGCTGGTGGGAGAAAAGCAAAAATCATCATCTTTCCGCAGGCATCCAGTTTAAAGGACACGGGGAAAAAATACACCGCCTTATTCAATACCCTGGGCGCAGGTTCAGTGGAAAGCCTTGAATTCTCGAAGCGAGCCGAAGTCAACCAGCCGCGATTCCTGGAATCCATCCGTAAAGCAAGCGGGGTATTTATTTGCGGCGGCAATCAAATGCGTATTCCAATTCTCATTTCAGGCACACCCATCGAACAGGAATTAATCAAAGCCTATCAGCGCGGATGTGTCATTTCGGGGACTAGCGCCGGCGCGGCGGTACTATCCAAAACGATGATCGCCTACGGAAAAAGCGGATCAACACCTCGTGAGGGAATTGCCCAGTTTTTCCCGGGCATTGGCTTCACTGACAAATTCATCTTTGACCAGCACTTTCGCCAACGAGACCGTCTCGGACGTTTGATCTATGCCATTTCGATCTGTCCCGGAGCATTGGGGGTTGGTGTGGATGAAAACACGGCAGCCATCATCGAGAATGAATCGTCCATAACGGTGGCAGGCTCGGGCGCGGTCACCATCGTGGATGGGAATCAAATCACCGCGACAGACGCGGCAGATATCCAGAATCAGAATCCAATTGCAGTTTCCAACTTAATCGTTCATGTCTTAACCCATGGTTGTGTGTATCACGGGAGTACAAATAAAGTGTCCATCCCGAAAAAACAATCCCTCAGTTAAGGGATAAAATAAAAAGGAGAAGAAAAATGAAAGTAAAGTCCATGTTTTTCCTGCTTGTTGCCCTGGCGTTGGTGCTGGCGGCTTGCGCCCCTTCAGCTGCTACAGAAGCTCCCGCCGCAGCAACCCAGGAGCCTGCCGTCGCTCCTGCAACTGAAGTTCCTGCCGCCGTGGATCCCAATGCCCCGGTCATGGGCGGTACTGTGATTGTTGGCTCGCCGCAGGAACCCAGCACGCTTAGTCCATTGCTGGCATCCGCCACCATCGACGATGTGATCCAATCTTTTCTTGTGGAAGGACTGGTCGGGATCGATGCGGATGGAAATTACATTCCCGTACTTGCAGAAGAACTGCCAGCCGTTTCTGAAGATGGTCTGGTTGTCACCTACAAGCTCAAAAAGGATATTAAATTTTCCAACAATGATGCGTTTGTTTGCGCAGATGTTCAATTTACCAAAGATGCCATCGTCTCGGACCTTTCCGGTGCAAGCACATCCGGCTATACCGATATCGATAAAATCGAATGCCCCGATGATTCCACCGCCGTGGTAACCTTCGCTCAACTTTATGCGCCCTATTTGCGCTTGTTCTCGTTCATCGTACCGCGTTCTGCAGGCGACCTTGCCAAATTGGATTCATGGGAATACAACCGCGCCCCTATTGGAACGGGTCCGTGGATGGTGAAAAGTTGGGATGCAGGCGATAATATCACCCTGGTTCCCAACCCCAATTATCGTGAAGAGGGTAAACCCTACCTTGCCAGCGTAATTGTAAAGATCCTGCCCAGCCGTGAAGTTGGATTGCAGTTACTTGGCACCGGCGAGATCACCACACTTTGGGATTTGACCGAAGCAGATTTCGCCGCCATCGATGCCCTGGAGGGTGTAGGTTGGGCTGGCGCGCTTTACGGTTCCGGTGAAAACGAACTGCTTTTATTCAATCTGGCTGACCCCGCCGTGGACGCCCCAGCCGACCCGGCTGCGAATCCGCACCCGATTCTTTCCGACTTGAAGGTGCGCCAGGCTATTCAATATGCCATTAACAAACAACTGATCGTGGACACTTTGTTATTCGGCAACGTGAAGGTCGGCACAACCGTACTTCCCACCGGACCGTATGCCTGTCCGCAGCCAGCAAGCGAATTTAGCCTCGATAAAGCCGCTCAATTACTTGAGGAATCTGGTTGGAAAGTCGGCGCAGATGGTATTCGCGAAAAAGATGGTATGCGCATGAGCCTGAAGATTGCCACCACATCGGGCAACCTGCTTCGCGAACAAACCGAACAGGTTCTGGTTGATATGCTTAAGAAAGCCGGCATTGAACTTGTGATCGAAAATCTGCCGTCTGATATTTTGTTTGCCAGCTGGGATTCCGATGGAATGCGCAAGCACGGCAAATTCGACATCCTGCTCTACACCACCGGCGCTGGGACAGACCCCGATAGCCACATGTTCGGAAACTATCATTCTGTCAGAATCCCCACTGCCGATAACGAAGGCGCAGGAAACAATTTCTCCCGCTACATTAACAGCGACGTGGATACCTGGATCGATGACGGCGCATTCAACGCAGATGTAGATGTTCGTCACGAAGCGTACTGCAAAGCGGCAGAGCAGATCAATAAGGATCTGCCGCGCCTGTTCCTGTACGAGCGCATGGTCATCAGCGGCTATCGTGATAGCCTGCAAAACTTCAAAGTCTCACCTGGCTTTGTAGATTTCACCGTTGATTCTCAAAATTGGTGGCTCAAACCATAAAGCTTGCTTTTTTACATTCCCACCCTCTGCATGGAGGGTGGGAATAATTTCATCAGCGCCCGGAGAATTGTATGACCCAGTATTTAATCCGCCGCCTTCTTCAATCCATTTTTACCCTCCTCATGATCAGCTTGATCATTTTTGGGTTAATTAGCTCGGTACCGGGCGGCATTATGTCTGCCTATGAGGAAAACCCGGATTTCACACCCGAAGATCTTGCGCGTCTCGAGCAAAAATACGGATTGAACGATCCTGTTCCCGTGAGATACATGAAGTGGCTGGGAAATACCCTCCAGGGCGATTGGGGTAACTCTTTCATTTCCAAACGGCCTGCCATTGATGAAATCAAAGACCGACTGCCGAATACCATTTTATTAATGGGCGTCATGTTAATTGTTACCTTGCTGATCGCCATTCCCATGGGGATTATTTCAGCGGTCAAGCAATACTCCTGGCTCGACCATATCATTACGACCCTGGCATTTGCGGGGCAATCCCTGCCTGTATTTTGGTTTGGTTTATTATTGATTATTGTTTTTCATGTGACTTTGAAGGGGGGGGATGGTAAACCGTTTTTGCCCGGCTCCGGCATGGCAACGCTGGGGGCGCCGTTTTCGGTGGTTGACCGTATTAAACATTTGATATTGCCGGTCACCATGCTGGCGCTTGTCTCTGCCGCAGGATATATGCGGTACCTGCGGTCATCCATGCTGGATGTCATCCATGAGGATTACATCCGCACGGCTCGCGCCAAGGGATTAAAAGAAAATGCCATCCTGTTTCGTCATGCCCTGCGCAATGCTATGATTCCCCTCGTCACATTGATCGGTCTCGACCTTCCCTCCCTCTTTGGAGGCGCGCTTTTCACCGAGACCATCTTTGCATGGCCGGGAATTGGGAGGTTGTATTTCACGTCTGCCCTTAAAACAGACTATCCCGTGGTTATGGCGGTGTTGGTGATTTATAGCGCACTGATCATTCTCTCAAACCTGCTGGTGGATGTCTTGTACGCCACGCTGGATCCTCGAATTAAATACAATTAGGCTGGATCTCCATGAACAACAACTCCATACTTTCCCTCACAATTCGAAGATTTAGAAAACATCGTATGGCCATGTTCGGCATGATCACGCTGATTATCATCTGTATTTTTGTGTTCATTGTGCCCTTCCTGTCTCAGCAGGACCCATTCCAACAGGATTTGCTTAACCGATTCCAGCCGCCTTCCTTTTCTCATTGGATGGGTACCGATGACCTTGGTCGCGATGTTTGGGTGCGTGTATTGTATGGCGGGCGCATTTCCCTCAGTGTCGGGCTGCTTGCGATGTTCGTATCCGTTTTCGTGGGTTCATTGGTGGGGTTGCTGTCAGGTTTCTATGGCGGCTTGACCGACTCGGTGCTCAGCCGCATTACGGAAGTATTTCTTTCCATTCCACGCCTGTTTGTTTTGCTGGCTCTGGGAATGTTGATTCGTTCCCTTGACCTGCCGTTTATCAAGGCAGGGTCTTTCGGTCCGATTGCATTTGTCATCGGAGCGCTTTCCTGGATGGGCGTTGCACGTATCGTGCGCGGAGCAACCTTGGAATTGCGCGAACGCGAGTTTGTGCTCGCTGCCCGTGCTATCGGTGCCCCGGATTCGCGCCTGATCCTAAAACACATCCTGCCGAATGTTTTTTCATCTGTAATCGTTTCTGCCACCTTGGGGCTGGCAGGCGCGATCATCAGCGAATCGGGTCTTTCCTATTTGGGGTTTGGGGTTCAACTCCCAACGCCCACCTGGGGCAACATGCTTTCCAACACACAAAGCCAGATGACCACTGCGCCATGGACGGTCGTCTTTCCCGGTCTAATGATCTTTATCGTCGTGATTATCATCAACTACATCGGCGATGGGTTACGCGACGCCCTGGACCCGCATCATTTCAAAAAATAATGTCAAACAAAAAAACCATTCTCTTTTTTATCCTGTTGTTTCTTGCAGTCGAATCATTCAGCGGCGCAAACGCAATGGATACACCCCGCAGGCTGCTTGTTCCGATGGGAGGCGGATATTCAGATGTCTACGGCGGATTCATTCAATCCATCCTCCCCAATGAAAAAAATGGACAGATTAATATTGCCATCCTGCCGATGGCGTATTCCACAAATCCGCTCAGCATATCGGAAGGTGAACGCCAGACCAATATCAAGGATGCCGAGAGCCGTCGTTTTGAGGTGGAGGAAGCCTGCAAACGTGCTGCGCCCCAGGGTGTGACCTGCTCCGCCATCCTTGCTCCCATCTTTACGCGTGACGATGCATCTGATCCTGCCGCCCTCAACCTGCTGACTGAATCCCTGAGCGCGGCTTTCATCCTCGGCGGCGATCAAACGGTTGCCATGCAGGTGATCATTGACTCCCCGCTTGAAGCTCGTCTTGCAGAACTATATGAAAGCGGCATGATTCTGGGGGGTACCAGCGCCGGCTGTGGAATGCAATCCTTCAACATGCTGGGCGGCTATGAACAAAACTTTGCCGCTGGAAACTCTTTGCTGTTTGGTGCGGCGGATGTCTGGAATACACCTGAACGCCATGGCTTGACTTTTGGCATCCAGCAGGCATTGATCGACCAGCACTTTTTTCAACGCAGCCGGTTTGGAAGATTATTGAATGCGATCAGCCTTCCCAATGTCCCGCATATAGGCATCGGCGTGGATGCCTATACCGGCATGCAGATACTGGATAATCACACCCTGGGGAATGTATTTGGCTTGTACGCTGTTGCCATTCTGGATGCGGAAACCTATCATGCCGCCGAGGGTGTCCGTTACGTTTCCGTGGCAGATGATCAATATCTTGTTTCGATGCGAAATGTCCTGGTGCATTTATTGGCACAGGGTGATTTCACCTACGACCTCGATACCCGTCAATCCAGCCTCGGCACATACGCGCCAACCCTGATTCGAAATTTTGACTCCCTTCGCGTTCCTGATACCGCAGGGACTCTTTTGCTGGCGGGAGACCTCAGCAAATCATTGAATGACAATCCGCTGCTGGCAAAACTGATTCAACTTTCAGGCGGAGAACAGGCTCGCATACTAATTGTCTCAGGCGGGTACCCATCCCAGCGGTCTGCACAGACCAATGCCGAGACTTATCAGAAGGCGCTGAAAAATACCCCGGTCGAGATCATTGCCCTGGAAAAGAACGCCGAGACGCCCATCGCGATTCCTGAAAACATAACTGGAATTCTGCTTATCGGAAAAGACGCATCCTTGTTAATTCCCAGTTCGATTGCACCCATCAAAGATGCATGGCTGGCTGGTATTCCCATCCTGGCTGATAACGCTGCCGCATCCATCCTTGGGAAATATTACGCCAATCACGGTCCCACCCCTGACGATGCAGAACAGGAAGAGTTGCTCACCCAGAAAGCCTTTATTCAGGGAATCGTGGATATCAAAAGCGGACTTGGTTTGCTCGATGTCAACATCGAGCCTCGCCTCCTGCAGGACAATCGCTGGGGACGTTTTTTTTCAGTTGCATACAGTCATCCCGATCTGCTCACAGTGGGTTTGAACGACTCAACCGCAATTGAGGTCACTGCACAGGAAGCAACTGCATCAGGCAGCAATGTGATCTTTGTTCTTGACCTGCGGACAGCCCAACTTGCTCTTGGCAGCAATCGTGGATATGTTATAGCAAATGGACTTCTCGATGTTTTTGGACCTGGCGAATCAATCTCCCCTGAACCTGCGGATGTGGACACCAAGCCTGAATCCCAGCCGACGCCTTTTCTGCCCAGCCCGACACCTGCGGAAACCAACACTCCTATTCCAACAGCCACAATTGCCATTCAACCGTCCTTCACTCCCAAGCCAATTGAAGCAGCAGAATCTAAAAATCTCTTCCCCCCGAGCCTGTTGATTTTCGGCATATTCATTCTAATTATTCTTGTAGTTGCTTTTCAATTAATCCGTAAGAATAAGTAGTTGGGAATTTTTAAGTGAGAGCTATGCCAACTCAACAGAGCGAGAATTTTTTATCGACTCCACCGCCGCAAACGTGGATTTGGTCACACTGATGAGCTGCTCATACGGAATCGGCGCTTCGCCTCCGCTTTGAATGGCTTTGGCAAAAGCAGACATTTCCGCCTTCCAACCCTTATCCTGTGCCATGCTTTGCACGCTCTTCTTCCCATCTTTGACCGTGGTCAACGAAACATAATCATCCAACACCGCGATCATGCCTTCGCAGAAGACTTCGAGCCGCTCCTTTGGATGGGACTTATCGCCGTTAGCAAGATAGTCCACCACGCCGATTGAGCCATCTGGGAAGGTGAAAGTCATCGAGACGTTGTCCTCACGATATTTACCGCCATCGGGCAACGCGTGCGCGCTCACGCTGACAGGGGACGCGCCAACGAGGAAGCTGATCAAATCAATGAAGTGACACGCTTCGCCGATGATCCGTCCGCCGCCGAGGTTGGGGTCTTGAGTCCAATGGTTGAGCGGGAGATAGCCTGCGTTGATGCGGTAATGGGCGTAAATTGACGATTGACGATTGACGATTGACGATTTGAGTTGCTGGGTGAGAGGAGAGAAGCGGCGATTGAAGCCAACGGTCAAGAGCGATTGGCTGTTAGCTTTTAGCTGTTTGCTAATCGCTAAAAGCTGGGCGCTATTAATTGCCAGCGGCTTTTCCACAAAGACATGTTTGCCAGCTTTCAAGGCTTTGACAACCAACTCCGCATGGGAATCATGGCGGGTGAGAATAGCAACCGTGTTGATGTTCGGGTCGTTGATGATTTCATCTTCGCTGGAAGTGGCATATTGGAATCCAAATTTCTTCCCGGAATGCTGTGCGTGTAGCCCGCCAGAAGATGCGATGCCAATCAATTCAAAGTCTTTGTTGTTTTTGATGACAGGCAGCAAAGTTGCGTTGGCGTACAACCCGGCACCCAACACGCCTAACTTGACAACCTTTGAACCTGTGAACCTTTGAACATTGAACTCAACCTTCTTACTTTTTACTTCTTCCTTCTCACCGTAAGTCAGCAAAACCCCAAGAAACGCCTCTTTCTTCTTCCCCGTAATCACTTCATACGCCTGCGCGCCTTCTTCAATCGGAAAACGGTGCGTGATGAGACTTTCGACCTTCAACTTTCGACTTGACAATAATTCGACAACAGCTTGGAAGTTTCTTCCTTCTGTCCAGCGGATGTAGCCAATGGGATAGTCATTGCTATTTTCTTCGTAGTTCGAGTCGTAGCGACCAGGTCCATAGGAGCGGGAGTTGATGAAGGCGATTTCTTTTTCGTAGTAGATTTTTCTTGGGATGTTCAGTCCAACCGCGCCCGTGGCGACGACTCGGGCACGGTCACGGGCGATGACGCCAGCCAGTTCGACTGGATCGTTGGAGGATGTGTCGGCGCAGATGATGACAGCATCAAATCCGCGGTTGGCGGTGAATGCCGAAGACGCTGATTCTGCCTGGGGACGGGGTACAGCTTCCAGTCCGAGTGAAGTGGCGAGCTTGATGCGCTTCGGGTCGAGGTCAATGCCGAGGACGTTGCATCCTGCCGCAGCCGCCAGTTGAATCGTCAATAATCCCAAAAGACCCAAGCCGATGATGGCGACGTTTTCGCCAAGCTGGGGTTCTGCCAAACGGAAACCGTGCAGGGCAATCGCGCCGAGGGTGGTGAAGGCGGCGGATTCAAAGTCCACAGTTTTGGGAAGGGGAGTGAGCAGGTTACGCGGCACAACGTTGTATTCGGCGTGCGTGGCGTAACCGCCGCCCGCGCACGCCACACGTTGACCAACCTTGAAGCCTTGCATATTTTTGCCAAGCGCAACGATGGTGCCTGCGGTGGAATATCCCAGCGCCATTGGCTGGTCGAGACGGTTGAAGACGGCTTGCACGGTTGGCATCACGCCTTCGCGTTTGGCTTTATCCAGTGTCTGTTTGACAAGGTCGGGGCGCGAACGTGCTTTGCCGAGATAACTTTTTTCAGCGAACTCGACAACCATGCGCTCGGTGCCAGCAGAGACTAGCGACGCCGCAACTTTGACCAGCGCCATGCCTTCGCGCGGAGTTGGCGCGGGCACATCTTCGACAATTGTTTTTCCATCTTTTATGTTTTGGAGGAGTTGTTTCATTGTGATTTTCGATTTAAGATTTAGATTTTTGGATTGGGAAAGTATAACGCATATCAGTTGAAGGACTTTGAATGAGATGTTTTATAAGAACTATCACCTTATGCTCATAATATTTTCTGACTTCGCCGCGTCCTATAATTACAAAAGTCGTATTTTTAGAAAAGGAGAATTTATCATGAGCGATCAATATGAGACAGCCACACTTGCAGGAGGATGTTTCTGGTGTTTGGAAGCGGTCTTTGACGAAGCCAAAGGCATTGTGTCTGTGGAATCCGGCTATTCAAATGGACATGTTCCCAGCCCCACGTATCGTGCAGTTTGCAACGGAGATACGGGTCACGCGGAAGTGATCCGCATCAAATTTGATCCGTCCATTATTTCATTCCGCGATCTGTTGAATGTGTTCTTTGCGATCCATGACCCCACTACGCTGAACCGTCAAGGCGGCGATGTTGGCACGCAATATCGCTCTGCTATTTTTTATCACTCGCCTGAACAAAAGGAAACCGCGGAAACCCTCATCCGTGAGTTGGATGCCCAAAAAATCTGGAACAGTCCCATTGTGACAGAAGTGACTGCCATCGATCAATTTTACGTTGCCGAAGATTATCACCAGGAATACTTTGCCCGTAATCAAGGTCAGCCATATTGTCAGGCTGTGGTTGCGCCGAAAGTATTAAAGTTTCGCAAACACTTTTTAGAGTTGTTGAAGAAGTAGTCTGTGTGAAATTGAAGATTGCTTCGGCTATCGCCCTTGCAATGACACTGACTACGCAAACTGTTCCAAATTGAGCGCCACCAACGGAAGCGCTTCATCCACGAATTTATCGAGGGTGGGGCGCTTTTTTCTGTGACTGTAGTGCGATGCCAGTCCGTAGATCGCCGAGGTGGCAACGGTTGCGGGGAGTTCGGTGGAAATCTTTGAATTTCTCAGCCAGTAGGATAACAAGTCAAAGACCTGTTTTTTGATGGTTACTTCCACGAGTGATTCAAATTGCTGGTGGGGTTGGGCACAGTCGGTGTGCAGACGGGCAAGAAACTCACAGACCACAACGATCAAAATTCGCAGGTTATCGGTGTTGTAACTGCAAATATTTAGAGTCCGTTTGTCAATTTCCTGCATGAACATTCTATTGATGGAATGATCAAGCAGGGCATATTTATCTTGAAAGTGCGCGTAAAAAGTGGCGCGGTTGATCTGCGCCTTGTCGGTCACATCCTGCACAGAGATCGAGTCGAATCCTTTTTCAGCGAGGAGACTCTCAAAGGATTGCAGGATCAGGCTGCGGGTGCGCTTGACGCGCGGGTCGAGTTTTTCATCGGGGTTAGGCAACATATTCGCTCCAGTGTCGCTTAGGCAACACATCCAATTGTTTGATGGTTGACCAGGGAAGGTAAGAAAGGTAAATTAGACAACATCTGTTGTTTAGGCAACAACCGTATATTATCAAATAATTCTAGTCGAGTCAAGATAAAAATTAAAGGAGAGATTTTCATGGCAATTGATTTTGTAGTTTCTGAAAAAGTATTTTCCGAGGTTGCTTCTGATGAACAGATCAACCGCACAGCGCAGGCTCTTGAAGCGAATGGCATAAAAACATTGGTCGCTGAAAATGCGGAAGATGCAAAGCGTATGTTCTTTGAATTAGTGCCAGACAAGGCAGAGATTTTTCTCGGCGCACCGGTCACACTTGAAACGTTGGGAATTCAGGCTGAGGTGGATAAGTCTGGTCGCTTCGACGCCTTGCGCCCCAAAATGTTCGCAATGAACCGCGAGACACAGGGACGTGAGATCCACAAAATGATTAGAGTGTGACTAAAATCAGTTGGTAGCATGTTGAGTAAAAAGAAGGAGTTGAAAGAAAGACGACAATCTGGGATGATAGGTTTGCACAAAACACTTTATCACAGGAGAAGCGCCATGATTTT
>Ga0335397_10010393_pt1 | contig 11511 bp, 9 predicted proteins | sample MAT04_FD_205740 | JGI IMG/M metagenome (GOLD analysis project Ga0335397, IMG submission 205740) | Freshwater microbial communities from Lake Fryxell liftoff mats and glacier meltwater in Antarctica - MAT-04 (spades assembly) (version 2) ...
CCTTCACCCACCCAGGCGCCTGCGCCCATCGTTGCACCCGCGCCCGCGCCCGCGCCCGTGCCGGTTGCCGGGCCTCAGGGTGTGTACCAGGCGGTCGATTCGCCCGAGGTGCGCATCATGCTGCAGCAGCAGGCCGGGCAGGTGAGCATGCAGGCGCAATCCAACGGCCACCTCATCGGGCAGGGCGTAGGCACGTTCGACGGCCAGCGCGTGGTGATGCGCGTGCAGTTCGAGATGCAGGGCCAGCCGCTGATGCAGGGCCAGTGCACGCTGATGTGGCAGCCCCAGTTCGGGCAGTTGCAGGGCCCCTGCCAGTGGCCGGTGGGCAACGAGATCGTTACCTGGCGGCGGCTGGGCGGCTGACATGGCCTCCGCCGGCGCGGGCCGGTAGCCCGGTCCGGCTGCGCCGCGAAGCGGCGTTGCGCTGGCGGCGGCAACCAGGAATTGCCGATGCATTGATCTCGCCCCGGGTCGGCCGCCGCGCGCGGCCGTATGCTGGCGGGCAAGGAGAACCCCGCCATGCGCCCTACCCTGGTCGTCCAGTTTTCACCCGACAGACGCCTCGAATTTGCGCTGCCTGCCGGGGTACCGCCGCTGGCCGCCGACGAAGCGCGACGTTGGCTCGACGAGCAGTTCGTCGCCAACGAGTGCGAGCCGCTGCGCAGCACCGGCAAGGTGCTCACGGTCGACAAGGTGATGGCGCTGGCCAACACCGTGCCGGCTTCGCGCTACAGCGAGGATCCGGCCTGGGCCCAGTCGTTCGCGCAAGCCACGCTGGCGGCGCTGGGGCGGCCGCTGGTGAAGATCGACCTGGGCGGCGGCGGCATCAGCTACTGACCCTGCACCGGCCGCGACCGCAGAGCTTCAGCCTTGCGCTACTCGCCGCCGCGCGCCAGCTTTTCCGAACGCCAGTAGACGTCGTCGCCACCCAGCCCGTCGAGGTTGGCGCGGTTCAGCACCCGCGCCAGCACGAAGAGCAGGTCGCTCAGCCGGTTGAGGTACTGGCGCGGTGCGTCGTTCACCGCTTCCACCGCGTGCAGCGCCACCACCGCACGTTCGGCGCGGCGCGCCACGGTGCGGCTGACATGCGCCAGCGCCGCGCTGCGTGTGCCGGCCGGCAGGATGAATTCCTTCAGCCGCGGCAGCTGCTCGTTGTAAAACGCCAGCGCCTCGTCCAGGCGCAGCACGGCCTCGGCCTTGAGCAGCGTGAAACCGGGGATCGACAGTTCGCCCCCCAGGTTGAAGAGCTCGTGCTGGACGGCCACCAGCAGCGCGCGCACGTCGTCGGGCAGCGGCTCGGCCAGCAGCACGCCGAGGCCCGAGTTGAGCTCGTCGACATCGCCCATGGCCATCACGCGCAGCGCGTCCTTGCGTGTGCGGCTGCCGTCGCCCAGGCCGGTGGAGCCGTCGTCTCCGGTGCGGGTGGCGATCTGCGTGAGGCGGTTGGACATGGGGGTTGCGTGCTGCGTGTGGGCCGCTATTGGACCACTGGCAGGCGGTGGCTGCAGGGCCGGCCGATTCAGCCGCGCAGGCGCTGCGTGAACCACCACAGATGCCCTTCGGGGTCGACGGCGCCGTAGCTGCGGTCGGCCCAGTGGGCGTCGCCGTAGTCGTGCAGTTCGGGCTCGGCCACGATGCGGGCGCCGGCGGCGCGCGCCCGGGCGCAATGTGCGTCGACGTCGTCGACGTAGACCATCAGGTTCTGCGTGTTGCAGCCGGCGTTCAGCGGGCTCAGGCGGTCGGTCTCGAAACGGCGTGCGTCGCCGGCGAGTTCTTCGCCGACCATGATCAGGCCGTCGCCATAGACGAGTTCGCTGTGCTCGATGCGCCCGCACTCGCCATCGACCCTGACCTGCACCTCGAAGCCGAAGGCCGTGCACAGCCAGTCGATCATGCGCGCGGCCTCGCGGTAGTAGACGCCGGCCGAGATGCGCGGCCAGCCGGGCGGCGGCGGTTTCATGCGGGCGGTCTCCAGGCAGCTGCGATGGCCGCACTGTGCCGCGATTCGGCGGCGCCGTCGACAGGTCTCGGTGCCACGCGGGCCGCCGCCCCGGCGGCACCGCGCTGGCCTACGATGTGCGCTGCATCGCGCCCGCCGGAGACCCACCATGAACGCCCCCCTGCCCGACCACGTGCTGCCCGCCTCTCCATCGCGCCCGGTGCCGCCGGCCATGCTGGACGCGCTGCGTGTAACCTTCGGCCCGCGCTGCAGCACCGCCGCCGGCATCCGTGAGCAGCATGGCCGCGGCGAGAGCTTCTACGACGCCGCGCCGCCGGACGCGGTGGTCTTCTGCGAAAGCACCGACGACGTGGTGGCCGTGGTGCGGCTGGCCGCGGCGCACGCGGTGCCCGTCATCCCCTACGGCGTGGGCACCTCGCTCGAAGGCCACCTGCTGGCGGTGCAGGGCGGTGTCAGCCTCGACCTCAGCCGCATGGACCGCGTGCTGCGCATCCACGCCGAAGACCTGACGGCCACCGTGCAGGCCGGCGTCACACGCGAGCAGCTCAACCGCGAAGTCAGGGACGCGGGGCTCTTTTTCCCCATCGACCCCGGCGCCAACGCCACGCTGGGCGGCATGGCGGCGACACGCGCTTCGGGCACAAACGCAGTGCGCTACGGCACGATGCGCGAAAACGTGCTGGGGCTGACCGTCGTCAACGCGCGGGGCGAAGTGATGCGCACCGGCACACGCGCGAAGAAGAGCAGCGCCGGCTACGACCTGACGCGCCTGTTCGTCGGCAGCGAAGGCACCTTGGGCGTGATGACCGAGATCACGCTCAAGCTCTACCCGCTGCCCGAGGCGGTGAGCGCAGCGATCTGCCACTTCCCGACCATCGACGCCGCGGTGCGCACCACCATCCAGACGATCCAGATGGGCGTGCCCATCGCGCGCTGCGAGTTGCTGGACGCGCACGCCATCCGTGCCGTCAACGCCCACAGCAAGCTGGGCCTGCGCGAGGCGCCGATGCTGCTGATGGAATTCCACGGCAGCGAAGCCGGGGTGAAGGAGCAGGCCGAGACGGTGCAGGCGCTGGCGCGTGAACACGGCGGCGAGGACTTCCAGTGGGCACGCACGCCCGAAGAGCGCACGAAGCTCTGGACGGCGCGCCACCAGGCCTATTTCGCGGCGCTGCAGACACGCCCCGGCTGCCGTTCACAGAGCAGCGACACCTGCGTGCCGATCTCGCGCCTGGCCGAGAGCATCAATCACAGCGTGGCCGAAGCCGACGCCTCGGGCATCCCGTACTGGATCGTCGGTCATGTCGGCGACGGCAATTTCCACCTCACCTACCTGATGGACCCGAACGACCCCGCCGAACTCGCCGCGGCCGAGGCGCTGAACGTGAAGATGGTGCAGCGCGCGCTGCGCCTGGAAGGCACCTGCACCGGCGAACACGGCATCGGCCTGCACAAGATGGGCTACCTGCTGGAAGAAGCCGGCGCGCCCGCGGTGGCCGCGATGCGCGCCATCAAACACGCGCTCGACCCGCAGAACATCATGAACCCGGGCAAGGTGTTCAGCTTCGAAGGCTGAGCAGGCCCTCAGGGCGCGCCCGCAGCGCCGCTGACGAAGGCGCTGCGGGCCGGTGCCGCCAGGTCGTCGCTCAGCGTGCCCAGGAAGGCCACGAGGTCGCTCACGTCCTGCGCCGTCAGCCGCGGCCGGCCGCCGGGCAGCACGCCGAAGGGCGCCGTGCTCACGACGTTGCCGCGGAAGCCCAGCGGCAGGTCGTTGAACTTGTCGGGCTGGCCGTTGAGCAGCGGGTACCAGCGCGCCGGGTCGACGTCGCGTGTGGCGTAGAAGGCCACCGCGTCGTTCAGCGTGGGCGAGAAGGCATTGTGGAAGTAGGGCGCGCTGCGCGCCACGTTGCGCAGCGTCGGCACGCGGAAGGCGCCGCAGAGGTCGACGCGCAGCACGAGGTCGTTGCGGTCGGGGCCGCACAGGCCCATGTCGCGGAAGTTGGCGTCGGCGTTGGCCTGGATGGCCACGTTCCGCGGCAGGCCCAGCGCGTGGTAGCGGAAGTCGGTGAACAGCGGCCGCGCGCCGTCGGGGCCCACGGCGCTGGGATGGCAGCTGGCGCAGTTGCCGCGTTGCGGGCTGTTGAAGACGGCCAGGCCGCGCGCTTCGGCCGTCGTCAGCGTCGCCGTGCCGTCGAGCACCTGGTCGTACTTGCTGTTGAAGAGCGCAAAGTCGCTTTCACCGGCCTGGTAGGCGGCCAGCGCACGCTGCAGCAGCTCGATCACCTGCTGGTTGCGCAGGCTGCGTGTGGGCGAGAACAGGCGCACGAGGTCGGTGTAGTACGGCGCCTGGCGCACCTTCGCGGCGAGTCCGTCCACCGTGGTGTTGGCCATCTCCCTCGGGTTGAACAGCGGGCCGACGGCTTGCTCGGCGCGGCTGGCCGCACGGCCGTCCCAGAAGAAGCCGCCGATGGGCAGGCCGCTGGGCTCGAAGCGCATCGCCGTGTTGCCGTTCAGGTAGCCCAGGCTCATGCTGCTGCGGTGGCCCTGCAGCGTGCGTAGCGGTCCGCCCAGCGGCAGCAGCGTGCCGGCGGGGTCGGCCAGGCCGGTGGACCGGGTGTGGCAGCTGGCACAGGCCAGGTTGAGCCCCGCCGACAGGTTCACGTCGTTGAAGACCAGTTCGCCGACGCTGACCGGGGTGGCATCGCTGGCGTCCGCTGCGGGCGGCGTGACGGCTGCCCCGGTGAGCACGGCCAGGCCGGCGAGGGCGGCGGAGAAACGGCGGGCCAGGCGACGGGCCAGGCGGCGAAAACGTGGGACTGGGGTCACGGGCTCGGCCTTCTTCGGGTTGGAGGTGCGCGCGGATTCTGGCGCCCCCCTGCCGATGCAACAAGCGTTCACAGGCACCTGTCTGCGGTGTGCGCCGCGCGCCGTGATGCGGCAGTGCCGCGCTGCGCTACAGCAGCGAAGCCAGCAGCCGCGCCGCGTGCACTGCCTGGCGCTGCGCGCCGTCGGCGATCTGGTGGCGGCAGCTGGTGCCGTCAGCCACCACCACCGCATCGGGCCGCTTTCGGATGGCCGGCAGCAGCGTGGCCTCGGCCATCTGCATCGAGACTTTCTGGTGCCTGGCCTCGTAGCCGAAGCTGCCGGCCATGCCGCAGCACGAGCTCTCGATCAGTTCGGGCCGGGCACCGGGGATCAGCTTCATCACTTCGAGCAGGGGACTCACCGCGCCGAAGGCCTTCTGGTGGCAGTGGCCGTGCACGAGCAACGGGCGGTCCAGCGCCTGCAGCGTCAACGTGAAGCGCCCAGCGTTCATCTCGCGCGCAATGAACTCCTCGAACAGCAGGGCCTGCGTGGCCACCGTCTCGGCCTTGGCGCCGAGCCCGAGCGCCAGTGCCTCGTCGCGCAGCGTCAGCAGGCAGCTCGGTTCCAGGCCGACGACGGCGATGCCGGCTTCGGCCAGCGGCAGCAGTGCGTCGAGCAGCGCCGACAGCGAGGCCCGCGCGGCGTCCACCATGCCCGCCGCCAGCTGGGTGCGGCCACAGCAGTGGTGGCCGCCGTCCTTCGTCACCGTGTGCAGCTGGTAGCCGGCGGCATGCAGCACCTGCGCCGCGGCGTGGGCGTTCTCGGTCTCGAAGCCGCCGCTGAAGCTGTCGACGAAGAGCACGGCGACCTTGCCCCCGGCGCGCGCGGCGGCGAGCGCTTCGTCGCGGTCGATGAAAGGCGTGGGGCCGGGATGGCGCCAGAAGGTGTCGCGGCGGAAGGCCGGCAGCGCGCGCTGCGCTGTCACGCCCATCAGGCGTTCACCCAGGCGGCGCAGCAGCGGCGAGGCGTTGCGCAGGTTCAGCAGCGCGGCCAGGCCGGGCACCGCCGCGGCGCGGTGCGCCTGTTGCGGCAGGCCGGCGAGCAGGCGGTCCTTCAGGCTGAAGCCGTGGCGCGCCTTGTGCTGCGCGGTGAACTCGATCTTCATGCGCGCCATGTCCACGCCGGTGGGGCATTCCCGTCTGCAGCCCTTGCAGCCGACGCAGAGCTCCATCGCTTCGGCCACCGCATCCGAGGTGAAGGCATCCGGCCCGAGTTGCCCGCTCAGCGCCAGCCGCAGCGTGTTCGCGCGGCCGCGCGTCACGTGCTGCTCGTCGCGCGTGACGCGGTAGCTCGGGCACATGGTGCCGGCGTCGAACTTGCGGCAATGGCCGTTGTTGTTGCACATCTCGACCGCCATCGCCAGGCCGTGTGTGCTGTCACCGCCGGTGCCGGGCGCGCTGGTGACTTCGGTGATGGGGTCGGCGCGCACGTTCCAGGCCGACCAGTCGAGCACCGGTGTCAGTGCAATTCGCTTGTAAGGCCTGGGCGCCGCTGCGGGCGGGAAACGCAGCAGCGCGCCGTCGTCCATTTGCGGCGGGTCGATGATCTTGCCGGGGTTCAGCAGGTTGGCCGGGTCCAGCTGCTGCTTGATGGCGCGGAAGGCGTCGTTCAGCTGCGGCCCGAATTGCCACTCGATCCACTCGCCGCGGCACAGGCCGTCGCCGTGTTCACCCGAGTAGGCGCCCTTGAACTTGCGCACCAGTGCCGAGGCCTCTTCGGCGATGGCGCGCATGCGCTGGCCGCCTTCGACACGCATGTCGAGGATGGGCCGCACGTGCAGCGTGCCGACGCTGGCGTGCGCGTACCAGGTGCCGCGTGTGCCGTGGCGCGCGAACACTTCCGTCAGCGCGTCGGTGTATTCGGCCAGGTGCTGAAGCGGCACGGCGCAGTCCTCGATGAAGCTCACCGGCTTGCCGTCGCCCTTCAGGCTCATCATGATGTTGAGGCCCGCCTTGCGCACTTCCCACAGCGCCTTCTGCGGCGCCTCGTCGGGCATCTGAACCACGCTCTCGGGCAGGCCCAGGTCGCCCATCAGCGACACCAGGTCGCGCAGCTTGTGCCGCAGCGCACTGCGGTCTGGGCCGGCGAATTCCACCAGCAGGATGGCCTCGGGGTTGACACCGCCTGGAGCGATCAGCGCCGTCTGCATCGTCGGCCGGAACGCGGGGTTGGCCAGCGCCAGCTCGACCATCGTGCGGTCGACCAGTTCCACCGCGGTGGGGCCGAGCTTGACGATGTGCTGCGCCGAGTCCATCGCGGCGTGGAAGCTGGCGAAATTCACCACACCCAGCACCTTGCCGCGCGGCAGTTCGGCCAGCTTCAGCGTCAGGCTCTTCGTGAAGGCCAGCGTGCCTTCGCTGCCCACCAGCAGGTGGGCCAGGTTGACGCTGCCGTCGGCTGTGTAGGGCAACTCGCTCTGCGGATGGAAGATGTCGAGGTTGTAGCCGGCCACGCGGCGCAGCACCTTGGGCCAGTGGGCTTCGATCGCGGCGCGGTGGGTCTCGGCCAGGCCGCGCACGAAGGCGGCGATCTGTGCCGCCCTGCCGCGGGCCTGGTCGACGCGGCCGAAGCCGACGACTTCGCCGTCGGCCAGCCAAGCCTGCGCGCCGGCCACGTTGTGGACCATGTTGCCGTAGGCGATGCTGCGGCTGCCACAGCTGTTGTTGCCCGCCATGCCGCCCAGCGTGGCCTGCGCGCTTGTCGACACGTCCACCGGGAACCACAGGCCGTGCGCCTTCAGCGCCGCGTTCAGGTGGTCGAGCACCAGGCCGGGTTCGACAGTGGCGGTGCGCGCTTCGACGTCCACGTCCAGCACGCGCCGCAGGTGTTTGCTGCAGTCGATGACGAGCGCCGCACCCGTGGTCTGGCCACACTGGCTGGTGCCGCCGCCTCGCGCCAGCACCGGCACCTGCAGTTCACGCGCGACGGCCAGCGCCGTGGCCACGTCTTCCGTGGTGGTGGGCACGAAGACGCCGACGGGGATGATCTGGTAGACGGAAGCGTCGGTGGCATAACGGCCGCGTGAAGCGGCGTCGAATAGCACTTCGCCGCGCGTTTCGGCGCCCAGGCGGCGCGCCAGCGCCGCGCAGGTTTGATTCGGCGGTAGCGTGGTGTGGGGGTGCGCTGGCGTGGCGGTAATGGTCGCTTCGGCCGGCCGCTTCGTAGCGGCCTTCGTCGCGGCGTTCATGCCTGTTGTCCTTGCGGCGCCTGCGCCAGTTCGCCGGCGCGCATCAGCGTCAGCACCGTGTCGCGCTTGTGTTCGAGGTGGGTCTTGAGCAGGTTGCGCAGTGCGGCACCGTCGCGCGCGTCCAGTGCGTCCATCATCTGCGTGTGTTCGCGCATCGCGCGCTGCCACTTGGCTTCGTTCTGGTTGGTGCGGAAGCGCAGGCTCTGCACGCGCGCATTCACCTGGCGGTAGGTGTGCGCCAGCACCGGGTTGGCCGCCGCGGCGCTGATGCCGGCGTGGATCAGCGCGTTCAGCCGGTAGTAGCCCGAAAGGTCGCGCCGCGCGTGGCAGGCCATCATCTCGTAGTGCTTGGCGCGCAGTTCGTCGCGCGCGGCCGCATCGATGCGCTGCGCCGCCAGTTCGCCCGCCAGGCCTTCCAGTTCGGCCAGCAGCTCGAAGCTGTGTTGCACGTCGGTCTCGGTCAGGCGCACGGCCACGGCGCCCCGGTTGGGCAGCAGGTCGACCAGGCCTTCGCTGGCCAGCATCTTGATGGCCTCGCGCAGCGGCGTGCGCGAGATGTGCAGCGCCTCGGCCAGTTCACGTTCGTTGAGCTTGGCGCCGGGTGCGATGCGCCCTTCGACGAGCATGTTGCGCAGCCTTGCCGCGGCCTGCTCGTGCAGGCCGGCGTGGCTCAAGTCGATGATGTCGGCCATGGTGATTGCATTTTGCATGCAAAGTCAACGCGCCGCAGCCTCCAGCCGCAGGGTTATCCATCAGGCCCCGGTCGCCTTTGCATGCAAAACTTCGGGCCGAAAGGACAGTCCATGCTCACGCTGAACCAGCACCCCACCGGCCGCCACTTTCTGCAGATTCCCGGCCCCAGCCCGGTGCCCGACCGCATCCTGCGGGCCATGAGCCTGCCCACCATCGACCACCGCGGCCCCGAGTTCGGCGCGTTGGGGCTGAAGCTGCTGGCCGGCATCCAGCAGGTGTTCCAGACGAAACACCCGGTGGCCATCTACCCGGCCAGCGGCACGGGCGCCTGGGAAGCTGCGCTGGCCAACACCATGAGCCCGGGTGACCTGGTGCTGATGTATGAAACCGGCCAGTTCGCCGCGCTGTGGCAGAAGATGGCCACGCGGCTGGGCCTGAAGACCGAGTTCATCGCCGAGCCCGGCACCTGCGCCGAGACCGGCCTGCCCATCAGCTGGCGGCGCGGCGTGAATGCGGCGCTGATCGAAGAGCGCCTGCGCGCCGACACCGGCCACCAGATCAAGGCGGTGTGCGTGGTGCACAACGAGACGTCCACCGGCGTCACCAGCGACATCGCCGCCGTGCGCCGCGCCATCGACAGCGCCAGGCACCCGGCGCTGCTGATGGTCGACACCATCTCGGGCCTGGCCAGCGCCGACTACCGGCACGACGCCTGGGGCGTGGACGTCGCCATCAGCGGCTCGCAGAAGGGCCTGATGCTGCCGCCGGGCATCAGCTTCAATGCGCTGTCGCCACGCGCGCTGGAGGTGAACAAGACCGCCGGGCTGCCGCGCAGCTTCTGGGCCTGGGACGAGATCGTCGAGATGAACAAGACCGGCTACTGGCCCTACACGCCCAGCACCAACCTGCTCTACGGCCTGCACGAGGCACTGGAGATGGTGCTGGAACACGGCCTGGATGCCGTGTTCAACCGCCACCAGCGCTGGGCCGCCGGCGTGCGCGCTGCCGTCACGGCCTGGGGCCTGCCCATCCAGTGCAACGACGCTGCCGTGTACTCGCCGGTGCTCACCGGCGTGATCACGCCCGTGGGTGTGGACGCCGACGCGCTGCGCAAGCTCATCCACACACGCTTCGACCTGTCGCTGGGCACCGGCCTGGGCAAGGTGAAGGGCCGCATGTTCCGCATCGGCCACCTGGGTGACTGCAACGACCTCACGCTGGTGGCCACCGTAGGTGGCTGCGAGATGGGCTTGCAACTGGCCGGCGTGAAACTGGCCGGCAGCGGCGTGCAGGCGCTGATGAACCACCTCGCCAGCCATCCGCCGGCGCACGCCGCCTGACGACTCACCCGAACCACAACAGGAGACACCCGACCATGCAAAGACGCACCCTGCTCCAAGGCGCCGCTGCCGCCATCGCCCTGCCCTCGGCCTGGGCCCAGCCGGCCTGGCCGACGGGGCCGGTGCGCATCGTGGTCGGCTTTCCCCCCGGCGGCGGCACCGACGCGCTGGCCCGCGTGGTCGGCGCCAAGCTCACGGCGATGTGGGGCCAGCAGGTCATCGTCGAAACCAAGGCCGGCGCCGCCGGTCTCATCGCCGCCGAGTACACCGCACAGCAGCCCGGCGACGGCAGCGTGCTGCTGATGGCGCACATCAACAGCCACGCCCTCGGCCCCGCCTTGCAGGGCAGCAAGCTGCGCTACAACGCCGAGACCGACTTCACGCCGCTGTGCCTGGTGGGCGTGACGCCGAACCTGCTGATCGCCAACCCCAACGTGCCGAACAAGAGCGTGGCCGAGGTGGTGGCGCGCTGCAAGGCCGAACCCGGCAAGGTGGCGTTTGCGTCGGCCGGCCAGGGCTCGGCGCAGCACCTGGCGCTGGAGATGTTCAAGGTGCAGGCCAAGGTGGACGCGATCCACGTGCCCTACAAGGGCAGCGGCCCGGCACTGACCGACCTGATGGGCGGACAGGTGCAGTACAGCTTCGAGACCATGACCTCGGCCACGCCGCACGTGAAGAGCGGCAAGGTGGTGGCGATTGCGCAGACGCGCCTGAAGCGCGCCAAGGGCCACCCCACGGTGCCGACGATGCAGGAGCAGGGCTTCGAAGGTTTCGAGGCCACCACCTGGTACGGCCTGGTGGCGCCCAAGGGCTTGCCAGCCGCGATCGCCGACAAGGTCAACCGCGACGTCAACACTGTGCTGGCGATGCCAGACGTGCAGGAGAAGATGGAAACCTACGGCGCCGAGGACGGCGGTGGCACACGCGAGAAGTTCGCGCAGTTCATTCTGAGCGAGCAGGTGAAGTGGGCGCGGGTGGTGAAGGATGGGAACGTGAAGGTGGACAGCTGAAAGCTGACGCAGCGCGCACCCCCGCGGGGGGCCGTGGCCGATGGGAGGACGGTCTCAGCGGGTCTTCGTCTTTGCAAAATTGCGGATGAGGGCGGGCGCTTCGACCCCGTGGCGTGTCGAGTGGCTTTACAGACCGGCCCATGCAGCTTTGGAACCGCACGTGACTTCTGACCGAAGGCACCCCCCAAGCACTTGGTTCCAAACATCCCTCGAACACAGGAGTGAAAAGTGGCTCGGATCGTGCATTCGAGTTCATTGACCCTGTCTATCGCCAGCTTCAACTGCCGATCGTCGGCACCCGACGCAGGATTCCTATCCACAACGAACGGAGGTATTGCATGACTCTCAATCTCGCGCGTGTGACGCGTTGGGCCGCAGTCGCTCTGACAGCAGGCACATTGGGCCAGGTTGTATTCGCGGCCCCCGTGATGCCGAGCTTTGCCACGGTGCCGACAG
>Ga0335397_10010405_pt1 | contig 11502 bp, 7 predicted proteins | sample MAT04_FD_205740 | JGI IMG/M metagenome (GOLD analysis project Ga0335397, IMG submission 205740) | Freshwater microbial communities from Lake Fryxell liftoff mats and glacier meltwater in Antarctica - MAT-04 (spades assembly) (version 2) ...
GGCATGGATCGCGTGCTCAGGTTCGACCACCAGTTCATCGGCCGCGAAGCTGTCGAAGCGGAGATCGCGGCGGGCGGCCCGAAGCGCAAGCTGGTGATGTTCGAGGTCGACGTCGACGCCGAGCGACCGGCCGACGTGCTGGGCGACGAGCCGGTGTGGCACAACGGAGCGGTCGTCGGCTGGGTCACGTCGGGTGGCTACGCGCACTACAGCGGCGTATCGCTCGCACTTGGCTACATCCCCACCGAGCTCGCCGACGCGCCCGGCGGATTCGAGATCGAAATCATCGGCCGTCGTCGCCCCGCAACGCTGCGCCACGAGCCGACGCTCGACCCGAGCGGCTCCCGAATGCGCGCCTGACGCCGCCGGGTGCCTCACGGCGCGCAGGCCACGCAGTCGCGGTGCGAAGAACAACACCCAACGATTAGACGCACCACGACAGCGTGGTAGGTTTGCGCACCTCCGGCCGAACGAATTCGTTGTACGCCTGTAACACGAATTCCTCTGTCGCAGAACAACTAGGGGGCGCTGAGTCTGATAAGACTCACGCCACCATCGACAAGGGGGAACCATGACCAAGAAGGACTTCCGACGAATCGATTCGATTCGCCAGACACAGGGCGCTGTCGCCAATCACGTGATCGACGAGTTCGTCGCCGGCCGTTTGTCCCGCCGGGCACTCATTCGCCGCGGCACCATCGTCGGCCTCTCCGTACCCGCCATCGGCGCGCTGCTGGCAGCGTGCGGCGACGACGAGGACACCACCAGCACCACGGTCGCAGGCGGCAGCCCCGACACCACCACCGGCAGCACCACGGCACCAGTCGCCGGCGGCTCCATCAAGGCTGCGGGCGGCGCACCGTCGGCCGCATCGGCAACGCTCGACCCTGTGCTCGTCAACGACGGCGCCGGTCTCACCCTGATCAGCCAGGTGGGCCAGTTCCTCGTCGTGTCGCAGTCCGACCTCACCCTCGCCGCCAGCCTGGCGACAGCCTGGACCCCCAACGACGACGCGTCGGAGTGGACCTTCACCATCAACCCCGCCGCTACCTTCAGCGACGGCTCGCCCGTCACCGCCGACGACGTGGTCGCCAGCATCGAGCGGTTGCTCAACCCCGATAATTCGTCGAACTCGCTGTCGGCGTTCGCCACCGGCAAGCTCTCCCCCGGCGGCGTGGTTGCCGCCGACGCCGGCACAGTGGTCTTCAAGCTCAACGGGCCGATGGGCAACTTCCCCTACATCGTCTCCAGCGACAACTACAACTCCATCATCTTGCCGGCATCGGTCACCGACACGACCAACTTCGCTGCCGATGTCATCTCCGGCAAGACCGCCACCTCTGGCCCATGGACCATCGGCTCCTACGACGCCACCACCGGCATCACCTACAAGCCGAACCCCAACTACTGGGGCACGCCGCTGCTGCTCGAGGGTCTCGAGTACGTCTTCTACAGCGATGTGGCTGCTCAGATCGCAGGGTTCCAGTCGGGTGAAGTCGATGCACTGGTGAAGTTCGAGGTCGCGGGTGGCGAGTCGCTGTTCGACAACCCCGAAGTCACCGTCTACGAGTTGACCTCGGCCAACCACCGCCAGATCCACCTGCGCACCTCGGAGGGCCCGTTCGCCGACAAGCGCATCCGCCAGGCCATGGCGATGGCGCTCGACCGCCAGACCATGATCGACGGGCTCTTCGAAGGCAAGGCGTCCATCGCCAACGACTCCCCGTTCTTCGATGTGTTCCCGTCGTCGGGCAATCGTCCGAGCAGCGTCTACGACGTCGAGAAGGCGAAGGCCCTCGTCGAGGAAGCAGGCGGCGGCTTCGACGTCACGCTCTACGGCATCAACTACTTCGAGGGCCCCGACCTGGCAGTGCTGCTGCAGAACGCAGCCAAGGAGATCGGCATCAACCTCAACATCGAACTGCGCGACGACTACTACGACAACAACTGGGTGCGTACCTACGACTCCAGCGTCGCCGGCTCCGACATCGGCATCACCGACTACGGCCACCGTGGCGTGCCCGACGTGTTCCTGAACGCACCGCTCATGTCGTTCAAGAGCGTCGAGGACGGCGCTGGCGTGTGGAACGCAGCCGAGTTCGCCAACGCAGAGTTCGACTCGCTCGTCGACACGTACTCGGCATCGCCCGACCTGCAGAGCCAGCAGGCCGCTGCAGAGAAGATCCAGGCGTTGCTGCAGGACGAAGTGCCGATGCTCATCCCGTACAACATCAATTACCTGTCCGCGACGAAGACCAACGTCGCGGGTGTCGTGCCCACCGCCATGGGTCACTTCTTCACCGATCAGGCTTCCAAGTCCTGATCGCCGTCAGATAGTGACTCGCTACGTTCTCCGGCGGCTCGGCCTGACGGTCATCACGCTGTTCATTCTCAGCATCGTGATTTTCGCCGTTTCGGTCGTGCTGCCGGGGAGCGTCGGGCGAGCCATTCTCGGCCAGTTCGCATCACCAGAATCTGTTGCCAACCTCAACAGAGATCTGGGTGTCGATGGGGCGCTGGTCCCTCGCTACCTCAAGTGGGCCGGCGGAGCCATCCAAGGCGACTTCGGCGACTCCTACAAGTTCCGTGCGCCGGTGATGGATTTTCTGCCGACCGCGTTGTTCGCGTCCATCAAGCTGGCGATCGCCACACTTGTCATCGTGCTGCCGCTCGGCATCATCGGCGGCACATTCGCCGCCCTGCGCCAAGGCAAGGCCAGTGATCGCATCATCACCATCAGCGGCCTCACGCTGGCGGTCACGCCCGAGTTCGTCGTCGGCATCATTCTCACCATGATCTTCGCGGTGAAGCTCGATTGGCTGCCCTCCGGTGGCTCGGCGAAGGGCTCTGTGCTCGAGCAGATCAGAGTGCTCATCCTGCCCGCGCTCACACTGTCGGCCGTTCTGTTCGGTTACCTGTCGCGCATGGCCCGCGCCGGTGCCATCGAAGCCCTTGCTGCCGACTACACCCGCACCGCCACGTTGAAGGGCCTTCCGCGCCGCACCGTCCTGCGGCGCCACGTGCTGCGCAACTCGCTGCTGCCCACGATTGCCGTCACGGCCAGCCAGATGAGCTATCTCCTCGGCGGCCTGCTGGTCACCGAGACGCTGTTCAGCTATCGCGGGCTGGGCCTGCTCATCGCCGACGCCGCTCGCGGCCGCGACGTGCCGATGCTGATGGCGGCGGTGTTCCTCGTCGGCGCACTCGCCATGCTGATGACACTCATCGCCGACCTGCTCACCGCCTGGCTCAACCCACGCGTGCGACTCGGGGCCACGCAGTGACCGACGCATCCACCGACACCTCCACCTCGGCTCCGGCCACCAGCACCCGCGACGTCCGCAAGGAGCTCCGCCGCCAACTCTTTCGCTCGAAGACCTTCATCGTCGGCATGCTCATCTTGCTGTTCTGGACGTTCAACGCGATCGCCCCCGGCGTGCTCGCCACCCACGACCCCACCAAGCAGAACCCGGCCACCAAATGGGTGCGCCCGTTCTTCAATGAAGGCTTCATCCTCGGTGCCGACCGCAAGGGCAGCGACGTGTTCAGCCGAGCGCTCTACGGGGCTCGCGAGATCATGATCATCGCGCCCTCGGCCACCATCATCGGCGTCACCGTCGGTGTGGTGCTCGGTCTTGCGATGGGCTACTTCCGCGGCCCGTTCGACGACATCGCCAGCCGGTTCATCGAAGCACTGATGAGCTTGCCGGTCATCCTGGTGGCATTGCTCGCGCTCACCTCGCTCAGCGGCGGCCGGCTCACCATCATCTTGCTCATCGGGTTCCTGTTCGGGCCGATCATCGCTCGCACCATCCGCGCCGCGGTACTCACCGAGCGCAACCTCGACTACGTACGCGCCGCAGAGCTACGTGGCGAGCGCAGCTGGTACATCATGTTCGTCGAGATCCTGCCCAACGTGTTCGGGCCCATCGTCGTCGAGTTCACGGTGCGCCTCGGTTACGCAGTGTTCACCATGGCAGGGCTTGCGTTCGTCGGTTTCGGTACCCAGCCCGGCTCGCCCGACTGGGGTCGCACCATCTTCGAAGAGCGCCTCAGTTTGCTCAGCGACGTGTGGTGGCCGGCGCTGGTGCCGGCGCTCGCACTCGCCTCGCTCGTGGTGGCCATCAACCTCATCGCCGATGCAGTACAGGGGCTGATCGACCGATGACCACTCCAGCGCTCGAATTCAACGACCTGCATCTCGCCTACATGGTGCGCGGTCACGCTCGCGAGGTGCTGCGCGGCGTGTCGTTCGCGGTGCGCCCGGGTGAATCATATGGGTTGGTCGGTGAGAGTGGTTGCGGTAAGTCGACGGCTGCCTACGCCGCAGTGCGCTACCTGCCACGCAACGCCCGCATCCTCAGCGGCGAGGTACAGCTGGGTGGTCGCGATGTGATGTCGCTCGACCAGAACGAGCTGCGCGAGCTGCGCGCCCGCAACGTGTCCATCGTGTACCAGGACCCCGGCCAGGCGCTCAACCCCAGCATCAAGGTCGGCCCGCAGCTGATGGAGGCGTTCACGCTCATCGGGCTCAACTCCTCCGATGCAGCGGCCGGCGCTCGGGCGATGCTGCGCAAGGTGCAGATCGCCGACCCCGAATCGGTGCTGGGCCGCTACCCACACCAGCTCTCGGGTGGCATGCAGCAGCGCGTGGTCATTGCCATGGCGCTGGCGTGTTCCCCGCAGCTACTCATCCTCGATGAGCCCACCACTGGCCTCGATGCCACCGTGGAAGCCGAAGTACTCGACCTGGTGCGTGGGCTGCGCGACGAGTTCGGCACGTCGGTGCTGTTCATCTCCCACAACCTCGGCGCCATCCGCTCCATGTGCGACCGCGTGGGCGTGCTGTACGCGGGCAAGCTCGTCGAGGAGGGCGTCGCCCAGGAGGTGTTCGACAATCCGCAGCACCCCTACACGGTCGGCCTGCTGCGCTGCCTCCCGCGCCGCGGTTCGCGGCAGAGCGCGCAACGGCTCGAGACCATCCCCGGCTTCCTGCCGCTGCTGGGGGCGGAGCTGCCCACGTGCGTGTTCGTCGACCGCTGCCCGCTGGCCAGCGACACCTGCCGACAGCAGGAACCGCCGTGGGCCAACCTCGACGGTCGGATGGTTCGCTGCCACCACGTCGACCGGGTGGCCGAGCTCACCACCGCTGAACTACCTGTGGGCGTCCCCACCACTGTCGACCGCACCACCGAGCCGCTGCTCGTGCTGCGCAATGTCAGCAAGACCTTTCAACAGGGAGGCCAGGCAATCAAGGCAGTGCGCGACGTCTCCCTCGACCTCTATGCCGGCGAGACCGTCGGGTTGGTGGGCGAATCCGGCAGCGGGAAGACCACCTTGGCGCACACCGTGCTGGGGATGCATTCGCCTGATCAGGGCAGCACGCTCACCTTCAACGGAGCACCGCTGAAGCCGGGCACCCGCCGCCGTTCCGCCGAGCAGGTGCGCGGCATCCAGATCGTGTTCCAGAACCCCGACTCGGCGCTCAACCGACGCCACTCCGTGCGCCGCATCATCGGCCGCAGCCTGAAGCGGCTGGCCGGGCTGCCAGCAGCGCAGATCGAGCCCGAGCTCCTCGCCATCACCGAAGCAGTGCGGCTCACCAACCGCCACCTCGACATGCGCCCGTCGCAGCTGTCGGGTGGCCTCAAGCAGCGTGTGGCAATCGCCCGCTCGTTCGCCGGCAAGCCCCGCATCGTGGTGTGCGACGAGCCCACCTCTGCGCTCGATGTGTCCGTGCAGGCCGCCATCTTGAATCTGCTCGGCGATCTGCAGCGCGACCGCAACACCAGCTACCTGTTCATCTCCCACGACCTGCGCGTCGTGCGCTACCTGTCCGATCGCATTGCCGTGCTGTACCTCGGCCGGATCATGGAGTTGGGGCCGGCCGAGCGCGTGTTCGACGGCCCGCACCACCCTTACACCGAAGCGCTCCTGTCCGCGGCGCCCTCGGTGGATGGCGACACGGTGGACCGCATCAAGCTCGACGGAGAGATCCCCAGCGCGGTCGATCAGCCCTCGGGCTGCGTGTTCCACACTCGCTGCCCGCGCCGCCTCGCGCCTACGCCCGAACACGGCGATCTGTGTGCCACCGTCGAGCCAACACTCATGGCCACCCCCGACGGCGGCGTCATCCGCTGCCACATCCCGTTCGACGAACTCGGCGGGCAGCCGGTGAGCCTGCGCACGACGACCCATAGCTGACGAGCTCCGATGACCAGATGGTGGCGGTCTGATCCATCGCAGCGTGGCAGCACCAACCGAGACCTGCTACGGCTCACGTCTGCATACGGTCTGACGGCAGTCGGTGAATGGGCGCTGTGGCTGGCCGTGCTGGTCTACGCCTACGACGCCGGCGGTGCCGCAGCTACCGGCTACGCCTCGCTCGCGCTGGTGCTGCCGGTAGTGGCGGTCGCGCCGTTCACCGGGCGCGCCGCCGGCGGTTCACACCCCACCCGCCTGATGAGCATCGCGTATGGTGCCCAGGCCATCGGGCTCGGAGCGGCCGCCCTCGCAGCGCTTGCCGACGCGCCGTGGCCGGTGGTGGTGGGGTGTTCGGCATTGGCAGTGGGAGCGGTCGCCGCCGTTCGGCCGACGTGCGCCGTGGTGCTCCCGAGCCTCGTCCGCACTGCCCGCGACCTCACCTCGGCCAACGTGCGCATGGGGCGGTTCGACAGCCTCAGCGTGCTGTTCGGCCCGCTCCTGGCGGGGGCACTGCTCACTGCGCAGGGGCCAGCCCTTGCGCTGGCGGTGTGCAGCGCACTGAACCTGTTGGGTTTCGTCATCACCGCCCCGCTCTCTCGCCGAGCGGATACCCCGGTCCACCAGCCAGAGGCTGACCACCCCGCCGGGCCCGTTCGCACCCTCATGCGGCAGGTTCGTTCACTGGGCGGGCGTGGGTCGGCCACCAGCGTGCTCGTCATCGCGGGCGCCCAGTACGTGCTCGTCGGGGCGCTCGATCTGGCCACGGTGGTGTACGCCAGCGAGGTACTGCAACTCGACGAATCAGGGCCGGCCCTTCTCGCCGCCGCTGTCGGCGTTGGAGCCGTCGCTGCCGGGCTCGGCGCCCGCCGAGTCGTGGGCCGCGGTCGGCTCGCGCCCGTGGTGCTCCTCTCGGTCGTCGCCATTTCGGTCAGCATGGTCGTCGTCGGCACACTTGCCGTCTTGGCGGTCGTGCTGCCGGTGCTGGCCATCATCGGCTTCAGCCGGTCGTCGCTCGACCTCACCACTCGGATGCTGTTACAACGCTCCGCTCCGCCCACCGCAGTGGCCGCCGTGTTCTCGGTGCTCGAACTGTTCGCGGCGGTGGGCACCGCGCTGGGGTTGGTCGTGACCCAGGTGGTGATCGCAGTCGCAGATGTGCGCGTTGCGCTGATCGTGATCGGCGGAATGTTCGCTGTCATCGCGCTGGCGACATTCCGGCAACTCCGTAGCGCCGATGATTCGGCCAACGTACCCGTTGTGGCAATCGGGCTGTTGCGCCGACTTCCGGTGTTTGCCCTACTGCCCCCAGCCGCACTGGAGGCGGTCGCCCGTGCGGCCAGCGAGCGACCGTCGGCACCCGGTGAGGTCGTCGTCAGGGAGGGTGACGACGGCCACCTGTTCTACGCTGTGGCCGCCGGATCGTTCGTGGTCGATAGCCGCGGCAACAGGTTGCGAACCCTGCACCGCGGCGACTCCTTCGGGGAGATCGCGCTGCTGGCCGATGTGCCGCGCACCGCCACCGTGACAGCTATAGAACGTGGAGAACTGCTGTCCATCGACCGGGTGGCGTTTCTCACTGCTGTCACCGGGCACGACGCGTCGCGCCAGGCCGCACTTGGAGCGCTGCGAACGCTCGTCATCGATGCCGATGTCGCCCAGCGTTTGCACGGCAGCGAGCACCTGAACGACACCGAGCCTCCGCACGACCCCGATCAGTAGGGCTCCCACGGGTGCCGGTCGAGGCGTACGTGGCCGTCGTCGGTGACGAGCACCTGTGTTTCCAGCTTCACCGACTCGCCCTCGCCGTCGAGCGCCACCAGGCTCTCTACGCACACCACCATGCCCGGCTCGAGCGCTCCGCTGGGCGGGCCGAACGTGCCCTGCCCCCAGAACGGATGCGTTGGCACGCTGGGCCACTCGTCGGCCATACCCACCCCGTGGAACGCGAGGCCGTAGTTGCGGGCGACGTAGCGATCGGGAATTCGCCAGCTGCAACGGTTGAACTCGTCGTAGGTGAGCCCCGGCCGCAGCAGAGCGGTGTTGTGCTCGATCTGTTCGACGGCGTGGGAGTAGAGCTCGCGCTGGCGGCCGGAGAAGGGTGCACGGTCCACCACCCATGTACGCGAAAGATCGGCGCAGTAGCCGTAGGGCCCGATCATGTCGCAGTCGACGGCGAGCAGCTCGCCGGCTTCGACGATGCGATCACTTGCCTGCTGGTACCAGGGGTTGGTGCGCGACCCGCTGGCGAGCAGTCGGGTCTCGATGTACTCGCCGCCGTAGCGGATGTTCTCGTGGTGCAGGTGCGCCCAGATCTCCACCTCGGAGCGACCGGGCTCGGTGGCCTGCTGCATGCGGAGGATCGCCGCCTCGCACACGCGCACCGACCACAGCATCAGCTCGATCTCGGCGGGTGACTTCACTGCTCGCGCGCGTTCGGTGATCTGCTGCCCCTCCACCGCAGCGACACCCCGCTGGCGCAACGCATCGAGCGCCGGCGGCTCGCACTTGTCGATGGCCAGCCGTAGCGACCCTTCGCCGTGCTCGCGCAACAGGTCCACGATCTCGTCGGCCCAGACGCCAGCCCGCACCGCGACATCGCCCCCGTACAGGTAGATGAAGTTGGTGGCCGGCCGCGCATGATCGACAAGCAGCGACGCCTCGGCGAGATGTTCCGCACCCCTGTAGGCGAAGTCGAAGGTGGGCCCATCGAGGAACACCAGTGCGTAGTGCGACGAGTTGTGCAGCATCCAGACGTTCATGTTCGACACGTCGAGGGCGTACATGATGTTGACCGGGTCGTAGAGCAGGATGGCCGCGCAGTCGTGGGCCGCCAGCTGTTCCCGCAGACGCCGCAGTCGGTAGTGGGCAGCCGCTGCGCGGGTACTGGCAGCAACCGGGCTGGGTAGTGGGGAGTCGGCCTGCGCCAGGTCGTGGTGCGACACGTCCCAACTCGGCAGCCAGCGATTCGATGTGGTGGAAGGAAGAGCCACGGAGTCGACGCTAGCGAGTCGGCACGGCCTGTCCGGAGCGTTCCACATCGTGGTGTCGTTCCGTCTGACGGAATCAGTTGGTGTACAGTCGTTCCGCGCATCGACTGCGTCGCACACCGACAAAGGGGTTCCAGTGTCCTTCCCGTCTGATCTCGAGATCGCCCGCGCGGCGACACCGGCGCCGCTCACCGACATCGCCGCACAGATGGGCATCGGCCCCCACCTGCTCGAGCAGCACGGCGACGATCTGGCCAAGATCAAGCTCGAGGCCATCGAGGAGCTCAGCGATCGCCCGAAGGCGAAGTACGTGGTGGTCACCGCCATCACCCCCACCCCGCTCGGCGAAGGCAAGACCACCACCACCGTCGGGCTCGGCCAGGCCATGGCGCACATCGGCAAGAAGGCCGTCATCAGCCTGCGCCAGCCCAGCATGGGGCCCACCTTCGGCATCAAGGGCGGCGCCGCCGGTGGTGGCTACAGCCAGGTCATCCCGATGGAGCTGCTCAACCTGCACCTCACCGGCGACTTCCACGCAGTCACTGCCGCGCACAACCTGCTGTCGGCAATGGTCGACAACCACCTACACCAGGGCAACGAGCTAGGCCTCGATCTGCACAACATCACCTGGCGGCGCGTGCTCGACGTGAACGACCGCAGCCTGCGCAACATCATCGTCGGCATCGGCGGCAAGATGGACGGCGTCACCCGCCAGACCGGCTTCGACATCACTGCGGCCTCGGAAGTGATGGCCATCTTCGCTCTGGCCACGTCGCTCGACGACATGCGTGCCCGCATGGGTCGCATCGTGGTGGGCTACACCAAGGACGGCACGCCGGTCACCGCCGAGCAGCTCAAGGGTGCCGGTTCCATGGCCGTCATCATGAAGGAAGCGCTGAAGCCCAACCTGCTGCAGACGCTCGAGCACACCCCCGTCATCGTGCACGCCGGCCCGTTCGGCAACATCGCCCACGGCAACAGCAGCATCGTCGGCGATCTCATCGGCATCCGCGGCGGCGACTACCTCATCACCGAGGCTGGGTTCGGCGCCGACATGGGCGCCGAGCGCTTTTTCAACATCAAGTGCCGCACCTCGGGCATGGTGCCCGACGCCGCCGTGCTGGTGGCCACCGTTCGTGCGCTGAAGGCGCACAGCGGCAAGTTCAAGATCACCCCCGGCAAGCCGCTGCCCGCCGACCTGCTGGCCGAGAACCCCGACGACGTGCGCGCCGGCGCCGCCAACCTCATCAAGCAGATCGAAAACGTGAAGGTGCACGGGGTCTCGCCTGTCGTCGCCATCAATGCGTTCCCGGGCGACTTCGCCAGCGAGCACCAGGTCATTCGCGAAATCGCCGAGAGCGTCGGCGCCCGCGTGGCGGTGTGCACTCACTTCAGCGACGGCGGTAAGGGCGCCACCGAACTGGCGCATGCCGTGGTGGAGGCCTGCGACGAGCCCAGCAACTTCCAGTTCTGCTACGAGTCAGAAGACTCGCTGAAGACCAAGATCGAGAAGGTCGCCACCAAGATCTATGGGGCGGCAGCGGTCACGTACACGGCGGCGGCCAACACCCAGCTAGCCCGCTACGAAGCAAACGGCTTCGGCAACCTCCCCGTCTGCATCGCCAAGACCCACCTCAGCATCAGCGCTGATTCCTCGCTGAAGGGCGCCCCCACCGGGCACACGGTGAACGTGCGCGAGGTGCGCGCCAGCGTCGGTGCCGGCTTCATCTACCCCATCTGCGGCGACATGACCACCATGCCCGGCCTCGGCTCGGCGCCCGCCGCCAGCATCATCGACTTCGACGAAAACGGCGTCATTCAAGGGCTGTCATGACCGACGCCTTCGAACGCACCCCCGGTGGGGCCATCCTCATGGACGGCATCCGCTTGCGCGGCGAGATCATCGCCTCGTTGCGTGCCACCATCGAGGCGGCCGGCTCGCCACCGGTGTGTCTGGCAACGGTGCTGGTGGGTGACGACAAGCCCAGCCAGCTCTACGTCGCGAGCAAGCGCAAGCTGGCTGGTGAGGCCGGCATGGTGTCGCTGCACGTCGGGTTGCCCGCCGACGCCAGCCAGGCCCAGGTACAAGACGCTGTGGCCGCCCTCGTTGCCGACGCCTCGGTGCACGGCATCCTGTGCCAATTGCCGCTGCCCGACGGTCTCGACCCAGAACCGGTGCTGGCGTTGATCCCACCGGAGAAGGACGTCGACGGCCTCACCGAGCGGTCGATGGGCCGCCTGGTGCGCGGCCTGCCGGGCCACGTCGGGTGCACTCCCATGGGTGTCATGCGGCTGCTCCAGCGCTACGGCG
>Ga0335397_10010408_pt1 | contig 11501 bp, 10 predicted proteins | sample MAT04_FD_205740 | JGI IMG/M metagenome (GOLD analysis project Ga0335397, IMG submission 205740) | Freshwater microbial communities from Lake Fryxell liftoff mats and glacier meltwater in Antarctica - MAT-04 (spades assembly) (version 2) ...
CGGACCCGAGTGTGTTGCTGCAATTCAGTCATGCGGTTGGCAGTCCGGAAACGCTGAAGCATTTGTATGTGATGACCGTGGCGGATATCAGTGCCGTGGGACCGGGCGTGTGGACGGAATGGAAAGCTGATCTACTGGCCACCCTCTTTCAACGCACCATGCAATGGCTGAGCGGGCAGAGCCATCGGTGGGAAGCCACATCCCGACGGACGGCGGTCCTGCGGGATGTCATCCGCTTGTTGCCAGCAATGCGCGACCGGGTGGAACTCCGCCGGTTGTGGGATCAGTTTCCAGATCATTACCTCTTCTCAACCACGTCGGAACAAATCGCCGGCGATTTGCAGATTGTCGCTGCCCGCGCGACAGGCGATCTGCATGTTGAAGGCCGATACGAACCGGAAACGGGCACGGTCCTTTTCCGCGTGATCACCCACGAACAGGTGGTGCAGGGCTGCTTTCACAAGTTAACGGGCGTGCTGACCGCCTTGCGCATGGGGATTCTAACGGCGTCCATCTGCACCAGCCAGACGGGCGTGATTATCGACGGCTACCAGGTTTTCGACGGCGACTTCGACGGCGAAGTCCCGCAGTTCCGCATTGACGAAGTCTGCCAGACGATCCGGCGAATCCTGTCGGGCAATAATGTGGTGGAATCGCTGTTGAACAATCGTCGGCGGATCGACCGACGCCGGTTTGAAGGTCCGGTCTCGAATTTGCCGCTGCGGGTCGTGATCGACCAGGATTCATCCGAGCGATTCACCATCCTCGAGGTTTTCGCCCATGATCAGCCGGGGCTGTTGTATCTGGTAGCCCGCACGATTTTCGAGTTGGAACTGTCGGTCATTCGTGCCCGAATTTCGACCCATTTCGATCAGGTGGTCGACGGCTTTTATGTCACGGATCGCGACGGCCGCAAGATCGAGGACGAACAGCGGTTGAAGGGGGTGCAAGATCGATTGGTGGAGGAAATCCGCCGGTTGGAACCAAACTCCCTGACGAATGTTCGTACCGAAAGTTGAGTCCGCAGTCAGCCGAAACCACTTCGCCCCTGAAAATCCGGTGGAATTCCGGCGGAGTGGGACGCGATGGGCTGGTCAATCGTTCGCGGACGGATAAACTGATATTGTTCGGAGTGGTTGATGCCCGCGGCCAATGCTGGCTGTGGATCCGCTTCGCCTGCCTGGGAGTTCCCGCCGATGAAACCTTGGATTTCCTGCCTGTCCCTGACGTTGCTCGCTCTGTCCACCCTCTCCTACGCCGAGGAAAAGAAAGTGCCAGAATTATTGCAGGGCAAAACGAAGTCGCTGCAAGGCAAAGATGTTGATCTGACGAAGTATCAGGGCAAAGTCCTGCTGATCGTCAATGTCGCGAGCCAATGCGGCGCGACACCGCAATATGAACAGCTCGAAGACCTGCACGAGAAGTACGCTGAACAGGGCTTGGCCGTCATCGGCGTGCCGTGCAACCAGTTCGGCCAGCAGGAACCCGGCTCCGCCAAGGAGATCGACGAATTCTGCAAAAGCACCTATGAAGTCCAGTTCGACCTGCTGGAGAAAGTCGACGTCAACGGCGAGAAAACGTCGCCGCTGTTCAAGAAGCTGAAAGATCAGGCCGGAAAAGTGAACGCCGACGCCGCCGGCGACGTGAAATGGAACTTCGAGAAGTTCCTCGTCTCCCGCGACGGCAAAGTGGTCGCCCGTTACCGCACCGGCGTGAAACCCGACGCCCCGGAAGTCGTGAAGACGATTGAAGCGGAACTCGGCAAGAAGGCGCAATAGTTTCCATAACTCCCGAGCGGGGGGCGTAAGCCCCCTGACTGCGGTTGATATGGCCCCGTCATTCGCAAATTTGCACACATGCTCGAGCGACAACGCCAACTCTTGGAGTCCATCGAAGCGGCTTTTGCCAATGTCCAACTCGGTGAAGGTGTCAGTCTTCATGAAACCGAAGTCTTGGATATGTATGGCAGCGATGAAGAACGTCTCGCTGCACGAAGCCGAGATGAGCAGCATGATTGGCGACGGCTCATCCACAGTCCGGATTTGATCGAAGTTTGCGGAATCGGCGGATTGAGTTTCTACGACCCTGAAGGTCTGCGATTTCACCTTCCGGCTTATTTATCCCGCGTGGTGACCAATCCACTTGAAGATCAGGCTTCGAGTGTTTTCGAAAGCCTTATATTCACGTTGACCAGTTTAAGTGACTATCAGCTGGAAAGATTATCGATTCTTAACGCTGATCAGCGGCACTGCTGTGGTGATGTATTGGAATATGTGCGCGATGTGTGGGCGGCTGAATGGGATTATGACGGAACAGAGATTAACTCAGCTGTGAAGCAGTACTGGTCGTTGGGAATGGGCTCAAACCACGGCGATCTGCGCTAGCCTTTACCCCCGATGTGAAAGCTGGCTGCTTTCAATCAGCTGGCTTCGCGAACGCGAACACCTTCACCGGCAGCGCCACGCGCAGATAATCCCCAGTCCCCAAAATGATCGAATCCGTCAGCGACCCGGCGTTGAATGCAATCCGGTCGTTCGCCGTGATGCCTTGATCGACATACAGCTCGAATGGCAGGATCGGCTTGCCAAAAGGCGGCACCGATCCGGGCACAAGGCCAGTCAGCTCGAGTAATTCCTCGGCCGTCGCAAACCGGGTCTTTTTCAGCCCCAGCTCACGGCGGATGGCTGTCGAATCGAGCTTGGTATCCGCCGGTAGAATGAACAAACGGAACTGCTCATCCTCGGCTTTCAGCAGTAATGCCTTACCGCCGATGCGCAGCGGCTCACCCCGTGCCGCCGCGGATTCTTCGGAGGTCCGCGTCGGCAGATGATGCATTTCGCGAAACGGGCAGGCTGACGTGTTCAGCAAAGCGCGGATTGCCGTCAGCACGGCAGCGGCCCGAGGACCATTTTGCGGCAGGGGTGATTCATCGGCCATGATTGAAAGAATTATGGCCGCAAAATGGCGCAAGAATCGCAAAAAAGAACCTACGAAAGCCTCTGAAGAACAGTCGGCTGCTTAACAAACGATCCATTCCACGTTTTGCGTTTCGTGCGCCTTTTTGCGGCCAACTCGGATTTCCTTTATTCGATGATTGCGTCTGGTTCCGGTTGCACATAGGCCCAAGCCGCATGCGGGCCTTCGCTTGTCGTGACTGTGACGAGTTTTCGTTCGTACTCGTGGCCGACGAGTTGCCCGGGGTGCAGTTCTTCCAGTTCATCGCAGCCGGCCAACGTGGCGGCATACTCGTCGGGTTTGAGGAAATAAAGTTCCCCCAAGACCTCGGCGTTCGGTCGCACGGCAATCATCAGCGGGGCAATGCGCTGATATCCGGCCAATGTCACGGGGAGCATCCTATCAAAATGCCCGGCGAGATAATGGTGATTCTCCGCGCCGCACCGCAGCGTGCCGAAGACGAACAGGGGAGGGTGCAATTCGGACATAACTTTAGCGACACTTCGCAGAAGTGTGGTCCCGCCGACGGCCGTCGGCGGGCTTTGCCGATGAAATTCAATTGAGTGCGGCGAGAACCAAATCTCCCATTTGTGTCGTGCCGATGGGCGTGCTCCCGCCGGCGAGGTCGGCCGTGCGGTGACCGGCTGCGAGAACCTGATCGACCGCGGCTTCCACAGCGGCGGCTTCCGTTTCGAGGTTCAGCGAATGCCGCAGCAGCATCGCGGCGGCGAGAATTGTCCCCAGCGGGTTGGCGATCCCCTTGCCGGCGATGTCCGGGGCCGAGCCGTGGATCGGTTCGTACAAGCCGGGACCGGGATTGCCGAGCGATGCTGAGGGGAGCATGCCGAGCGAACCGGGGAGCATCGAGCCTTCGTCGGTGAGGATGTCGCCGAACATGTTTTCGGTGACGATGACATCGAACTTCGTGGGCCGCGAGATGAGATACATGGCCATCGCATCGACGAGGACGTTCTCGTACTGCACATCGGGGAATTCGGTTTTCATCACCCGTTCAAAGGTCTGCCGCCAGAGCCGCGACACTTCCAGCACGTTGGCTTTGTCGACGGATGTGACTTTATTTTTGCGTTTGCGTGCGGCTTCCGCCGCCAGCCGCACGATGCGTTCGATCTCGCCGGTGCTGTAAATCATCGTGTTGTAGGCCGTTTCGCCGTCGGCCGAGGGTTCCCGCTGCGACTTGCCGAAATACAGCCCGCCCGTCAGCTCGCGGAAGAAGAGCAAATCCGTCCCGGCGACGATCTCCGCCTTCAGCGGTGAGGCGGCGACGAGATGTCGGCTGACGGTAATCGGCCGGAGATTCGCGAACAGGCCAAGCTCCTTGCGGATTTTCAACAAGCCCACTTCCGGACGTGTTTTCGCCGCCGGATTATCCCATTTCGGACCGCCGACCGCACCCAGCAGAATCGCCTGCGACTTGCGGCACAAAGCCAATGTCTCATCGGGCAGCGCAGTGCCATGCTGATCGATCGCACATCCGCCGATCAACCCGGTCGCGAAGGTGAATTGATGGCCGAACTTGCCGGCGATGGCGGACAAAATTCGCTGTCCCTGAGCTACCACTTCCGGTCCGATGCCGTCTCCCGGCAGGAGCATAATCTGAGCGTGCAAGGCAATTCCTTTGGGCAATAAGTCGATTGGCAAATGCTCGTCATCTGAACGGATAGTTTACGTTGACCGTGCCCGAGCGGAAAGTGTGTGCGGCAGCGCGAATCCCCTTTTGATCAACGGAAACCTGTAGGTAGTCCGTCTATTTCAAGATGTTGGGATCGGGTGGCACGACCCTGAGGTTTTAGGAAGGGCGTGGTCTTCGAGTCATCGCCACGCTCTTCGAAGACTCTGGGCGTGCCACCCACCAGGATGGTACGTGCGGTTGCAAATTGGTGGGCCTCGCAGAGCCTCGACCACACCCTACGTCAAGAAGGCACCCGCAAAAGTAACTACGGGCGTTTGCGCGGGCGGGGGGTGGTACCGCGGGCGCTGTCGCGGCGGCTTTTCTTGCGGCGGTTGCCTTTCGCCTCTTTGCCTGCGGCGAAGCCGCCTTGATCATCACTGACGTTGGCCATCTGGCCGATCTGATTCTTGAGTTGCAGAATCTTGTCGCGCAATTTAGCAGCTCGTTCAAAATCGAGTTGCTCCGCCGCGGCGAGCATTTCCTGTTCGAGTTCCTGCAGAAACTCCTGCGAGATGAATTGCGATTCATTCCCCGCGCCGGCCGTTTTCTGCACGAGTTGCCGGGCCTGGATTTCTTCCTCGATCCCGCGGCGGATCGCCTTCTTGATCGTCTCCGGCGTGATGCCGTGTTCTTTGTTGTAGGCGAGCTGAATTTCCCGGCGGCGATTGGTTTCGTCAATCGCCCGCTGCATGCTGGGCGTCACTTTGTCGGCATACAGAATGACATGCGCATTAACGTTTCTCGCCGAGCGACCGATGGTTTGAATCAGCGACGTATCGCTACGCAGAAATCCTTCCTTGTCGGCATCAAGGATTGTGACCAGTGAAACCTCCGGCAGATCGAGCCCTTCACGCAGCAGGTTGACGCCGACAACGGCATCGTACTTCTTTTCCCGCAACTCCCGCAGAATCTCGACGCGCTCGAACGCGTTCAATTCGGAGTGCAGCCACGCACAGCGAATGCCTTCTTCCCGCAGATACGTCGTCAAGTCCTCAGCGAGCCGCTTGGTTAACGTGGTGATCAGCACTCGTTCCCCCACGGCGGCCCGCTGGCGAATCTGCTCGATCAGGTGCGGCACCTGTCCCCGCGCGGGATGAATGAAGATCTCAGGATCAACAAGGCCCGTCGGACGGATCACCTGTTCGACAATCTCGCCTTCGGATTGTTCAAGTTCCCAGTCGTTCGGGGTGGCCGAGACGAAGATCGCCTGCTTGCGGCGGGTGTTCCATTCGTCAAACTTGAGCGGCCGATTGTCGAGCGCCATGGGCAAACGAAAACCGTGTTCGACGAGCGTTGTCTTGCGGGCGAAATCGCCGGCGAACATCGCGCGGATTTGCGGAATCGAGACATGCGATTCATCAACGAACAGCAGATAGTCCTCGGGAAAGAAGTCCAACAGTGTGTAGGGTGGCTCGCCCGGTTTTCGTCCGGAGAGGGCACGGCTGTAGTTTTCGATGCCCGGGCAAAAGCCGATTTCATGCAGCATTTCGAGATCATGCCGGGTGCGGGCGTTGAGCCGCTGGGCCTCGAGCAGTTTTCCTTCGCGGCGGAACTTTTCGAGCTGTGAAACGAGTTCGCCCTCGATCTCCTTGCAAGCGGCGTCGATGCGGTCTTCGGGCAGAACGTAATGTTTCGCGGGATAGACATAAATCTCGTCGAGTCGTTTGAGTTCCTCGCCGGTGAGGGGGTTGATGATGGCCAGCTTCTCGACTTCCTCGCCCCAGAGTTCCACACGGTAGGCGAACTCTTCGTAGGCCGGCCAGACTTCGACGACATCGCCCCGCACGCGGAAATGGGCGCGTTTCGGCACGATATCATTGCGGGTGTACTGGATTTCACAGAGCTTGCGCAGAAACTCATCTCGGTCAACCAATTCCCCCACGCGCAGCGGAACCATCGCTTCCAGATAATCTTTAGGAGAACCAAGGCCATAGATGCAGCTCACGGAGGCGACAACCACGACATCCCGCCGGCTCACCAACGCGCTGGTCGCCGCCAGACGCAGCCGGTCGATTTCTTCGTTGATCGAAGAATCTTTTTCGATGTAGATATCGCGCTGCGGGATGTAGGCCTCGGGTTGATAGTAGTCGTAATAGCTGACGAAGTAGCTCACCGCGTTGTGCGGAAAGAAGTCGCGGAATTCGGAGTACAACTGAGCCGCCAGGGTTTTGTTGTGCGAGAGCACAAGCGCCGGCCGCTGCAACTGCGAGATGACGTTCGCCATCGTGAACGTCTTGCCGGAACCGGTCACACCCAGCAGCGTCTGGCTCGGCTTTCCTTCCTGCAAGCCGCGCACCAGCGACGCAATCGCCTGCGGCTGATCCCCGGCGGGAGCGAAATCGGACACGAGTTGAAATTCGGGCATCGAGATTCAATCGCTAAAAGATGAGTGTCAGGGGGTCAGTGATGTTCGCACCCATTGGCGAAATGTGCGAATCCAGGTGGTTTCGTCCACCTGCGGATCACGGACGATGAACCGGCGGAATTCGTCCAGGGGGAGCAGCGGGAACGCCCGGCTCTGTTCGCTTTCCGCGTACTCGCCCGTCGCTGTCAGACAAAAAACCGTCAACTGTTGATCGGCATACCGCCAGACTTCCGGCACGCCGAGCCGGGCATACACGGGCATCCGCGGCAGCGAGGAGTTAGTCCAATCGATTTCAATCGCCAAGTCGGGGGGCGGGTCGCGATCAGGATCGTAATCGGTCTTGTTCCGCATCTCGGCTTCGTGAGTCAGATAAAAACATTCGTCCGGCTCGATCCCTTTCGCGCGACGTTGATTGCGAATTGTCAGCGAGCCGACGCAGAGGATCGGAATGTTGAGTTCCTCGGTGAGCGTCTCCACCAGCCAGCTCAGAAGTTTTTTAGGGCCTGCATGCTGCAAACCGACAGGAGACATGATTTCCAAGGCACCGTCATCAAAAGTATGGCGGACATATCTGTCCTTAAATTCTTCAAGAAACTGCTCGTAGAACTCCCACGAGACATCCTCGAACGTCACACAGCCGGGGGTTGGGGCGGTCAAAATTGCCATGCTCGCTGATCTCGCTGGTGAGAAAGTCCCCGGACAGATCGTCCTCTTCATGATCACTGTATCATACGAGGGAATCGCGAGGCAGGCTCGGAATTTCTCTGACCGCAGTGGCCGCTGATGCTCGCATCAACCGTGGCGAATCGGTAGGCTGTCGCAGGTGTTTTTCGTCAATAACCAACCGAGATCAGCGATCATGATGCGACAGACTCTCCGCTCGGCTCTCTGCTTCACACTCCTGCTCGCCACCTGGACCGCGACTCACGCCGGGGAAGATTTTCCCTTCAAAGCCGGCGATCGCGTGATGTTTCTCGGGGACAGCATCACCGAGCAATACCAATACTCCACCGATGTGGAACTTTATCTCGCCACGCGATTTCCCGCCTGGAAACTGTCGTTCATGAACGCCGGCATTTCGGGCGACACGGCGACCGGCGGGGCGAATCGTTTTCAGCAGCAGGTTCTCGATGAGCAGCCGACCGTTGTCACGATCAACTTCGGCATGAATGACGGGGGCTATGGTGCCTTCGATCCGAATCGCAACAAGGGCTTCGTCGACAACACGACCAAGATGCTCCAGATGTCGAAAGACGCCGGGGTCCGCGTGGTGCTGATGTCGCCCAACGCCGTCGATGTGCGAAAAGGGGAGCGGTTCAAACTCTACCTCGAAACGCAGAAGCAGTTTTACGAACCGCTCAAAGCACTCGCCGCGGCGAATCAGGCGACGTTTGTGGATCAGTATGCCATCACGCGAACCGGCCTCGAAAAGATGGCGGCTGACAAGGCCGACGCGGCGAATCCGTTTCCGGATGGTTTTCATACCGGCCCCTCGGGTGGCTTGTTCATGGCCCATGCGATTCTGACCGGCTTGCACGCCCCGGCCGTTGTCAGTGAGGTCTCGATCCCCGCAACCGGCGAGGCACAGGTCACGCGCGCGGCGGTGACCAATCTGAAACGGGAGGGAGCAACGCTCAGTTTTGAACGGCTCGACGAAGCCCTGCCGATGCCGATTCCCGCCGATTGGGATTCCGTGCTCCCCTATGTGAATCAGCTTAAGGACTTGAACTGGTACGGCGTGAAAGCCGCAGGATTACCGGCCGGCAAATATGACATCTCGATTGATGACACGAAGGTGGCGACCTTCACCGCTGAGGAACTGGCCGCGGGCGTTAACCTCGGTAATCTCCGCGTCGGCCCGGTCTACGAACAGGCGGCGAAAGTCTTCGCGGCGATCAATGCCAAGAATGGCACCGTCCACCAACGATTCCGCGGCGTGATTCTGGCCGCCGTGCCCGATTGGCTTGCCGATGTCGCCGTGGAACGCAAACCAAAAGAACTCGCCCGGCGGAAGCAGTTGATTGATGAGCAGCAGACGGCGATTCATGAACTGGCGCTGCCCGTGAAGCATGTCTGGACGATCAACCCGGCGTCGTAGGGACTGCGAAAACGCAAGCGACACAACCCTCGCTGATTACCCCTGATTAGTAGACTCATACAAGTCGAGTACCAATTATCGCTTGCGGTTTTGCACGCCCAGAAGTGTCCCTTCGCTAGAATTCTCTCCCATGTCGCTCGCCGCGAATCCTGACGATGACTGTCCGTTGCCCGTGACGACGCAGAACTGGAACATCACATGTTTCGCGGTGTTCTGGGCGATCTATTATCTCGTGGCCCCGATTTCGTACATCGGCTCCACGCACGCCAACATTCTGAAGTCGCTAGGCAATTCGGATGAAACCAGCAATCTGCCGGCCGCCGTGTACTTGTGGCTGACGCCGATTCCGGTGCTGATCACCTGGCTGTTCCCCCATTCGCGGTATCTCAAACCGCTGGGAGTATTGTCCGTCACCGTGATGACGCTGATCACCGCGGCTGTGGCGGTTGTGTTGTGGAGCGATGCCAGTTCTGTCGCGAAGACGAATATGGTCATCGCCCATGGCGCGATGTTTGGTGCGGCCAATGGATTTCTGATCACCGCATTGTGGGATGCCCTGCGACGCGGCGTATCGACTTCGCGGCGCGGTAAATCCCTCGGGCTGACGTTTGGCATCGGGCCGCTGTTCGCGTGCGTTGGCTCGGTGTTGCAGGACGCGTGTTTCGACGGCAGCTTGCTCGGCGGTCGGACATTCGGGCTGACATTTCCGAACAATTATGTCGCCATGTTCGCCGCGACATCGCCTTTGATTCTGCTCGCCGGCGTGTTCGTGGGGCTGCTGGTGGTCCCGCCGGCGACCGCTGGGGATGAACCGAGCGAAGATCGGCTGGCCGAGATTGTCGATGGGCTGAAACAGTTTCTGCGCAGCCGGAATGTACTGTGGGCGGTGGTGATCTATGTCATCGTCTATTCCGGCGGCAACGCGATTTTGTCGAATGTTTCGCTGTATGCGAAGAATGTGCTCGGCGATGCGACCGACACCGTCGGACAACAAAACTTCCTGCGGTTCGGCTTCAAGGCGGTCGCCGGGGCGTTGCTCGGATTACTACTGGCGAAGGCGAACCCACGCGCGACGCTGCTGGCGACGACCTCGGTGCTGCTGGCTGGGATGGGTTGGGCGCTGATCAGTGGCGGTTGGGGTTGGATCTTCATGCTCACGTTCGGCATTCTCGGAGCCGGCGAATTGTTCGGTGCCCACTTCCCGAATTATGTCACCACGGCGTCGGAGAAAAAATACGTCCGCATCAACATGGCGTATCTCGGCGTGCTGAGCGCCTTCGTCGGCTTTTCCGCCTATGCCTTCGGCTGGATTTCCACGCATTACGGCAAGCTGTACGGCGAAGTTCAGGGCCGCATCATCAGCATTTATGTCGCCGCGGGCCTGCTGGTTCTGGGGCTGGGTTTGATCATGGCGTTACTTCCCGCGAACCCCACGCCGCGCAGAACGGCAGAGACTGAATAGATGGTGCCGGGTTTATGGACCGCTCAGCGCAAGCGTACTAATGGATTCCGATATGACAACGACCTTGATTCCCGCGATCGACGTGCATGCCCATTATGGAATTTACGATTGCGGCAAGCCGGACATCATTAACGACTTGATGACGGGCGATGGAGCCGTCGTCGCAGAGCGTGCCCGGCAATCCAATGTGCGGCTGACGATTGTCTCTCCCCTGAAGGCATTGCTGCCGCGCGGGAAAGGGGATACGGTCGCGGGCAACATCGAGGCGGCGAAAGTCGTGGCGGAAACGCCGGGCCTGTTGCAGTATGTGGTGATCGATCCGCGGGTGCCGGAGTCGTATCGCCAGGCGGAGGAAATGTTACAGACGCCAAAATGCGTGGGGATCAAGATTCATCCGGAAGAACACCTCTATCATATCAACGAGTTTGGCGAACCGCTGTTCGAGTTTGCCGCCAAACATAATGCGGTGGTGCTCTCGCATAGCAGCGAGAAAAACAGTCTCGCGGATGACCTGGTCGATTGGGCCAATCGCTACCCCGAGATGAAGCTCATTCTCGCCCACATCGGCTGCGGCTGGGATGGCGATGTCACGCATCAGGTTCGCGGCGTTTTGAAAAGCACGCACGGGAATGTCGTCGCCGACACGTCGAGCGCGCGATCCATCACACCGAAACTCATTGAGTGGGCCGTCAGCCAGATCGGTGTCGACAAGGTCCTCTTCGGCACCGATACACCGTTGTATCAAACCTCGATGCAGCGCAACCGGATCGATTGTGCCGCACTGACGGACGCGCAGAAAAAAGCCATCCTGCATGAAAATGCGGAACGGCTGTTCGACTTGCCACCGACTCTATGAAAAAGAACCCGCAGCGTTTTCACCCTGCGGGTTCTACGATCAGCGCCATGATCCAGGCAGGAACGTCTTATTGTT
>Ga0335397_10010409_pt1 | contig 11501 bp, 7 predicted proteins | sample MAT04_FD_205740 | JGI IMG/M metagenome (GOLD analysis project Ga0335397, IMG submission 205740) | Freshwater microbial communities from Lake Fryxell liftoff mats and glacier meltwater in Antarctica - MAT-04 (spades assembly) (version 2) ...
GCCGCCATCCAGGGAATCGACGTCCGCATCGCCAGCCTCCATGCCTACGACGCCGCCGGGCAGGATCCCGAACATCGCGACCGCAAGCGAGCTCGCAAGCAACGCTTCTACGGCACCGTGAACGCCTGGTGCTGCGCCCAGTCCGGCCCGACCGTCCTCGGCGGCGACTTCAACACCTGGTGGGATCCCGCTGAGTCGGTGCCGGTCGACCCGAACGACCCGTTCGCAGAGGAGCAGCGCTTCGTCGTACCCGGCGCCGCCCACGGGCTCGTCGACGTCCAGCTCGCCCACTTCCGACTCAGCGACCCCGCCGCTCTCGAGCGTCGGCGCCAGCTCGGCGCCGTTGGTCTCGACGGCGCGCTGGCGGTCACCTACCAGCGCAGCTCCCGCCAGCACCCCAAGGTCAACCGCATGGATCGGATCTTCGCGTCCCACGAGTTCGCGGTCCGATCGGTCGACACCAACTACGGCGACGCCCTCACCGTCGGCAGCGACCACGCGCTCGTCACGGCCGAGCTCGACTTCCACCCCACCACCTGATCCACGAAGGCGGGCAACGACATGGACCCCTCGACCTCCCGGGCCACGACCGATCAAGCGGAATCGAGACGACTGCGAGTGCTCAGCTGGAACCTCGGCTACCACACCCCTGGGTCCTTCAAGGCGAGGACCAACCGCCGACGGCAGTGGGCGCTCCTCCTCGCCCTCGATCCCGACATCGCGCTTCTCCAGGAGTGCCGACCCGAGGACCTCGCCGACTTCGGCCCTGAATGGGCGATGGACGAGTACTCCGTCCTGGCTGCTCCCGCCAGCGATCGCTGGCAGGCCGCGTCTGCGATCGTCGCCCGATCGACGTTCTCGCCCACGCTCGTGACCCCGTCCGAACCATGGTTCGACTACCTCTGGCCCTACGTCGTCCGCGGCACCGTCATCGTGGACGGGGTGGGAACCGTGAACGTGGCGAGCGTCCACGCAGACGCGTCGAAGGTCGACGACCCTGCCCTCACCGACGCCGACCACGCCCTCATGCGCCAACCGGGAAGTGACCGGACCTGGCACTGCGACATGGCCGCCTGGGCGCTCCGCGACTGGGTGGCCGATTCGTTCGTCGTGGCCGGCGACTGGAACACGGCCCGCCAGTTCACTGCGAACTATTCGGGAACGTCGCCGAACGCACCCGCCTTCTTCAGCGCCCTTCGTGGGGATGGGACGAGTCCATGCGACAGAAGCACCCCAACGAAGTACAGACCTTCTTCCGCGCCGGCAACGCCGCCTACCAGCTCGACCACCTCTTCACCGACGCGTCGCTGGCCGACGGCCTGGCCTCCTGCGAGGTGGTTGACGACCCCCTGGTCCGAGAACTGAGCGACCATGCGCCGATCGTCGCCGACTTCCAGGTATCCGCAGCGGTCGAGTGATCTGAGCGCCATCACGATCGGAGGCGAGACCACCCTCAAGAGCCACCGCACCGCGCCGACAGGAGTCAGGGCTGACGGCGGGTCGGGCCAGGAATCGGTTCCGGGCGGGTCCTACCCCTCGGCCTGGGATGTCAGTGACCACGCTCCCGTCGTGGCGGAGTTCCAGATCTGACTCGTGAACCCGTCAGCGCCACTCGGGCGATCTGAGCCGATCGGCAGTGGGGCCGGGAAGGTTGCGACCCGACCAAGGGCCGTCAGCGCCGTCGGGCGCGCTCGGCTCCCCAGATTGCGTGATCGAGCGCACGGAGCGTCAGATCGGGAGCTTCGAGAACCAGGATCCGGTGCGCGCCAACGACCGCGTCGTACGCCTCGGTCGGCGTCACCGTCTCGACACCTCCGGCGCGTGCAACGAATCGACAGATCATGCGATCGGCCTTCACGTCGTCGACCCCAGCGAGGATAAGGAGGTAGTGCCAACTGGTGTCCGATCCCTGACCGCTGACTGATCGCCCCGCCGCCTTCACATCGGTCGGCGCGGGCGATTCGGGTCGGTCTTTGAATGCCAGAGCCCTTTCTGTCAGGAGCGGAAGCGAACGGGAGCGGGTCGCCGCCGAGTTCGTGCTGCGCACGCTCTCATCCCTGCACAGGCGGAGTGCCGTCCACCGTCATCTGAAACCGTGGAACGGTTTGGGCGAGGGAGGGCGATGCTGGACTGGACCCTCGGGTCGGCGACCTTCGTGTCGCGCAACGAACCCTGGTCGACGCTTGCCAAGGTCAGCGGGAGGCATCGGTTTCATCGGTGCTCTACGATGCGTCGGCGGTTCGGATGTCGGTCGTTGTACGGCTCAACCCCGTTCCGCGGCGGAGGTGGGAGCCGGGTCGGCTCGCTTGGCTCGACCCATGTTGGCGGTGCTTCCGCCAAGACGGGAGCATGGAGGGCGGAATGAAGTCGTGTCCCTACTGCGCCGAGGAGATCCTCGACGCTGCGGTGAAGTGCAAGCACTGCAACGAATTCCTCGCTGGTACGAGCGGGGTGACCGATGTCGTATCGGCGACCAACCCCACTTCCTCCGCGGCCGATGTGCTCGGTCACGGCGGACCGTCAGGCCAATTCCAGCAATCCCATTCGAACGGTCCGGGTGTTGCACCGGCGGCGCCGGGTTGGTGGTTGGCATCCGACGGTCGCTGGTACCCGCCCGGTCCGGGCAGCATGGCGGCGCCTTCCGCTCCTGGATGGGTACAGGGCCCTGATGGCCAGTGGCATCAGGTCGCGACGGCCACCCAGGCCCAGGTCGTGAACTGGCCAGCGATCGGCGCAGTCCCGCTGAAGAGCAAGGCGACAGCGGCGTTGCTCGCCTTCTTCGTCGGCATGACCGGGGCGCACAACTTCTACGTCGGCAAGACGAGCACCGGCACGCTCCAACTGTGCATGTTCATCTTCGGGCTGATCACCACCCCGCTCATCATCGGCGTCTTCATACTCGGGGCACAGGGCATCTGGGTTTTGGTCGAGTTCTTTGTGATCCTCGGCGGATCAGTCCGCGACCAATACGGTCGGCCGCTCCACTAGACCTCGAAGCGCGCCTCCACCTGCGAATCCGGGGTCAGGAGAGCCGGCTTTACCTCGCCTCCGACCGGTTGCGGCAGCCTCCGATCGATCAGCGGGGGGTCGGGCGATCTCTCAGTCGCGCTCGATGGCGACGTCGTCGGTGCGATCTCGACCACCGATCCAGCGTTCGTGACGTTGTCGGGGATCCGCGTCGGCGCAACCGCAGCTGACCTCGCCGCTGCGTACGGCAGCCAACCTGGCCCCAGCGACCTGCAGCGGCAACGTAGGTCCCGTCACCGCTTTCGTGCTCCGGTCAGATGAAGCCGTCTCCGTAGACCGATTCCTCTGGTTCACGATGGTCGACGGTCGGGTCAAGTGGATCAACCTCCTCGATGGCGACGATGACCCGAGTGCGACGCTCTGCTGAGCGGCGGCCTGAAGAGCCCTTGATCGCGCCTGCGCGACCAAACCCGGGAGGAGCTCGTCGAGGGGACGAGAGCGACATCAGGCCAGCGATCCCATTGAGGTGGCGGTTCATCGTCTGTCGCCGTCAAGATCCCGACGGCGGACCAGACAGAGGATGAGCCAGACGACCCCTTTCGACCTGGATGGGACCCCTTCTATTCTCCTTGGAGCCCAAGCGGAGGGGAGTTCCAAGGTGGACCATCTGAGCGGAAACACGATGGATGCGGCGGAGGACGAAACCTTCGGTTCTCTCTGCCGACCGACGTCCATGCAGGATCTTGAGCGCCTTTCTCGCAAGATCGCGACCCATCTCGACCTCATCGAGGAAGCTGAGTTCGACAACGCGCTGGTGGATGCGAACCTGGCCCATCGGCTCGCTGATGCCCTCACGATGCTCGTGCGCGATGCCAGCTCGCTCGATGCCGACGGTCGAGCATCGCTACGGGGAGCACTCGAGTACTTCTTGCTGACCAATGATGGCGAGGACGACGTGATCAGCCCCACCGGACTGCAGGACGATGCGCGAGTGGTCAACCACGTTTGTGCGCTCCTCGGCCGTAGCGAGCTCGCCGTCGTGCTCGTCTGATCTGAGCCGGCCCGGCCGAGGTCCGAGTCTTCGCGGTTGCGCCCCGGCCGACGAGTGACCGGCTCCTGCGTCATCAAGCGGTCCTGCACCGATCATCTGCGGGCCAGGACATCCAGATCCTGTAGTCACCAGTCGAGAGCGGCCGCCACTCAGATCGATCACCTCGGGCGTCGGATGGCTCGAGAGCCCTTCGGCCGCCGCTGGCCGCGCCCCGGCTACGCGCTGCTCCGTCGGTCATGCGCCTTGGCATGGTGAACCCGAGCACTCAGGCAAGAAGCCGAGCGATCAGCCCGGCGTCGTCCCACGAGCTCGCCCGGTTGACGGTCCAGCCGTTGGCGACGAGCCAGGAATCTCGCTCTGCCACGACGTCGACAACCACCGCAACTCGCTGCGCCGGCCACGCCGCCTCGACGACCCAACCCTCAGCCGTGTCGAGCTCGTATCCAGCCACGGGCACGGGAGCACCGCGTTCGACGAGGCGACGGACCCGCCACGCGACCTCGTCGTCGATGAGGTCGAGCTCACGCTCCGCCCCCGGCGGCAACGCACCGGGCACCATGACCTTCCGAAGGACCTCTGCGGCCGCACCCCGCGAAAGCTTGTTGTGCACGAGTTGGTTGCCGTAACTGCGCAGGCAGATGTAGCACGACGTCTCCGGCTCACACTCACACGTCGCCACACGGGCGAGAGCCGCTTCGAAGAGTGCCCGGAGGTTGTCGCGGATGCGCTGAGCGTGTCCGGCGCCGCCGGGCACGCTGTCGAATATCGCCATCGCCGGCGGGTCGTCCTTCGAGAACTGATAGAGCGTCCCGTCGATGTCGTCCCGGGAGATCCCGAGAGCATCAGATCCAGCGACGAGGGCATGGAGCACGCTGTGGGCCTCGGTGTCGTCCATCGGCAGGCCGATCCGAACCTCGGTGACATCGGTGAGGAACTGGTGCCCGAGCTGGCGGGTGAGCAGGCGGCCCTTGCACTCCTTGCCGGGTCGTCGGTTGTCGGGGTGCGGCTTCGGTTCGGCCGCCCTTTTCCGATCGCGGACCGGGGCGGGCTCGCCATGTCCGCACCAGTCGCAGAAGAGGAAGCCTCTTCCGGCCGGGCCCCGGTTGATCACATAGATCTGGCCCTGCTTGCTCGTTCGCGCCTGGACCGGCACCGCTCCGCTGAGCTCGACGACCGGCTCGAGCTCCAGAACATCGTCGCGATAGGCCCCGAAGTACGTCTCCGTGGCTGACTGGCGCAGCGGACGGTTCTCGCCCGGCTTGTCCACGCCCTTCCCGGTGAACCCGAAGACGGGGATGACGTACGAACCCCTCCGCCCGGGGTCGATGTCGACCGACCCGCAGATCCCGCACGGGCCGATCTCTTTGAGGTGTTGACGGAATGAGCCGCAGTCCTGGCACAGGGCCCACTTGTAGGTCGGCCACGAGTGGCCGGCCCGCACCCCGAGCCCGGTGCTCTCCCAAAGCATCTTGGCCGCGACCACTTGACCGCCTGGCGCGTACTCGCGAATGGCCATCTTGAGGTCACGGCTGAGGTCGAGCGACTTGGCGAACTCGTCGCCGGACCGGGCCAGGTTGAGATCGACGACGTCGACGGGGAAGCCGTACTTGGGAAGCACGTTCGCAGTGGCCAGCGCAGTGAGGAGCGGTCGCGTCGCCAAGGTCTTCTTCACTCGGAGGTAGTTGGACATCCGGGCGGGGATGTCGTCGGCCTTGGCCTCTTGGTACAGCGACTCCATGGTGTCGAGGTCGTCTCGCACCTGGTCACCCGCTCGGGCCAACCATCCGAAGGTCGGGTTCTCGTCGGTGGAATCGACCAGGGCATCGACCCATGACCAGTCTTCGAGGCCGATCCGCACGGCGACGTCGTTCGGAACGATTCGACGGAGCGCGTCGCCGACGCCCGTGGGCCGACCGCGCAGCCACTCGACGAAACGGAGGTCAGCGGAATCGACCGGCGCGCCGTTGACGATCCTGCCGACGAAGAAGTCCTCGACGTTGCGGTGGGTCTCGCCGGCTTTCGCCCGGTCGCGCTCGAACGCTGCGAATGCGACGGAGTGGGCATGTCGCCGGACGATCGACGGGTTCTCGAGCAGGATGCGAGGGGGGTCCACGGTGCCGTCGACCATCCGGCCCGGGTCGTCGAAGTGGGTGAGATCGTGGCTTCGTCGCTGGGCGAAGGTCACGACCAGCGCGGCGGAGTCGGTACGGCGACCGGCTCGACCGGCTCGCTGCACGTAGTTGGCCGGTGATGGCGGCACGTTGCGGAGAAGCACGGCCTGCACCTCGCCGACGTCGACGCCGAGCTCGAAGGTGGTCGAGCAGGACAGCACGTTGACCCGTCCGTCGATGAAGTCGTCCTGGATGCTGCTCGCTTTGGCGGCAGTCCATTGCGCCGTGTGCTCTTGGACCTCGACCCCGATGGGCAGGAGGCGCCGGTACAGCTCCGCGTAGTGGTTGTCGAGCAGCTTCTCGAGGTCGGTGACGGGCGCCAGGGTCCCCGCGCACCGCCAGCCGGGACAGATGTTCGCGACGTTGCGCCACCAGAGCCGCTGGCAGGTTCCACATCGAAACGGTGCGTGGTCTGCGGACAACGGGATGAACTCGAGGCGCTTCGACGCCAGCTGCCAGAGGACACCCTTGCGGCTGTCCGATGAGGTGACGAGTACGTCTTTCCACATCTTGTCGACGTCGACGCTGAGGTACTTCCACAAGGCGGCCAGGAGGTCGGCCGGCGACGTGTCGATCTCCTTGGCGGCGATGACCTTGGTCAGGATCTCCAGGCGCCGGTTCGAGCCGTTGCCAGGCTTCCACGCGATGACCCCGGTTTCGCTCGCGTCGCCCCGCAGCGAGAACTCCCGGTTGCGGGGCGCGAAGCGCTCCTCACGCACGTCGACGCCTTCCGGGACGATGATGGCAGCGCCCGCGCGCAGCGTCTCGAAGAGCATCTGGAGCAGATCGGCGATCTCGGTCTCACTGAAGCCGAGCTCGCGGAGGGCTTCTGGCGGCGCGTAGCGAAGGGGGAACGCCACCGCGATCTCGGCCAGGCCGGTGCCCTCGATGCTCTGGCGTCGGTCCATCGCCAGCAGTTCCTGAGCGACCCAGGCCCCGACCTCGTTCTCGTTGCGCAACCTCCCGTTGTCGGGGTCGATCACCAACGCGTCCTCGGCCCGGCGACGGACCTGGGTGATCACGTCCTCGGTCCTCGGGTGCTCACCCCGCGCCGCGAGGTCGGTGATGGCGTCGGCGATCAGTCGCCGCTCGACCGAGCGGCGATAGGTGCGTTCGAGGTACGGAGCGAAGAAGGCTGCGTCCTGGCGGCTGTCGGAGAACGCGAGGAGCTTGCGGCCTTGGCCGACCATGTCCATGAGGTTGGCGTCGCTCGAAGGTGGCACCGCCTGGTAGAGATCGGTTGCGATGACCGAGACGGGAGCGTCCGTGCCCGTCACGAACCGGTAAACCACCTCTCCGGTCGTACGGGTCGAACACGACGCGCACGTGCGCAAGATCGTTTGATCCTTGCTCGGATGCACGACCGTTACGCGCAAGGGAATCGGCGTTCGTGCGCAGGTGCACCCACTCGTGTCCGGGCCGAGGTGTCCGCACCCAGGGCAGAGCAATTGCTGATCGGTTCCCGCGGCGCCATCGGCGCCGACCGCAGCCTGATCCTCGTCGTCGGCGTCGACAGCCTCGCCGAGCAGCAGGTACTTGCGATCCGGGGCGTAGTCGTTCGCGAGCTCGAAGAGCCGTCCCTGGCCGCCCGTGTCGAACTGACCGACGAGGTATTCGGCCCGGCAGCTGCGGCAGATCCCGAGCTCGAAGGTCTTGGCCTCGATCCTCTGCTCCGCACACGGCCGGCAGTTCTCCGATCGGGCCAGCCGCAGACGGGGATGGCCTTCGGGGTGATCAGGGTGCTGGCAGATGAAGGCGCTCTCGAGCGACCGGATGAAGAAGTGGTACCGAGCGGGGATGAGAGGAGCGTCGTCGGGCCGGGCGCGAGCGGCGACACACATGTCGATGAGGGCCACCATGTCGCCCTCGGCTTCTGGATCGCCGAAGACCTCGGTGGCGATGGCACGAAGCTCCGCCGACTTCGACTCGAGGCGCGTCTGAACGGCCACGACGTGGCGTTCGCGATGGAGCACCGAGGCGAGGTAGGCCGCTGGGTCGTCGACACCCGACGAGTCCGGAGCGTCGGGGCAGTGGCGCTGGACGATGGCAGCCAAGTCCGCCGCACTCGCACCAGCGCGGAAGGCCCGCTGGATCTCGGTGAACGACGTCTGCGGCAACTCGAACGCTGCGTCGCCTTGCACCAGGGGACGACGTGTCGCGCTGACGATGTCCTGCCGATCTGGATCGGATGAGTTGTAGACGAACGGCTCGGCGAAGAGCCCTTCGGCGAAGGTGATCAGATCGGGGTAGTCGCCGACGCCGCTACCAAGCGTCGCGCTGGTGGCGAAGCACTGCAGGCGTCCTGGTTCGCTCGTGACAACCCGGTCGCGGACTCGGCGCAGGAGCATGGCGATCTCGGTGCCCTGGGCGCCGTTGTAGACGTGCGCTTCGTCGAGCACGATGAATCGCCAGCTGTCCGCGTGCTCGCCATCGAAGAGCGCTGTGTCCTCGGGCCGCAGCAGCAGGTACTCGAGCATGGCGTAGTTGGTGAGCATGATGTGCGGCGGACGCGCCTGCATCTCGTCCCGCGAGATCAGTTCGTTCTTCCGCCGGGGTTCGGACGGGTAGCGGTTGCGGAACGCCTGCTCGGCCTTGGCGAGCGTCGTCTCGGTCTCGCCCACGTAGCGGCCGAATGTGATCTCCGGCAGGTTGACGAGTAGTCGTCGGAGTCGCTTGACCTGATCATTGGCCAGGGCGTTCATGGGGTAGAGCAGCAGCGCACGGACCCCGGGCTTGGACAGTGTGCCGGCCTCTTGTTCTCGCAAGAGGTGGTTGATGATCGGGAGGAGGAAGCACTCGGTCTTCCCCGAGCCGGTACCGGTTGCGATCACGAGGTTCCGACCGTCGGTCGCCTTGCGGATCGCCTGTTCCTGGTGCAGGTAGAGCGAGCGGTCGATCGGGAACGAATCCTCGCCGACGTCCGCGAAGCGACGCGAGATGACGCCCTCGTCGATGAGCGAACCCATCGATGCGCCCATCACGAACGGCGCCGACGCCTGGAGGAACGGACCCTTGGTCAGCCGGTGGGGCGTCCGCAACGCCTCGTTGAAGTCGTTCCGAAGGTCATCTCGTCGAGGGCTGAAGGTTGACGAGAGGTAACCCCGATAGGACTCGGCGATCCGACCGGATGCAGCGAGCGGGTCGAGGATGGTCATGAGGTGCTCCGAACGGGATTGGCGAGAATTCGGGCGAGGACGAGGTCATGGGCGACGAGCTGCGGAGCGAACGTGGTTGCGGCCGCGAGTTGCTTCGTCGCCCACTCCGCAGCGGGGCCACCCTCGGTGAGCACGAGCGCTGCGGCGAGAATCGCCTGGGGCACGCCGGCGATCGGCACCGTTCCGGCCGGTGGGCAGCGAGCATCGAGGTGGGCCGCGACATGCTCATCGTCACGCGCTACCGCGCGCACGATGCGATGCGCTTCCCGCCACCAGGCCTCAGTTTCCGCAGGGTCGGCCTTGTACGCCAGGAGCCACTCGAAGACGGCCGACACGTGAGCGTCGTGGGCCAGGACGCGGTTGGGTATGAGATCGATGGACCGTTGGATCGACTCCAACTGCTCGGCGGTGATACCCATCCACAACTGGTCGACCGGCTCGCCCACGACGATTGCGGACAGATCATCATCGGGGTCCCAGCCGACGAATTCGCGTGCGCGGTCCTGTCCCTGGCCCACCCTCATCGCTCCGACATCGAAAATGGCCGCAGCCGCCGGATTCACCGCCCAGAGCGACCGCATCAGGCGCTCGACGTCGCCGTCGGCCGTGTCGATCTCCAGGTCGCCGGAGCCCGCTAGCTCGATCACCAACCGGAGCATCGCCGACGCGGCGACCTGGTCACCTTCTGCCACCTCGACCAGAGCTCGGGCCAACTGCTCCGGACCCGCTTGGAGGATCGCCAGAACCGCGCTGAACCCGCGCGAGGTGAGCACCCGAGCGTCGGCATGCTCGATCATGACCAGGGCGGAGCGAACCGCGGCCGGCATGACGGTGGACAGTTCGTCACCATCGAGGTGCCGGCCGATCGTGCCCGTCGCGAGCGCGACTTCCAGCACGTTGAACGGGTTGTCGTTCGAGATCCTCCACAGGCGATCGTTCACGTCGCTCGGCGCGCCGACAACGATCGACGCCACGCCCTCAGCGGTTGCGCCGGGACGAATCGCCAAGCCAGCCCAGCCGTCATCGATTCCGAGCTCGACGACGTAACGGCCGGCGGGGATCCGGTCGTAGCCGCTCACGGTCGCGGTGGTCCCCGGGCCGTCAGGTATGCGCTCGACGATCGGGCCCTCCCACAGCCGGTCGAGCGACCACAGGCGGATGACCCGGTCCGTGAGCTCTCGATCGGCCTCGAACTCGACGTCGACCGAGGCGAAGTCGCCGGCGACCCGAGATCGGTGGTCGATGATGCGCACGCCCCAGCTCAGCCGGATGTTCGCAACCGTCACCGGTCGCACGCCGACGCGCAGCACGAGTGACGAGTTCGGCGAGTGTCCCGAACGGATCGTGTCGGCGAACCGCTTCAGATCGAAGAGCCAGCGCCCCTCACCGCCGCCGGTCGTCGCTCGATCAGAGACCTGCACGGCAACGTTGTCGACGAGCAGCGAGAGCTCGAGGGGCAGGTCGAACTGCCGGGTGCGCACCGAAAGGGCGACGACATCGCCGTCGTCGATCTCGTTGTCGGAGATGCCGACCGGCTCGTTGGAAAGATCTGTCGCCGTGCGGGGTTGACGCACGAGCCCCCACATCACCTTGGCGATGCGCACGACGAGGTTGACGTCATCGCTCGAATCCGACCCGACGACCGCTCGAATCTCGTCCCCTCGGTTCGGGACGGGCAGGCTCACGACCACACCAGGCTGCTCCCCGTTGATGTGGACGAACGGGGACGCGAGCACCACATCGCCCGCAGCATCGTCGGGGAACAGCAATCGCTCGGGCATCTGCACCGAAAGACCGGGGACGTAGACGAACTCGGATCGGAGGTCCGCTCCGAGCGGACCCTGGACGACGAGGTCGATCTCGCCCGCCCACGTCGCGGGGATCAAGCCGTCGAACCCGGACCCCTCTGCGAGGTCCGAGACCGCGAGCGAGTGCCGTTCTCCGCCGAACTTCAGGTTCACGAACCATTGACTGTCATCGAGATCGCTGTCCGGCAGCTGGATCACCGGGAGCTCAGCGAACACCGGCAGGCCGGAGTCGGTGAAGACCCGGTCGAGAGGACTGCCGACGAGTTCGGGTCGTTCCGCTCGCGGGCGAACCGATACGCGACGCTCGCGATCCGCCCCTGCGGCTCGGACATGGACAGCTCGACAGTGG
>Ga0335397_10010411_pt1 | contig 11499 bp, 8 predicted proteins | sample MAT04_FD_205740 | JGI IMG/M metagenome (GOLD analysis project Ga0335397, IMG submission 205740) | Freshwater microbial communities from Lake Fryxell liftoff mats and glacier meltwater in Antarctica - MAT-04 (spades assembly) (version 2) ...
ACTTTGTATAAATGGACTCGAAGCGCTTGAAGTCTTCAACAAGGAACCCTTTGATTTTTGTGTGGTTGATGTAATGATGCCGATTAAAGACGGATTTACGCTTGCAAAGGATATCCGCAAGGTTGATACGCAGATCCCAATCTTGTTCCTTACAGCAAAATCGCTCGAAGAAGATAAGCTGAAAGGTTTCCAGGCAGGCGGCGACGATTACCTTACCAAGCCATTCAGTATGGATGAGCTGCTTGCACGTATCGAAGCCATTCTAAGGCGTTCGGCAAAAGTAACTGACGGTAAAACCGATAAGGGAACTTTTACTTTGGGTAATTTTGTTTTTGATTATAACCATCAGAACCTTCATATAAACGATGAAGATCAGAAACTAACCAGCAAAGAGGCAGAACTGTTAAAAATACTTTGCGAGCATGTAAATCAGGTTGTCGATCGCAGTTTTGCGCTAAATCGCATCTGGCAGAACGACAGTTATTTTAATGCCCGCAGCATGGATGTTTATATTGCCAAAATCCGCAAATACCTGAAAGAAGATCCTTCGGTGGAGCTGATCAATGTACATGGAATTGGTTTTAAACTGGTGACGGAAGCGGCGGTTTAAGTTGTAATGGACTTATAAATCCCGGTGGCTATTTTTCAAAAAGTCCTGGGATTTTTCTTGCTCACCACTTTCAGCGCTCCCTTACGGCTCAAGTTACTGAGATTATGATCATTTACAAATTCAATAACTGCTTCGGGCGAAATTTTTGAATACTGCCGCAGCGACCAGCCAATGGCCTTACGGATAAAAAAATCAGGATGATCAGCCAATCGCTCGCAGAGATGAAAAAGCAAGACAGCATCAGTGGTTTTATTATAGCGTAACTGGTGTATAAGGCAGGAACGCTGTAGCCATAAATTTCCCGATTGCATCCAACTTTCGATAAACTGCATTTTAATTTCGGGAAATCTTTTGAACAACATGCCTGCAATATTCGGAGCCACAAAGTCCACCGAATCCCCTCACGAATTGTGAGTTATCATCCATTCCGACAGGTCAATAAGTTCAGGGCCGGCTTTAGGTGCGAACTTTACAGCAATTTCCATAGCAGTATATTGCCATTCGCGCTGAGGCTGTTCCCAGGCAAAGTGAACCATTACTTCCAGTTCTGAATATGGTGGATAACCTGCTTTAGCAAGAAACTCTTTTACCAGCTGCTTGCGCAGTGGGGAAGGCAGGCCATAAAACTTAGACTTATTGCTCATATAGGCTTTTGCACCGGCAGCAATAGTCGGATTTGAATTTATTTTAAAAGTGATGGCCAGGTCGGAGAAATATTGTTCTACCCTGATTCTTCGAAATTTGAAATTGATAATTTTCTTTATTGAGCGAACCTGTTGCCAGTTCCTTAGGCCGGAGGAGCTTTGTAGTGAAGGCGGGGACCTGAAACCTGAAACACTGAAACCTGAAACTATTTATTCTTCTTGAAGTTTTTCACTCTGTATTTCCTATCCCAAACCGCAAGCGAATATTCACCAGGCTGCAGATTATCGACTGTAATCGTTCCATTCGTCCATGAACTGTTGCGGATAAAAGGAATTCCTTTCCAGGAATGACCGGCTCCCTGTCGGTAAAGCATCACCAGCGAATCATTTGAATTTATAATCAATGTGTTGTCGAGGCCTGTGGCATTACTGTAGGAAAATTTCCCCAGGGCTTTAAAGCTCTTTGGAAAAATTCCTTCAACGGTCCAATAGCGTGAATCAGAAATGCGCAGACCCGGATGAGGTGAGCATAAACTATCAGGAGCTACCCAATTATGAGTTATTCTTACCAAAGCTGAATCCGAAATCTTCTCAACCAGAACTTTGCCGAAGGTTTCCGGGTAGTCATATTCTCCTTTTTCTTTAAGGATTTTGGACACATCCGTTGTTGCATCCGAAATCTTTTCGTCTGGATCAGCCATTACAGTTACAGGCAAAAACGGAAGGTGAAAAGTTTTATGTGCGATATTACCCGAAAATACTATGGTATCAATAATCTTGTGCCAGTGGTTATCCATAAATGCAATTTCAAGATGATTGGTATTTGAATAATGAGTTCTGCCTTTGAGTTTCTGCCTCACAAAAACGGTAACATCAAATTCTTTTCCGGACTTAACTGTGACAACCGAATCAATGGAGAAATGAGGAAATCCCGGCTCAAAAACCCAGGCATCGAAAAATGGCTTCAGATCTGATCCGGAATAAGCCGAAAGGAAATCCCTGAGGTCGAAAGTCGAAGCATAATTGTAGGCATATTTTTTCAGGTAGGCTTTTACACTACCGAAAAACAAGCTGTCGCCCATGTACCCCCGAAGCGTGTGTGCGACTTGTCCGCCTTTCTGGTAAACTGTGGTTCCATAGGTAATTGTTTGCGGAATTCCATAAATGGCAAAGTAACCGCCATCTGTTTCATGGGCTGATTGCAATACCTCTTTAAGCTTGGTACGCATGTTATCCTTGTAAGCCTGCTTGCCGTATATTCCTTCACGGTAAAGGGATTCGCACCACACAGCCCATCCTTCGTTAAGCCACATATCTTCTGCCGAAGTGCAGGTAACCAAGTTGCCGAACCACATATGCGAAAGCTCATGTACATACCACCATTCTTTGTCGGTGCTTCCGGTCCATCCCGAGAATGGATAAGTAATATTCGAGGCATGTTCCATAGCTCCCAGTCCGCCGGGAGATGCTGTATATCCAACCCGTTCAAAAGGGTAGGGTCCGAAATAATTTTCAAATTCCTGCAGGATTTGTTTCAGGTGAACAAATGTGCCTGTTATTTTGGCGGTATCCGATGGCCTGCAGTAATAAGTGATAGGAACCTGTGCTTGCTGCCCGTTAAAAGTGTCTGTTTTTGATTCATATTTGCCGGTTGTTGCCGAAATAAGATAGGTAGGAAGTGTATACTCTGTTTTCCAATGCCAGGTGGAAGTATTATTTCCATTCTTCGTAACCTCAACAAGCCTGCCACCGCTGATGGCTTTTTTATTGTCAGATACCGTCAGGTAAACATCATACGATGCCCTGTCGTGAAAATCATCGATACAAGGAAACCATGCTTTTCCCAGGTTATGGGGAATAGCATCGAAACCAACTCCCAGGTTAAGGGCATAATCACCTGAGAAATGAAAACCACCCCATCCGCTTGGATCAACATAGGGATGCCCATGGTAATAAACGGATACCAGTACTGATTTACCCAGGTAGAATGGATCTGAAAGTCTGATTATCAAACGGTTTGAAGTGTGAACAAATGCATTGGTTTTGTTACTATCGATAAAAACTGAATCCACTGTCAGACTGGCAAGCTCAAGTTTAATGGATGAAAGAGAATTGGTTTTAGCAACGAGTTTCGCTTCAGTGTAACCTTTGATGGTTTTATTCGTCAGATTGATATCCGTTAAATGAATACCATAGTGTAAAGCGTCGAGTGTATCGCTGTATAATGCCGTTTTCTGTTTTTCTTTTTGTAGAAATTGAGCAAAAGTGGTGTATTGGTTGTTTAACAGCAGAAAGAATGTGAAAAACACAAATATTTTTATGTGTGGCATGTGTTTGTATCAATGTTAAAAATAACTTTGTAAAATTAATTCAATAATAATTACACTAACCAAGTTTAGAATTTATAACCTGTTTTCAATGAGAAAATATTTTTTAATAGTTGCTTTAATGGTGTTCATTACAACCATCAAAGCACAGGAAGTATGGACACTCGAAAAATGTGTCGAATACGCACTCAGCAATAACATTCAGGTAAAACAGCAACTTCTTCTGGGTGAAAGCGAGAAGGCCTCGTTACTACAGGATAAGCTGGGCATGTTGCCTTCCGTGAACGGAGGAGCCAGTCATGGTTACAATTTTGGCAAGACTGTTGACCGTTATACCAACGCTTTTGCAACCAGTAGGGTACAAACCGATAACTTTTACTTCGGGGCGAATGTAACCCTTTTTGATGGATTCCAGAAACTGAACCAGGTGAAGCAAAGACAAGCCAGTTTGGAAGCAACACGCTATGAGACAGATAAATTTATGGATGATATGTCGCTCAATATAGCTACAGGATATTTACAGATTCTTTTTTACGATGAACTGGCAAAATCGGCACAGAATCAGTTGGACGCTACTAAATTACAATCTAAGAGATTAAAAAGCCTGGTTGATGCCGGAGCAGTAGCACAGGGCGATTATTTCACGCTCGAAGCACAGAAGGCAATGGAAAATTCCCAGCTTATCAGTGCGCAGAATAACCTTGATATTGCTCATCTTACTTTGGCCCAAATGCTTGATCTGCCGACAGCTACTGGTTTTGAGATCGAACATCCGGATCTCGCCATGAACTCGCAGCCGACACTTGCAACTGCTCCCGACCAGATTTATGCTTTCGCACTCGAAACACAACCTTCCATTAAAGGCGCTGAGTCAAGGGTGAAAAGTTCGGAAATAGGTTTAAGCATTGCCAAGGGAGGTCAGTCTCCTTCACTTGCATTACAAGGTTCATTAGGCTCCGGTTATTCGGGAGCAGCAAAGGTACTTGATAGTTATGCCATCACCACCCCTGACATTGCCAATACTCCTCCATCGTCATTTATTCCTGCCGGCAATGGGTTGCCACAACAATTTGTATGGGATTATGGCACAACAACTGCATTCAAAACCAAACCTTTTGCCGACCAGGTTAAGGATAATTTCAACCGTTCTATTTCGCTAAATCTGAATGTTCCTATTTTTAACGGGTGGTCAACACGAACCAACATCAGCAAAGCAAAAATTAATGTCGAGAATCAGAAATATAACCTCGAAAGCAGCAAGCTTGAGTTAAATAAGACCATTCAACAGGCTTATGCTGATGCCAAGGCCGCACTCAATAATTATGAGGCTTCTACTATTGGAGTAAATGCTGCGCGTGAGTCGTTCAGGTATGCTGATGTAAAATTCACTAACGGGTCCTCAAATTCTGTTGATTATAACAATGCGAAAAAAGATCTCGAAAAATCCGAGTCTGATCAGCTTCGCGCCAAATATGAATTTATCTTCAAAAGCACTGTTCTTGATTTCTATATGGGCAAACCGATTACATTAAAACGGAAATTGTAGTTTCAGATTTTTATTCACAATCAAACAAAAAACGAACCATTAATTAATCCATATTACCAATGTTTACAAAGAAAAAAATTATCTGGATACTTATTATTTTTGTTGTTGTTGCTCTTATCGCTGGCATTGTTGCCAAGAAAAAGGGGTGGATCGGTAAAGCCGAGGAAACAAAAATTGCTACCGAAAAAGTCACAAAGCGAACCATTATAGAGGTTGTTTCGGCGAATGGAAAAATTGCTCCCGAATTTGAAGTTAAGCTATCGCCAGATGTATCGGGCGAAGTAATTGAACTTTATATAAAAGAGGGCGATCTTATCAAAGCCGGTCAACTGCTGGCAAAAATAAATCCCGAAATATACTTGTCGAATTATGACCGCACCATTGCTTCGCTGAACACGTCCCAGGCTAACCTGGCCAATTCAAGGGCGAGACTGGCCCAGGTAAAATCGCAGTTTATCAACGCAAAGAGTTCTTACGACCGTAACGAAAAGCTTCATAATCAGAAAACAATTTCGGATGCCGAATTCGAAACATCAAAGGCAAATTTTGAAGTGGCTCTTGCCGAAGTGGAAGCAGCAGAAGAAAGTGTAAAAGCCGCAGCTTTCAATGTTAAAAATGCAGAAGCCGGTGTTAAGGAATCTAAAGAAAATCTCTCGAAAACATCAATTTACGCCCCTGTTGCAGGTACCGTTTCGAAGCTTAATATCGAAAAAGGTGAGCGTGTTGCCGGAGCTTCACAGTTTGGCTCAGGTACCGAAATACTCAGGATTGCAAACTTGCTGACTATGGAAGTTAAAGTGAGCGTAAACGAAAATGATATTGTTCGCGTTTCACTTAATGATACCGCATTGGTTGAGGTGGATGCTTACCTGAACCGCAAGTTCAAGGGAATTGTTACCGAGATCAGCACATCTGCAAATACTGTTGGTGTAAGCGCCGACCAGGTTACCAATTTTGATGTAAAAATCCGTTTGCTCCTGGATTCATACAAAGATCTTATCACAGCTGATAAGCCAAATGATTCACCTTTCCGCCCTGGTATGTCGGCAACAGTTGATATTCAGACGGCGAGCAAATTAAATGTTCTGACGTTACCAATACAGGCCATTACTTCCAGGGCGGATACTACTAAAACAGCTGCACCTAAAGTTGAAAAAGAAGGTGAACAGGCACAGGACGATCAGAAAGCAAAAAAGAAAGTAGAAGTTGTACAGGAGTACGTTTTTCTGTTTGACAATGGAATAGCAAAAATGGTGAAAGTTAAAACAGGAATCCAGGATAATATGTATATCCAGGTTATTGAAGGTCTGAAAGATGGACAGGAAGTTATAACTGCTCCATACCGCGCTGTTTCCAAAAAACTAAAAAACGGAGATATGGTTAAAAAGGTTGAGCCTAAGGACTTATATACTGACGAAGCAAAGTAGCACTCTTTCGAGATATATTAGTAACGAATACATATTTCCGGGTGCTATGTGCCGATTTTCGGCACATAGCACCCGGCACCCGGAACTTTTTTCATGTAACTTTGCATCCTTAAATCAAGTACAGACATGGCTTTAATTCTGGGTATCGAAACAGCAGCATCCATCTGTTCGGTTGCATTGGTAAAGGATGGCGAATTGCTGGCTATCCGTGAGTCGGAAGGTAACCGGGAGCACTCAGCATCACTTACAGGGTATATAGCGGATGTCTTTTCCGAAGCAGGATTAGCCTATACGCAACTCGATGCTGTTGCCGTGAGCATGGGCCCCGGATCATATACCGGATTGCGGATCGGGGTTTCCTCGGCCAAAGGATTATGCTATGCACTCGACAAACCATTCATAGCCATCGACACGTTGAAATCACTGGCATGGCAGGCTTTACAACTTTATATGGTGAAGGGGAAAAACATGGAGAATATTCTGCTTTGTCCCATGCTCGACGCACGCCGTATGGAAGTATACACTGCCATGTTCGATAAGGACCTGAAACTTGTTGATGAGGTAAATGCAAGCATCATTGCTGAAGATTCTTTCAAATCCTTTGCCGGCAAAGAGATTATTTATTTTGGAGATGGAGCTTCAAAATGCACAACCCTGTTTGAATCCAAAGCCGAGTTTACATTTATTGATAATATAAACCTTTCTGCCAAAGCCATCGGTATGCTGGCCGAAAAGGATTTTGATAACGGTAATTTTGCTGATCTGGCTTATTGTGAGCCATTTTACCTCAAAGATTTTATTGCCGGGAAGCCACGCGTTAAGGGTCTTTATTGAGAGTCTTAGGGGAGATAACTTTTTTCACAGGAATTGTTTCTTATATCGAAATAGCTTTATATTTGTTTCAATTGCAGGAGCAACCTCATTTGTATTCAAACCAAAATCAATGGAATATAAAATTCTTCAACCCGAGCGCCGTGGCAGCCTGCTGCTGGTAACCATCAACCGCCCCGAAAGCCTTAATGCTCTTAACACTGCTTTCTTCGATGAAATGGATCATCTTATTGCCAACGAAGCATCTGATCCCGGATTAGCGGCTGTTGTAATAACAGGAGCTGGGAAAGCTTTTGTTGCCGGTGCAGATATTTCTGAGATGATTAATAAAACTCCTGAAGAGGCTGAAGCATTCTCATTGCGGGGGCAAAATACATTCAGAGGTATAACAACGGTTAAAGTTCCTGTAATTGCTGCCATCAATGGCTTTGCACTCGGGGGTGGACTTGAACTTGCCCTCGCCTGTGATTTCCGCATCGCCTCTAGCAATGCAAAATTTGGGCAGCCCGAAGTCAATCTCGGACTTATTCCCGGTTATGCCGCTACGCAGCGATTGCCAAGACTCATCGGCATGGGTGATGCGCTTTTTATGCTTACCACCGGCGAAATGCTCACAGCTGCTGATGCTCTGCGCGTCGGCCTTGTACAGAAAGTTACCGAACCGGAGCAACTGATGGAGGAAGTACTGCGAATCGCTACCGTTATTGCCTCCAAAAGTCCGGATGCTGTTAAGATGGTGAAATTTGTTACCCGTGCAGGTTACCAAGTGTCACTGGCCCAGGGCAGCCTGCTGGAAACACAGTCTTTCGGTCAGCAATTTGGCAAACAGGGTGCCGAAGGAATGAAGGCTTTTCTCGAAAAACGAAAACCGCAGTGGTAGATTAGTTAATAGTTAAACGAAAACAGAAAAAAGTTTTCACTTTTCACTTTTCACTTCTTCGCCAATCTCCCTTCGCCGTTTCATTTCCCTTAATCCCAATCCCTAAACCCCAAACCCTCCATGCAATACACAACCCGAATCCAGAAAGTCTCTGTCCTTGGTGCCGCAGGAAAAATGGGCAGCGGAATACTGCTGCTTACTGCCATCGAGATGGCCGACCAGATGTTGATGCCCGGAAACAAAGGAAAAGTATTTATTCTGAATGCAATCGATACTTCCGATGAAGGGCTTACCGGGCTTCTGAAATACCTGCGCTCTCAGGTGTTGAAAGCGGCCGAAAAGAAGGTGGTTGCACTTCGTCGTTTGTATGCTGACAAAGCCGGTCTGATTGAAAACAGCGAGATTATAGATGCCTATATTCTGGATGTGATGAGTATTGTAAGGACCACGACACGTGTTGAAGCAGCATATGATTCCACATTGATATTTGAAGCCGTTAGCGAAAACCAGGCATTAAAGGAAAAACTATTCCGGCAGATCAACGAACACAATAAATCTGAGCCTTGGTTTTTTACAAACACCTCCTCAGTTCCTATTAGTGGTTTGAATAAAAACGCCTTGCTGGAAGGGCGGATTCTTGGATTCCACTTTTACAATCCACCGGCTGTTCAAAAACTGGTTGAGCTTATAACTATTGCTGAAAACCCGACTGAAATGGTTGAATTTGCCCAAAAGTATGCTTCCAATCTCCGCAAAACGGTAGTTCCTTCGAATGATGTAGCAGGATTTATCGGTAACGGACATTTTATGCGTGATGCGCTGTTTGGTATTCAGGAGGCCGAACGTCTTTCGGATGAGATGCCTTTATACGAGGCCATTTATTGTATTGACCGTGTTACACGCGATTTCCTCTTCCGGCCGATGGGGATCTTCCAACTGATTGATTATGTGGGCCTGGATGTTGTTCAGTTTATTCTCAGGGTGATGCAACCGCACATGAGCGGTGAAAAACTTCACAGCAGTCTTCTTGATGAACTGGTGCTGAACGGAGTAAAAGGAGGGCAATTCAGCGACGGCAATCAGAAAGACGGTTTCCTGAAATATAGTAAAGGCAAGACGGTTGGCATCTTTGATAAATTATCAGGTTCGTATATTGATATGGCTACATTCAGTGAAACGGCTGATAGCTGGCTTGGTGCTGTTCCTGCCGAAGTATTGCCATGGAAAGCATTGGTGAAAGTTGTGGATAAAGATATCTTCCTTTTACCGGCTTTTAAAGCCCTCCAGGTGTCTCCGGACAAAGGAGCCGGGTTGGCAGTTGCCTATGCACTCAACTCTCGCAAAACAGCGTTAAAACTGGTTAGCGATGGTGTTGCACGAAACGAGCAGGATGTGAATACGGTTTTACTAACCGGTTTCTTCCATGCCTACGGACCAATCAACAATTATTTATAATCGGATAGAACGCATTTGAAATGACAAAACCATCTTGTAAAATATATATGACTGCCGGGTACAATACCATTTCTCTTGGCACTGGCCGCAGGGAGTTTATTCCGCGCACCGAGCGCCCGGGTCTGGAGCATTATATGAAAGAAGCAGGGCAGGGGGTACTTTCACAGATTGGAGGAGCTCAGAATATTGACGAAAGCGCTGTCGGAAACTTTATGTCGGCACGTTTCAACAAACAGGCACACCTTGGTGCTTTTATGCCTATGGTTGATAAAGGACTGCGTTACAAACCTTCGATAAGTGTCGAAGGAGCCTGTGCCAGCGGTGGCTTGGCGTTAATGACCGGCATAAAATCGGTTCTGGCCGGAACTGCCGATTCAGTGCTTTGCATAGGAGTGGAGGTTCAGAACACAGTAAAGGCAATTTATTGCGCCGATATTCTTGCCGGTGCCGGTTGGTTCAGCAAACGCAAAACAGGTCATGCTTATTTTTTTCCGGGTCAGTTCAGCGACAGGGCAGGGGCTTATTACAATGAATTTGGTCGTGAGGCTGCCCGCAAAGGCTTTGCCCGATGGTTCCGGAATGCCATTGAAAATGCCCGGCTTTGCCCCACAGCTCAGGAGCATCATAATACCGTAGTTGATTTGGAAGCTTTGGCTTTAACTGAACCCAATCCCAGGTCGTTTACTGATCACCTGAATGTGTACGATTGCTCAAAAGTCAGTGATGGCGCCTCCGGAATTGCGGTTATGAGCGAAGCTGGTCTTAAACGCGCCGGTATTGCTTACGCAGATGCCGTTGAAGTAATAGGGTGGGGGCATGCTGTTGACAATATTACTGAAGATCCGCCACAACTCACCGTGCTCACCACCATGCGCGAAGCTATCAGACAGGCTTTAGGATCAGCCGCTATTACCATTGAGCAACTGGCTACCATTGAACTTCATGACTGTTTTTCCATTGCCGGCATTCTGGCTGTTGAAGCACTTGGATTTGCCTCTCATGGCAAAGGTGCCGATTTTGTCGCTGCCGGAAATACTGCCCGCGACGGCAAAATTCCCATCAATACCACCGGCGGTCTTATTGGCTGGGGACATCCAACGGGCGGAACAGGAGTTCATATGGCTGTTACTATTTGGGAACAATTAACTGGGAAAGCCGGACCAAATCAAGTTACTATTGATCCGTCGCGTCCTTATGGAATGACTATCAATATGGGAGGTGATGATAAAACGGTGGTGGCAATAGTGTATAAGAAGGCTGACTGGAAAGCTCATAAACTCCTTGAAAAAACTTTATTATAGCAACTACAAGAAGTGTAAATGCCTTAAAATGAGAAAGGTTTGAAACATTTAAGTTCAAACCTTACACATTCTTAGAGGTTTCGAGCGGATTCGAACCGCTGTAGACGGTTTTGCAGACCGCTGCCTAACCACTCGGCCACGAAACCTTGTTTTGGCGGTGCAAAGGTAAGTAATTAACATTTTATCAACAAATACTTTTTTAAACCTGCTTAGAGAAGGATTTAAGGCAGTCAGGACAAAGGCATCCTTGCCAGGTATTCTGTATCATTTCCAGGGTTTCAGGAGCAGTATCGAATTCAAAACACCAGCATTTTGCCGAAGTGCTGCACGTAAATCCATTGCCGCAACGCGGGCATTTTTTCTGTTCAAACGGGCGGTCTTTGTTTTTCATAATATGTTATCTTTCCAGTGTTACGCTCACCTGCCTGATCTTTCCGCCGTGTGCAAGCGCCGGATTCAGCTTCGAAACTTTAATCTT
>Ga0335397_10010412_pt1 | contig 11498 bp, 3 predicted proteins | sample MAT04_FD_205740 | JGI IMG/M metagenome (GOLD analysis project Ga0335397, IMG submission 205740) | Freshwater microbial communities from Lake Fryxell liftoff mats and glacier meltwater in Antarctica - MAT-04 (spades assembly) (version 2) ...
GGCGGCAGCGCCCGCCAACATTACAAGAGCCGCAAGTGCGGTGGGCTCCGGCACTTGCGCGATGATGCGAGTCGGATCGACGTCGATTCCGTCCACGTCATCGGTCACGAGCAAGCCCAATGCGGCGTAGTCAGCGTACAAGCTCAGGCCGCCGCTGAAGGACGTCACGTAGACGTCCGCGCCCGACCGACCGGCGGTGCCGGCGATAAACGACGAGGTGGACGTGAGAGAAATCAGCGCCAGGTCGCCCGCATCCAGGACGCCGATCGTGCCACCATCCAGAAGCGCAAGCCCGTCGATCTCGTCGTTCTCACTGAGGCCCATTTGGCCTGACGCAGCAAAACGCGTGACGGTCGTCCCACCATTGGCAGCACTGGCAAAAAGGATGTCGCTTGCTTTCCACGGCGAGACACTCAGCGTGCTCAGACTGGGACTGGCCCGGTCGAGCGTAAAGTAAATGTCCTTCGTGCGCCCAGTCTCCCCGGAAAAGACGAACTCGGTGATTTCCAGAGAATCGGCGTCGTCCTGTGCTCCTACGTACGCCTGATCGGGACCGACATTGGGCGTCAGTCCGTAGAAATTCTGGTTTACGCTGACCGCAACGTTCGATCCAGAAGCGGTTTGCGCACCCTGGAGCACCGACTGCGGCGAGCGGTTCAGCGTACTCACGAAGCGGTCGGCGGCGTGCTGATTCAGCGCCGCTTGGCCCGCGATCGCCGAACCGGCGGCACCGACTGAGCCGCGGGTCACCGTGTAGTAGAGATTCGGAGCGGACGTGAAGCTAACCGCTTCCTCATTGTTCGTGATGTCGCGAACGTTGTCATTCGCATTGAACACACCGAATGCACCAGCAGCGACATGCAGAAGCGGGCCATCCTGGCCCGGGTTCTGCACGATGTGCAGAATATCCGACTTACCGAGCAGATATGGATTCTGGCCGCCGCTCAGGGCCGTTCCAAGCGACGGAGAGTAACGATCCAGCGTTACCGGATCGCGGCGAAGCGTTGCCGAAGCATTGGAGCTCAGGCCCGCAATCGCGGCGGCGACCAGCATAGTCATAATAGTGCGACGCTCGAACGGGTGGCTTGTGATACACATTCAGATTCCCTTCATTAGAGTGATCAACCGGGTACTTCTCGGACTCAACTGCAATGAAGGTAGTAAGGCAATCTGCGGTCTCACTCCCGCTTTCGATAAGTTTTGATGTGCGATTCCATATTCTTTCTATGGCCACCGCCCCTATTCCTGAGCGGAACGATTCACCAGCCGATAGCCCACGCCGCGGACGGTTCTGATCGACACCGTAGAGTGTGCGAGTTTTCGACGAAGTGTGTACACATGCGAATCGATCGATCGATCCGAGGCGTCGACGTCGTGATCATGCAATGCGTCGAACACCTGGTCTCGCGTGAAGACGCGTCCCGGCTTCGAGGCCATCAGGACCAGCACGCGGAACTCGCTGACCGTCAGCTCCACCGGCTCGGCGCCGACATGAGCTGAAAAGCGCGCGGGCCTGATCATCAGATCGCCAACCCGGACCACTCGATCCTGCCGGTCAAAATCCACTACCGCCTCCGCCGCGGCCCACGAACAGCGCCGGAGAATCGTTTTCATGCGAGCCAGCAGAAGGTCCGCTTCGTCGTGCATGCAGGCGTAAAGGTCCGCACCGGACCGGAGCACGCGCACCACATCGCTCGTCGATGCCGGCGCCCCGATGACAATGATCGGAATCCGGTTGATTTCCGGATCATGCCGGACCAGACGACAGATCGCCAGGGTCGATGCATCAGCGCCGTCGCCAATGACGATCATTGCGTCAAGCCACTCGCTGCGCATTTCATCGATCGCGTCATTGGCATTAAACACATGCCGAACGCCGAATCCGTCTCGCTCGATTGTCGCCATCAAACTTGATGTGTAGTCCGAAGCGCTGGCGACAACCAACACCACGCCACAGCCTAGAAATGAGCTGGAGCTCGTTGCACTGATCATACTCTACCGGTCTTTCTTATTTGCGCACGTCCGACAGCAACAGCTGTTCGACCTTGCGGACAATGATCCGCGGACGATCCTTGTAGATGCGCAGAATCCCTTTGACTTGCAGGTCTCGTCCAATGAGATCCCGCTCGAAGCGGCTGCCGTACCGCCTCACAAGATCATCAAATAACTCCGAATAGCAGACTGCGCCGAACGCGTCTTCAGTACTTCCCGTTTCGAATACAAATCTCAGCGAACGTCCGGAATCGGACCGTTCGATCTGCCTGACGCGCCCGACCACGCGCACCATGTGTTCCCCATCAGAACTGGCGAGATCCTTCAGTTCGCGGACCTGTGCCGACGTGAACCGCGGCATCTCCGCCTCACTCTTCTCGACATCGGCGGTGCGGCCGAGGAAGTAGTACGCGGAGCCGCCCAGGACAGACGCCGACAATGCGCCCGTGAGCACCGCCGCGACGAGCCGGCTGCGTGTCGATCGCTGCCGCGGCACCCCTGTCGCACGAAGTTGAACGTCCGAGGATTGAACATACGGCAACAGTGCCGCTGCCAGGTCGCTTGCGTTCGCGAACCGGTCCGCAGGGCTTTTGGCCAGCAGATGCGCGACGACGTTTGCGAGCCCGTTGGTGATATCGCCCCGCAGCGATGTAATGCTCGGGAGCCTCGATCGGACGTGCATGTTGAGGATGGCACGCGGCGGCGCGTTGCTGAACGGCGGCTCGCCAGTGAGCATGTGCCAGAGCGTCGCACCCATGCCGTAGAGGTCCGACGCCGGCTCACCCGCCCCGCCGCGAATGACCTCTGGAGCGACGTAGTATGGCGTTCCGATAAATCCGAACCGCCGGCCGTCGTCGTCTCCGCGAAAGGCCAGCCCAAAATCGCTTACTTTGCAGCGGCCGTCAGAGGTCAGCAGCAGGTTGGAGGGCTTGATATCACGATGCACAACACCACGCTCGTGTGCGTGCGCCAAACCCAGTGCGGCGTCGCGAGCGATCGCACAGGCGGTCGATATGGGCAGGTGGTGTCGCTCCGCCAGCAATGAAGCCACCTGCGACGGAAGTAGTTCCATTGCGATGAACTGCGAGCCGTCCACGTCGCCAAACTCAAGCACATTGACCACGTTGGCGTGATCCAGCGCCGCCGCGAGTCGCGCTTCGCGAAGCAGCGGCGCAACGTCCCTAACCTTGGAAGACAGAATTTTTATGGCAACACGCCGACCGAGCCGAACATCCTCGGCCTCGAAAACGCACGCCGTCCTGCCAACGCCGATGCAACGCATCAGGACAAAGTTGCCCACCTGATGCCCAACCCATTGTTGCTCGCCCGGCGGAGTGGACATCGGAGTATGGATCACACGTTCATCGATCACATCTGAGGATCGTACGAGCGACGTCTCAGCAAATTAACGGGAACGGAAGATTTTTGCGCTAAGACTCCTATTGCGCGGCGCATGGATCATCGATTTCTTGACAGCAACGCAACTGCATTTTCCGCAGCCACCACCGAAAGGATCAGCGCATCAACCGGCGCGCTGCCTCAGGCGATGCCCGCGTCCGACAACTTGCCGTTCTTCTGTACGACCAGCGTGTACTTCTCTGAGGAACTCAGGCTTGCGGCGACGCGAATGATGTAGTCGCCGGCCGTGGAGGCGGTGAAATCGTCGATCACGGTATCGAGCGAACCCGCGCCAGCGACGCCCGATGCCAGCAGATTGCCCGCGGTGCTGAAGATCTTTAGATCGATCAGTCCGTTGCCCCAACCGCTCACACCGACGGACAATCTCTGTCCTGCCGTCGCGGTGACGCGATAGTGATCGCTGGTGCCCGCCGCTGTAATCTGGACGTTGTCCCACCCACGGCCGTCGGACGGCAATGCAAGGTTGTCGTATTGTTGGAACTTCACCATAAAGTTGCTGCCCAACTGGAAACCATTCTGCTGGGCAAGCTGCTGTAGATTGATGTCGTAGTTCTGCCATTGGCCGGCGGCCAGATTGCCCGGCGAGAAGACCGTGAACCAGTTGACCCCGTTCGGGCTAACCGCAACGCCGTCACCATTAAAGTGGCCGCTGAAAGTCGCGGGCATCGGGTGTTCCTCGTCGCCCAGGTCGGCATGCGAGAACTTAAGGTTCGGCGAGTTGAGCCCCGTCAGGTTGACCGTCCAGACCGCCTCGTTGAGCGCGAACTGACCGTTCGCCGGGGATACGTCCATCGCCATCGAAGCGGCTCCATCCGTCTTATACAGGGTGTTCCGCGCGGTGCGTCCGATGGGATTCGACTTGTAGAACGACCAAAGTGGGCTGAACGTCGGCGTTTCAAAGCTATCGCTGTAGACCGCGAACCGCTCACTGGACGACGTCCCCAGCGTGCCGATGACCGACGCCCGCAGCACGGTCCCGCCGGCCGCGATGAAGCCGGTCTCAATACTCTGCCCGGTCGCTGGCGTGTCGTTCGCGGTTCCGCCGTTGTCTTCCGCCTCGACGGTACCGCCCAGGGTGAGCTGGGTCTGGAACTGCCCGGTGGTGCCGGCAACGCCGCCGACAATGATCTTGATCGTGCCACCAACGACCACCCGCGCCGGCTGCGCCAGCGCCTTGCCGTTTGCCGCCGTCGCAGAAGCCGATCCGATCGTCGCGCCGTTGGAATCCAGTATCTGGATCGTCGGACGCAAACCGGACGATCCCGCCGCCACAACACTCAGGATCGATCCCGCCGCCACGTTGAGCGTGTACTCGTCGGTGTCGCCAGCGAAGTCGATCTTTCCGTTCAGAGCGCCGGTCGACACCCCTGCGGCCACCGGTGCAACCGGCGTGAGGGGCGTCGGGTAGGCAGCGCTGATCGTCTCCAACGCGAAGTTGAGTCGATAGTCGCCGCCCTCCAACGTGTCCCCATCGCCATCGAGATCGATCCCGGCGAGATCTTCCACTCCGGCGTCTCCACTTTTCACCGTCAACGAGTAGCTGTCTTCCGGCAACGCCTGGAAGTTTAGCGTCACGGTCTTGGTTGCTTCGTCGTAGCTGAAAGTGCCAGGCGCGTAGTCCACGCCCAGACCGTTCCCGCGCAGACCGAAGTCATCGGCGCTGAGCAGGTCTGCGCGGATGGATTCGCTGAACTGAATCGTCATCGAAAGATCGCCGATGCCGAGGAACTGGCCCTCAGCGACCGAAGATGCCGCAACTATCGGCGGCGTCAGGTCAATGCGGAAGGAGCTGTTGAATGCGTTGCTCGGCGTTGCGTCGAGGTTGCTGACCACACCGCCCGGCAGCGAGAGGGCATGCGTTCCTTCGGTCAGGCCCGGCACGATGAACTGAAGCGTATCGGCTTCGATGAACTGCACCTCCGCCGCGGCTGCGACACCGTCGATCAGCAGATCAGACGACTGCACGGAGGACGCGACCAGTGCATGCGAGAACTTGACGGTGATGGTCCCGGGCACGCTGCGTTCGATGGCGTTGTCCGAGGGAGTCACTTCTGTGACCGTGAGTGGCAGGAATCCGCCTGCCTGGCCTGCGACATTCAGCAGGTATTCGCCCCCGCCCGCTTGATGGATAACACGCACGACGTAAACGCCGCCGGTGACAGCCGTGTGTGACAGTTGCACATTTCGGCCGTCGGTCGCGCCGCCGGTGGCGCTGGCAACCAGGCTGCCGTTCGCGTTGTACAGCTCCACCGCCACGTCCAAGTTGTTGCCAGGCAGGAAGGCGCCGTCCAGTGGCGTACTGGTGGTGATCTGGAGTTGATCGCCGGCGTTCACGGAGAGCTTGTAAAAATCGTCGCCTTCAAGCGCGTCCTGATAACCCAGCACCGATCCGCGCTGCCCCAGATCCTGCGCCGTAGCGAGGTTCTGGTTCGGTTCGATGTTGATGTTGGCATTGCGCGACACGACCAGCGCGTACTCCAGATCCGTCGAGATGCTGTCCGCCGAGACCCGGACGAAGTACTCGCCAGGCGTCGTGACCGAAAGATTCTGCACCGCACGCCCGATCTCACCGGCAAAGGGGTTACCCGTGGTGACGAGCGTTCCGCCTGCGTCATAGATTTCGAGCACGAGCTGGCTGGCGTTCACGCCGCTCAACACCATTGTCGCAACGCCCGCGGCGGGCATCGTGAAGCGGTAAAAGTCGTCCGTCCCTGCGCCGGCGATGCCTTGCACGCCCAGGCGCGACACACTTCCGCTGACCACAAAGGCGCTGGCGTCGAGCGACTCGGCTGTCGCGAGCGAATCGTTGCTCGTGCCGTTCTGCGATTCCACTTCTTCGATCGCATTGAGCGTCGTCTGAAGCGTGTAGCCGCCCGTGGAACCGTCCGCCGAGCGGACGATGATCTTGTACGACCCGGTCGCCGCCACCGCAGCCGCTTCCACCAAGGCCCGAGCGCCCGGCGCTGCGGTATTGGATGCGATCACATTGTTCGACGGATCGACAAGCTCAACGATCGACGCGAGCGATCCGGTCGGAACGACGATCAAGGACACGTTTTGGCCCGCGTCGAGGCTGACCGTGAACGTATCGGTATCGGCCGCGAAGTCGATCTTGCTTGACTTCTGCGACGCGAAGATCAGGCCTCCCAGCGGCGAGCGCCTTGCGAGCGGTGGGAGCGTTTCCGTCGCCGTTTCCAGGTCGAACGCGACCACAAAATCGCCACCCGCCGTTCCGTCGCCCGATCCGCCAGCCCCGAGCGGCCAGGCGGCGACTTCGCCATCAAGATCAAGCCCGGCGATGTCTTCGACCGCACCGTCGCCGCTCTTAATCGTGAGCGTATAGCGGTCTTCTGCAAGCGACGCGAAGTTGAGCGTAAGTGTCTGGTTCTGCGGATTATACGTGAACGACGACGGATTAAACGTAATTCCGGCGTTCGTCGCAACGAGCGGAAAATCCGTGACGTCAAGGTTGGCGGCCACAAGCGCTTCGCTGAACTGGAGCGTTATGCTCAGGCTGCCGACGGCCTTGAAGTCGTCCTGCTGCACGGAAGAGGAAATCAGCTTCGGCGGGGTTACGTCAATGCGGAACGACGATGCAAATGCCTGAACCGGCTGGCCTTGCAGGTTCTGGATCGCTCCGGCGGCGATGGCGACATTGTAGTTGCCCGTCGACAAGGGAGACGCCAATGTGAAGCGGGCTGTATTCTTGTCGATTGCTTCGACGCTCGCGGCCGTCTGACCGTTTACCGTCAAGTCCGCCGCTTGGAGCGACGACAGAAGAAGTGTGTGCGTGAAATCGATCGTGATCTGGCTGACGGGTTCGATCGGGATCGAGTTGCTCGCTGGCGAAACGCCGGTCACGCCAAACGGAACCGCCCCGCCGGTGTTGCCCTGCACACTCAGCACATAGTTGCCAGCGCCCGATTGCGGCAGCAGCTTAACGGTGAAGACACCCGCCGCGACGGCGGTGTGGGCGAGAACGACGTTGCGACCATCCGCCGCCCCGTTCGGCGAGCCGGTGATCAGCAACCCATCAGGGCCATAGAGTTCGAGACGCGGATCAAGTGTGTTGACAATCAGCCCGGTATCATCGCCAGGGGTGGTTGTCCGAAGCATCAACTGATCGCCCGAGCGAACGTTGAAGCGGTAGATGTCCGGCCCCTGCTCGCTGCTGGCCCACCCCAGCGCGTTGCCGCCGACGCCGATGTCCTGTGCGTTGGCGTTCGTGTCATTCGGTTCGACATCAAGATTGACCGATTCGGCGACAAGCAGCGAGTAGTCCTCGGCCGCTCCTGTGACGCCCGAAACGCGCACGTAGTAGATCCCATTGGCCGGGAGCGTGAAGTTCTCGATGTGCTGACGTGCGTCATCACCCGAGGCCACGCCCGATGTGAGCAGCGACCCGGCGGCGTTGTACAGTTCGACCACTCCGGTCGACGACGCGGACGTGTTGAGGGCGATCGTCGCGTTCTTGCCACCAATGCCGGTGAACTTGTACCAGTCGGACGCCGATGCATCCGCCGTGATGCTGACCGCGTCGTATCCGCGACCGTCCGCGGGCAGCGCGAGATTATCGTACTGTTGGAACCGGATCTTAAAATCAGCGCCCAGCGGAATGCCAGCGGCCTGCGCCGCGGCACTCAGGTCCACCGTCGTCTGCTGCCACGAACCCGGCTGAAGGTTGCCTGGTTGCCACACGCGATGCCAATGCACACCATCGGCGGACACGGAGACGCCGTCGCCGTTGGCGCGGCCAGAATAGCTCGCAGGCAGCGCGTGCTCTTCGTCGCCGAGATCGGCGTGGGCGAACTTCAGCACCGGATTCTGGAGGCCCGTGAGATTGACGGTCCAGACCGCCTCGTTGTAGTTGAACGGCCCGCTTGAGTTCCGGTCCATGAGCAACGCAGACGGACTGACATACCCGCCGAGTGAGTTGCCCACGCGCACGCGCCCCTGAGCGAGCGAGGAGTACGTGCTCCATGACGCGTCAAGCGTCGTTTCGAAATCTTCGCGGAAGTATTGACTCGTACCCGATCCGCCACCGACCTCGGCGGTGCCCCGGACCACGGCGCGCTTGCCGCCGATTCCAAGCGACATCATGGCAGGGTCAAGCGACTGGGCGCTGCTGCGCGACCCGTTCGCGGGAAGATCGTGCAACTCTTCCTCGACGGCGGAGTTAAGTAGCGCCTGCACGCGATAGCTTCCGACGGTTGACTGCTCGCCGAACACGCGCACGGTGTAGACGCCCGTCGCCTGGATCAGTTGAGACTGTAGAACGGCGTCCTGGCCGATATCGTCCGGTGCCGTGTAGCTCAGAACGTTGCCAGCTGCATCGAGCACTTCGATCGCCGGGTGCAGCGTGCTGACCTGATCGACGATGACAGTCAATTGTTGCCCGGCATCGACTTCGATCGTGAATTCGTCCGCCTCACCCGCCGGGTTGATGAGCCCGGCGGTCGCTGGAAGCGCGCGGGCGAGGTTGGATTCCGGCCCGACGCTGACTGCGTCGTTCAGGCCCGTCGTGCCGTTATCCAGCAGGAACGATCCGACCCAGACCGAATTTCCGAACCCGAAATCATCGGTCACTTCATTCGACAAAAGCGTTGCCACGACGCTGCCGACGGACTCGTCATCGAGTCCCGCCAGATCAAACCGCACGCGATTGTAGTCCAGAACTTCAAACCCCGTGACCGTGCCGGCACTGAGCGTCAGGTCCGAAGCATCGATCGAGGCCGGGTCCACACCCTCGCTGAATTCAAGTTCAATCGAGGTAAGCGGCGCGGGAACGGTGGAACCATCCGCCGGCGTGCTGGCAGTTACGGCCAGTTCGACCGCGTCGTAGTTGAAGGTTCTGGTAAACTCATCGACGCCGCGATTGTCGATAAGTCGAGTGATCGCTCCGGGGGCAATGTCGATCGTCTGCTGCCCTGAGTAGCTCAGCGGGGTTTCGTCAAAGAAGAACGTGAGCGTCCTTGGCCCGGTCAGTTCGAACGAGTTCGCGGGAAGGCTGTTGACGGTTAGGTCGCCGGCGCTAACCGACGAAGGCTTGTAGTCGGCAGAGAACGTGACGGTGAACGCCGTCAGTGGTTCGGTGATGGTGCTCGATCCGTCGGGCGTCACACCGGTGACCTGCCACGAAAGATCCAGCAGGTTGAGCGACTTGAAGACGTTTAATCGGCCCGATGTATTCACGAGGCCGTTCCATTGCGGCAGCATATCGACCCCCTGAAGCAAGGCGTTTTGAATGGTCGCACGAGGGGTGGATGTTCCCGCGATGTCCCACAACAGCGCCGCAGCGCCCACGACGTGCGGGGTCGCCATCGAAGTGCCGCTCAGAGTGGTGTATCCGTTGCCGGGCACCGTGCTCAGGATGTTGTTGCCCGGGGCGGCCATATCCACCCAGCTCGAGCCGTAGTTGCTAAAGGACGCTCGATTGTCGTTCTCGTCCGAAGCCGCGACCGACAGGATGTGCGGCGAGTTGTAGAACGCCGGATACGACCCGCCCGAACTGCCGTCGTTACCTGCCGCCGCGACGAACAGACCGCCGGCGTTGCCGTAGCGGTCGATCGCGTCCTTGACGGACTGCTCGTAGCCGCCGCCGCCCCAACTGTTGTTGCTGATCAGCACCTTGACGCCGCGCTCGAGCATCGAGGCCTGGTAGTTGATCGCCGCCGCCGCGTCCGCGAGCGAACCGGACCCGCCAGAGTTAAGGAACTTGATCGCCATCAGCTTGGCGTTCCAGTTCACACCCGTTACACCGCGCGAGTTGTTACCGGCCGCCGCAATCGTGCCGGCGACGTGCGTGCCGTGGCGGTTGTCGTCGTAGGGGTTGCTGTTGCGGACGCCGGCGAAGTTGTAACCGAAGTAGTCGTCGGTGTAGCCGTTGTTGTCGTTGTCGATGTTGTCACCCGGAGTTTCACCCGGGTTTGTCCACATGTTGGCGGCCAGATCGGGGTGCGTGTAATCGATACCCGTGTCCACGATGCCGACCACCAGATCGCCCGAAAGCCCACCGGTCGTGATGTCCCATGCCTTCGGGGCTTCGATCTTAGACATCCCGTAGAGGCTGCCGAAGTTCGGGTCGTTGGGAATGCGGTCCAGTGCCCAGACGAGCGAGTTGGGTTCGAGATAGCGGAAGCCGGGGAGGCGCTTCATCGCGTTGGCGACCTGGGTCGCTGAGGCGTTTTTCGGCGCACGCACGAGCACAAGCCCGTCGGATCCCAGCCACTGCGAAATCTCCACCTGACCGCCGAACTGTGATTCCAGTGAGGTCACGGTCGAAGCTGCGTCGGCCAAATCGCGCGCGTAACGCACCTGCTTGGTCGATTGCCCGCTGATTCCTTCAAACTTCGCGATGAACTGTCCGTCGTAGGCGTAGCGGGTTTTGCTGTTCCAGTTCACCGTCTCGACGCCAAGCTTGTTCAGCTCGGTTGTCGAGAACGGCACGCCGGGAAGCACCTCCGTGATCTGCCCCGCGAAGTAAGCGCGGATTTCGAGTTGCTCCACCAACCCGCGCGTCGCGTTCACCAAGGCTGCGGGTCGGGCTCGGGGGGTGCCAGTAGCCTGTAGCGTTACTTCGCGCGACGTGCGGGTCGTTGTCTTCATGTCGTTCCTTCAATACTTTCAAATACTCTTCAGGTCGTAACCACTGTGACATCCGGCGTTCAGCATGCCCGACGGCGGCGACGCAGCAGGGCAGCGGACGCGATGCCGGCGAAGCCGAGGATGGTCGGCTCCGGCACTGCGGCAACGCTCAGTACCAACTCGCCAGGGGTCGCCGGACCGCCGGTCCACGAGTATTCCCAGCTCAGACCGGCACTTAACGCCGGGAGGCTGAATGCCGCGTTCTCATATCCGACGATCGCGCTGTACTGCCACAGGACGAACTCGTCGCCTGCCTTGGGCACGAACGTCGGCGCCGACGCAACGGCGATTCCGTTGTCCCACAGCGTCGGCACTAGTTCGACGATGATCCGATACTGGCTGTCGCCGCTGGGCGGCTGGATGGTGACCAGGCCCTGATTGAAGCCGCTGGTGTATCGGTTGTTGAAGTTGAGGCTGTCCCGCGCGCCGGAGTTCATCGCGAT
>Ga0335397_10010414_pt1 | contig 11497 bp, 9 predicted proteins | sample MAT04_FD_205740 | JGI IMG/M metagenome (GOLD analysis project Ga0335397, IMG submission 205740) | Freshwater microbial communities from Lake Fryxell liftoff mats and glacier meltwater in Antarctica - MAT-04 (spades assembly) (version 2) ...
GCTGTGGCAGGATCGGTAAACCAGAAAATACGCGATTTTTACAACTCTGGTATGGATACAGTAAAAATCGAAAAGGATGGCATAGGCCCGCTTAAAGCTGAGCTGGATATGATCAACGCTTTTACAACCGCGGCTGATGTTCAGAAAATGCTCATTCAGCAACATGCTTCCGGTAATTATCCGTTGTTTTATCTGTACAGTGCTCCCGATGATAAAAACTCTAACCAGGTAATTGCCAATACATACCAGGCCGGACTTGGGTTACCCGACATGGATTATTACCTGAGTGAAGAAACACGCTCGAAAGAAATCCGAGCAAGCTACATGAAACATATGGCTAAAATGTTTGTACTGGCGGGTTCCACACCTGAGCAGGCTGCTAAAGATGCCGATATTGTGATGAAAATTGAAACCAACCTTGCAAAGATTTCATCAACCAGGCTTGAGTTGCGCGATCCGAAAGCAAACTACAATAAAACTGATCTGGCCGGTTTGCACAAAATGGCGCCGGGTATCGACTGGGAAGCTTATTTCGATGGCATTAAACTAACGGCTACTTCCGAAATAAATGTAGGCCAGCCTAAATTTATTACCGGTATGGCTGCCATGATCAATACCGTTCCTGTTGCCGACTGGAAAATATATTTCCGCTGGGATCTCATCAATTCTGCAGCTTCATCACTTTCGGCAGATTTCGATAAAGAGCATTTTGCTTTTTACGGAACCGTTTTAACCGGTGCAAAAGAACAGCGTCCTCGCTGGAAGCGCATGATTGATCAAACCAGCAACTCACTTGGCGAAGCCGTCGGACAGTTATATGTTCAGAAATTTTTTCCGCCCGAAGCTAAGAAACGGATGATAGAGTTGGTTTCGAACCTCAAAATCTCCCTTGGCGAACGTATTGCCGGCCTGGCCTGGATGACAGATGTTACCAAAAAGGAAGCTGAAGCAAAACTTGCAAAAATTAATGTCAAAATCGGTTATCCCGACAAATGGATTGACTACAGCAGCCTTACAATCGGCACTGATTCGTATTACTTGAACAAGAAAAATTCGCGGCAGTTCGAAACAAACCGCAGCATAGCAAAAATCGGTAAGCCGGTTGATCGCAGCGAATGGGGTATGACACCTCAGACCATAAACGCTTATTACAGCCCGAATATGAACGAGATCGTGTTCCCGGCCGCTATTCTGCAACCACCTTTCTTCTTTATGAATGCTGACGATGCTGTGAACTACGGGGCAATTGGTATGGTTATTTCGCACGAAATGACTCATGGTTTCGATGACCAGGGTCGCCAATACGACAAAGATGGTAACCTGCACGACTGGTGGATGGCTGAGGATTCAAAGAATTTTGAGGCCAAAACCAAGGTACTTGTTGAACAATATGATAATTACAAGATGCTTAATGATCTGCATGTAGATGGCAAACTAACCCTTGGCGAAAATATTGCTGACCTTGGCGGGATGAATGTGGCTTACAACGGCCTGCAAAAAGCATTGAAAGGCAAAAATATGGATGCGAAAATTGACGGATTTACTGCAGATCAGAGATTTTTCCTTTCGTACGCACAGGTTTGGCGTGCCAACACCCGCGACGAGGAAACTATGCGTCGTTTGAAAGAAGATGTCCACTCCCCTGCCGAAACACGGGTAAATGCTATTGTTTACAATATCCCGGCATTTTATGCCGCATTTGATATAAAACCTGAAGGCAAAAGGTTTATTGCTCCTGAAAACCGGGCAGATATCTGGTAAGAAAATTTATGTTGTAGAGACACAATATGTTATAGAGAAACAACATGTTGTGTTTCTACAGTTATAATTTCGAATGTTGGATTTCGTATTTCGGATCGGGAAAATTTCTATAAATTCGGAATCCGAATTTAACATCCAAAAATTTTAAGCCTCAACCCTATCAATCCCTTCGATCCCATCTATCCCTTCAATCCCCCTCAATCTCATCAATCCCTCAAACCCTTCAAACCCTTCAAACCCGAAACCCTTCAAACCCGAAACCCTTCAAACCCTACCATGAAAAGCAGATACAAAATCCTTATTCACGTCCTGTTCTGGATATATATGCTGAACCAGGCATTTTTTCCTGTTTATCTAAATAAAATAGACACCAAACTGTTACAGGACTATATTTATCTTAAGGATATTTTTATCACCATGTTTCTTAACATTTTCGTGTTCTATGCCGTGTATTTTGTTATCCCTAATTTTCTCAGCTTACGACGCAAATGGTATGTTTTCCCTTTCGTGATACTGCTGGCTGCTGCTTTATCGGCAGTAAGATTACCCATCGAAATTGCATATTGGAAATATCTGGTAAAATTGCCGGCCAGCGAGCTTCAGTTTCAATACGAGTGGATATGGGCAACACTAAAAGTGACTGTTATTATAAGTATTTATGCCATGTTGATCCGTTTTAGTATCGACTGGTTCGAATCGCAGAAGTACAAGGATGAATTGATTAAGGATCGTCAGGCGAGCGAAATTGCCTTGCTGCGTTCACAGATAAACCCGCATTTTCTTTTCAATACACTAAACAATATTTACTCGCTGGTGTACAATAAATCGGACGAAGCACCCGAAGCCGTTATGAAACTTTCGAGCATCATGCGGTATATGCTTTATGATTCCAATACCAATTTAGTACCAGTTAATAAAGAAGTTGAATATCTGAACAGCTTTATTGAATTGCAGCAGTTGCGAATTACGCAGAAAGGATTTGTTGAGATAAAGGTAACAGGCTCAATGGAAAACCGTACCATTGCGCCCATGTTGCTAATTCCTTTCGTTGAAAATGCATTTAAACACGGTGAAAAAAATCATGAACCCGGAATTATTATACATTTGAACCTGGAACCACATAAACTTGTTTTCACTGTGGACAATTACATGAAGCTTAATAACACAGTCACAACAGAGGATTCCGGTGGTTTTGGTCTCGACAACATTAAAAGACGTCTTGGTTTGTTATATCCTGACAAACATGATCTGAAGATCACCATAAGCGATGAGATGTATAAAATTGAACTGATAATTCTTAACTGATATGAAGATCAATTGCATTGCCATAGATGATGAACCACTGGCTCTGGATATTATTAAAGCTTATTGTGCCAAGGTTCCGTTTCTGAACCTGACTGGAACTTTCAGCAATGCTATTGATACGCTTGAATACCTGCGCCATAACACAGTTGACCTGATGTTCCTCGACATACAGATGGAAGAACTCACAGGTATACAATTGCTGAATTCATTAAAGAACAAACCGCTTGTTATTTTTACTACAGCGTACGATCAGTATGCTTTGCAGGGTTTTGACCTGGATGTGCTCGATTACCTTCTTAAACCAATTCCTTTCGAACGTTTTGTAAAAGCTGCCAATAAGGCACTCGAACAAAAGCAGAAAACAGGATCAATTATTTCGGAAAAACAGGAAAGACCGGTTGCACCAGGAGGAAATACTTTTTTCTTTGTAAAAACGGAAACCCGTATCGAAAAAGTGAATGCAGCAGAAGTTTTATATGTGGAAGGCATGGGTGACTATTGGCGCATAGTGACCAAAACCCGGCGTATCATGACCCTGATGAATGCCAAAGGAATTGAAGAAATCCTTCACGAGCCTGCGTTCTGCAGAGTTCACAAATCATTTTTCGTGGCGGTTGATAAAATTGAATTCGTCGAACGCAAACAGATCAAAATAGGGGAAATCCTTATTCCCGTAAGCGATACCTATCAAAAGAATTTCTTTGAGCTGATTGAGAAGCATAAAATGATGTAGATGAGGGGTTGGGGGTTAGGGTTTTGGGGTTTGGGGTTAGGGGGTTGGGGTTAGGGAAGAAGAATTTCGGATATCGGATTGCGAATGTCGGATTTCGAATATAAAAATGGAACGCAAAAAACGCGGAAAGAACAGATGATTGCGGATATTTAATTTCGGATGTCGGATTGGGGATTTAGGCTGAAATCCTGAAACATGAAACCTGAAACCCTTCAAACCCTTCAAAATGTCACACTGAGCGAAGTCGAAGCGTCAAACCCTTCAAACCCTTCAAACTGTCACACTGAGCGAAGTCGAAGTGTCAAACCCTTCAAACTATTCAAACTGTCACACTGAGCGAAGTCGAAGTGTCAAACCCTTCAAACCCCCAATTCCTTCCCTACGAGATAACCCATCGAGAACGCCGCCTGCAAATTATATCCGCCGGTATCCCCGTCAATATCCAGCACTTCGCCCGCAAAATAGAGTCCGGGAACAAGCTTCGACTCCATGCTTTTAGCATTTACTTCATCCAGACTAACACCACCTGAAGTTACCATTGCCATGTTAAAACCTCCCACTTTCTCAACCACAAACTGGAATTCGCAAAATGCTGCCAATAATTGGATCCGTTGATGTTTGGTGATATCAGCCAGCCGACACTCAGGTTCAATATGAATGAATTGAAGGATTAGCAATACAAGGCTGCGCGGTAAGTCGAACTTTTTAAGATAAGTTTGTAAGGCTGTTTTCCCTTCTTTTTCGGAAGCCACTATTAGTTCATTTCTGAAAGTATCAGTTTTTAAATCTATAAAATTTACTTTCAAAAGATCACCACCAAGGATATGCCTTGAAAAATCGAGTATTCCCGGTCCGCTAAGTCCTTTGTGGGTAAAACCTATATCGCCGCTATGCTCATTGATTTTTTTATTGGCACGGTACAAATAAATCATCTTGTCCTGCACCGAAACACCGGATATGGAAGCCATACCATAATCACGGATAAAAACCGGGCTGAGCGATGGCTTGGGAGGCACAATGGAATGATCCAGTTGTTTCGCAAAATGATACCCGTCGCCAGTTGACCCGGTTGTGGGATACGACATTCCACCGGTGGTAATTACTAGGAACCTGGAGGTAAATATCCCTGTATTTGTTTTTACTTCAAACCCACTTTCTGTTTTATTAATTACTTCAACTTGCTGATTACATTCAATTTCAACCTTATTTATAGAACAAACATCAACAAGAACCTGCAATACATCAGCAGCTTTTTGAGATGCCGGAAACACTTTGCCATTTTTATCAACCACAGTTTTAAGCCCGTGATCCTCAAAAAAACGAATCAGATCGGTATTGGTAAAATTATGTAGAGCTGTTTTCAGAAAACGGTGGTTTTCGCCGTAATGATCGAAAAAATCGCTCAGGTTGCAATCGTGTGTTAAATTGCAGCGGCCGGCACCTGATATCAGGAGTTTTTTACCGGGCATGGTATTTTTCTCCAGCAAAATAACCTTTCGGTTGTTGCAATGAATGGCTGCAAACAGACCAGCTGGTCCTCCGCCTATAATCAGTACTTCAACAGTTTTCAAATGGGAGTTTAAAATAACAGTGTGATGCCGGCAAAAGTAGGAAGAATTTGAAGTATCACGAAACGAAAATCAACAAGGTCGTGCATTCTATGTTCCCAAAGTTGGCGACTCAGCCTTATGATTAAATACACCTGTCCTGCCCTCTGTATAAATTTTTCTTCCCCACACCAGCGATTGTAAGCTTGCAAACATGGCAAACTTCACATATATATTCGTACGACTGCTCTTAAGTGCTATTTGTCAGGCACTGGCCTTTTCCTCCTTTAATTAAAATCTTTAGTTCTTAAATGTTTTTTATTATACTGTATTTTTTCTTTAAGAATAGCAATTTCAACTGCTATTTTGGGCTATTGATTCACGGCTGTTATGACTTCTTTTAAAATTAATTTTGCTTTTTTGATTCCTAATTTTTTCGCAAAGTATAATAAATCGTCACCTTTAAAGTTGTTGGATTTTCTCTTAATTAATGATTGGTTTAGATTAATCCATTTTCCACTATGAAAAGTGGCGGTTTGCTTGGTTGTCCGCTATCAACAAACATGAATGCCGGAGCGGGCAACAAAACTCCAAATTATGTATGTAACCCGCCATTATTTATAGCCTTTGTTGTGCGTTCGTGCATTGTTTTTTTTTAATCTTATCTTTTCAAATTGCTTGATTTTGTCAATATAATTTATTTGTTTATATGCATTTTACATTATTTTTTCAAATGATTTAATATTGCCTTCAAGTTTAAAATCCACATCTTCTATTTCTTTTTCTTTCTCGAATAAAATAAAAGTATGCTTGTTAAGTAAATTTTTGGGGTTTATATTTATTTTAAATTGCTCCTTATAAACAGCAATTTTGTAGGACTTTGGAATTTCCTTGTGCTTTTTCAAATTACTAAAATAACGCAGGTATGATGACATTAAAATTATTGGGTAAAAAAAAGGAAATAAAAATAGTGAACTTTTACTTATTCTTAAATATCTTATTTCGTGAATTTTAAACCCAGCAAGTTTGCCTAATATTCTTAATTTTTGCAAACCAATTAAGAAAATATGACCATGATAAATTTCATTTGTTTTAGTTTTGTCTGCCATCCAGATGTCATCTATTTCATTCGGCGGCATTAGTTTTGTCGTTTCACTTTCAAATAAGAGATAACTAAATTTGGATGCTAAATTGGAACATGATGGTGTAGTAATTAAAAGTTTTGCATTTGTTTTTAATACTCTGTTAAATTCTTTGAAAGTTTTTAATTGATCGCTGAAATGTTCGACACCTTCCTGACAAATTAACATATCAGCATAATTATCAATCACAGGAATTTTATCAGCAATATTTGCTCGTTTACATTCAATATTTTTCAACATGAAATATTCAGGAAACAAATCATATGGCTCCACTTTTGCACCATTTTCCATTAATATTTCAGATGTAACTCCATTTCCAGCTGGTATATCTAATACGATTTTATTTTCCAATTCTTTTTTAATACTATCCAGGTATTTTTTGACATAAAATTTTGGACTTGTGGGATTGTTTACATAGTTATCTATCATTCATTTTAAGATTTAAAATTTATCTTTTGTTTTGTCTTTTGTTTTGTCTTTTGCATGACGCATAACGGTTAGGGTCGAGTTTGCAAGAGGAATTTCATCCCAAGCCTCTCACATAACCGTGCTTGAAAGTCTCCCTTCACACGGCTCTTCTAATCTCAAGGTGTAAATATAAGCTCATCCTCCTAAGAGTTGGCAAATTACACCTGAAATTAGCTAACCCCTTCGTTCCATTTCCATTACAGAAACTTCATCACTACTACGAGTTAGTCCGCCATCCTTGTTATCATCGCTATTCTGCCTCAATGGTGTTTCCATCTTGTGCTTTTCACTTATCATCTAACAAGGACTTCCTGAGTTCCCTATAAAAGCCTGAATAAGGTTCATGTCTGCTCAATCGCGTTTGCCTCATAGCCAGTAAATAAGTATCCGCTATGATTATTCTCCTGTTTTGATGCCTTCGCTTGTACAGCGACACCGATAGACCTACTATCATCTTTTATAGAACATTGATTAACCGATAAAAAGGGTTAATCATTCACAGCACTCCTATTAATACTGGCGGATTGCGTGGTTGTCCGCTGTCAACCAACACAAATGCTGGTGCGGGCGACAAAACTCCCAATCATGTACTTCACCCGCCATTTTTTATAGCCTTTGTTAGCGGTTCGGCATTTTTTCCAGTTGATTTTATTTTGGGTTTCTCTGATAAAAGGGTTCAAACTCGCGATTATAGCAAGCATATTCAGTTTCAAATATACCTTTCTCAAAAGCTTGTTTATGTATCTCAGGAAGCTTTTTATATCTTTTTTCTCTTTTCCTATCAGCACGTTTTAAAGTTATAAAGTCATAACTAATGCTTAACATTATAACAACCTCAATTTTATCACATTTATCAACAAGCTCTATAGTTGTTAGATCCAGTCCAACCGACCCAAATAATATTTTTTTCTCGGAAACAGGGATGTCTATTTGGGAAAAGCCATTTAAATCTGTTTTACCAGCTTCAACTGTGTCATTAATTATAATTGAAACGTAAGGTAAAGTTCCCAAATTATTATCAATTACTCTTCCTTTAATTGTTTTATTCTGAGAATAAAGGCTACACATTAAAACACTGATTACAGTAAAAAGAAGTAAGAATTTTTTCATTCCAATTCGTTTGTATGTCTATTAAGTCATTTTATGCTGACCGCTAACTAGTATTTATCAACAAATATATACTACTTTTCAATACATTTAACAAATTCAAATATTATTATTCCGTTGGCTTTTCATCTGCGAATCCTGGCAGCCTGTCCAACGGACTAATAATTTTTTTTACTGCTTTTGGCGATATATGGGTATATATCATAGTGGTTTTAATATTGCTGTGCCCCAGCAGTTGTTGGATATAGCGTATATCGGTTCCGTTCTCAAGCAAATGGGTTCCAAATGTGTGCCTCAGCGTATGTACAGTTGCCTTCTTTTCAAGGCCGGCCAACTCTACAGCCTTGTGCATTACATTTTGCACAGTTCCTGTACTCAAAGCCTCGCCCTTGTAGTGCCCCGGAAATACCCATTCGTCCGAAGGGAAAACTTTCCGATAGTCGTGCAGGTATGCCACAATCGAATAAGCAAGCATAACAATACTGTCCTTATTGCCTTTGCTTTGTTTTACATGTATTTTATGCTCCTCAAACAGAATGTCGGCCCATTTAAGCCCCACAATTTCGCTACGGCGTAAACCTGCTACATATCCAAGCAGAAACAACAACTTGTGCTTTGGATTAACAACCTGGCTGAATACCCGCGAACATTCATCCATCGTAAGCACCACAGGCAGTTTATTCTCCTTTATCGGGTGTGGCAGCTTTATCTCAAATTTGTCGCGGTGCAGCACCGTACGAAAATAGAATTGTAATGCAAAAATAACCATCTCTATATTCGATACCGAGAGTCCTTGTTCCGCTTTCAGAGCCAGGTGCTTCACAATCTGCCTCTTAGTAAGGGTATCAGGACTTTGGTATTCGTGAAAACGCATAACAAATTGAAGGCACTTACATAATTGCGTATAGTATTGGCGCTGTAATTACCGGCATACAAATAGTCGATCATGGCCAATGTATAAGTCTGAGCCATAAGAGGAACCTATTGCAGCTTCTCCCTCATGCCTTTCAGTTTAATTGCCTTTTTATTTATTGCTTTATACTTCTTCAGATAGCCTGCGGGCAAATTGTTTTGCAGTTTTATGCTCAGGCGATTAGCCAGTTCCTGTAAATTTTCGAAAACGGTTGGCGTGGCATTCAATACATATGCTTCGCTCGGTTCCGGCCAAACCGCAACGCCCAACAGGCAGTACTGATAACAGGTGAAAATATTTTATTGGATAAAAAAGAGATGAAGCAGATGCTGAAAGATGAGTCATATCTTCTTGAAAAATTTAAAAATGAATCGCAAAAGAGTGAGGTGTATAAGGATTATGTAATTCAATATTCGGAGCGGAATAAAGATGAGCTTTTACCAGAAGAATCAAAGGATAGAGGAGATATTGATATGATTTTCAGATACCTTGAGGCCGACAGCACATTTAAGAATTATTACAAAAGAATTCTGGAATTTAAAGATCCCATGATATTTGAAACCAAAATTAATGAATCAAGATATAGCAATAAGCAGTTGAAATATATAGGAATAGAATGCATGCATGATTTAGGGGCTAACAATCAGTATTAATATAAAGTTGGCACATGGAGGTATTTTTTTAAAAACGGACAGCTTAAGAATTGATAGACTATAATATGAATGAAGAAAGGTCGGGCAGATTCGAATCCTATGATAAAACCGGGAAGCTTATTGAGAGCAAAACATATATATGCGGGAATCTGGTTACAGAATAAAACCTATTTTTGAATTTCGTTATAAACCGGCTGAAAAGTAAAAACTAAAATTAGAAAGGATGTTTACAACCGCAATAGTTCGTAAGCCTGGTGCCGAAATAGTCAACGGAATAACCACTGCAACATTGGGAAAACCTAATTTTGAGAACGCTCAGAAACAACATGAATTATACATAGCAGCTCTTCGGACCTGTGGACTCAAAGTGCATGTATTGGAAGCAGACAACAGGTTTCCCGATTCAACTTTTATCGAAGACGTAGCCGTTTACACCCCGTATTGTGGAATTGTTACCAATCCTGGTACTCATTCACGCTGTGGCGAACGCGATGCCATGCCCTTAGTTTTATCGGGGTTTTACAAAAATGTTCACGAAATTACTTCACCGGGAACTTTAGATGCAGGCGATGTAATGATGGTTGAATCAGATTATTACATTGGCCTTTCAGAAAGAACTAACGAAGAAGGCGCCGATCAGTTGATCCGGATTTTAAGGAAATACAATTTAAACGGAATCACCGTAAAGATAGATAAGATGCTCCATCTGAAAAAAGGTCTTTCGTACCTCGAAAACAATATCCTGCTGATTTCAAACCTGTTTATTACTGATAAGACTTTCGATAAATTCAATAAGATCCTGATTGATGATAATGAAGCTTATTCGGCCAATAGCTTGTGGATTAATGGAACGGCGCTTGTTCCCGAAGGCTATCCCCGCACACTTGAAAAGATAACCCAGGCAGGCTATAAGACCTTGATTGTTGACATTTCCGAATTCCGGAAACTGGATGGGGGATTAAGTTGTTTGTCGCTGAGGGTTTAAGTATCATTACTATAAATTGATTAAAGTTTTTTTGGAAATTATCCTAAGCAAACTGGATGCAAAGCTTAATAACAAATCATACTTCCAGAACCCCTACAAGTTATATAACACATCTTGAACGCATTAAATGAGGATGTAAACTTATAAACGGTTAATAACTTTTTTTTCGAAATGAACGGATGTATCATCAAATAAATTAAACTTGCAATTCAAAAGGAACTATTTCTTATGAACACATTTTTAAGTTGTTAAAGGAATATAGGCCTTACAAATTTAGGAGATACTTAATTTAGAGAAATTCTAAATTACTCCCATATTAAATTTTGTACATATATAATTACAACAATTCAATACTTTTGCGCCTCTTAACCGGATTAAAAAAGTTATTTATGGACAGTAGTGCTCTTGTACTTTTTTTTATTGTTGCCGTGGTGCTTGTAGGAGGAGCAATGCTTTTCTCCAGTTTTGTGCCTCCAACATCCTATAACCCAGCTAAATTCGAACCTTACGAATGCGGCATCGAAACCATAGGGGGAACATGGTTGCAATACACGGTGGGTTATTACCTGTTTGCCATTATCTTCCTGATTTTTGATGTGGAAACTGTTTTTGTTTTCCCATGGGCTGTGGTAATGAAAAACGGAGGTATTACAGCATACGTTGAAATACTTATCTTTTTCTTCATTTTAGGTCTTGGCCTTTTATACGGCTGGAAAAAACATGCATTGAAATGGGAATAACCTCAAAAAAAGAATTCAAAAAAAACGACTTCCCGATTCTTGATTCATACGAGGGAGGCAGTATCATACTCACACAACTTGATGCACTTGTTAACTGGGCCCGCTCCAATTCAGTGTGGCCTTTAACATTTGGAACGCGCTGT
>Ga0335397_10010415_pt1 | contig 11496 bp, 11 predicted proteins | sample MAT04_FD_205740 | JGI IMG/M metagenome (GOLD analysis project Ga0335397, IMG submission 205740) | Freshwater microbial communities from Lake Fryxell liftoff mats and glacier meltwater in Antarctica - MAT-04 (spades assembly) (version 2) ...
CTCAATGCCACCGGTCAGGCGGCGAAGCCCAACACTTTCTGCTCGACTGATCGGAACCAGCAGCGTCCCGCCCTTTTCCAGGCGGATGTCGTAGTAATCCTCCGCACGGTCCGACTCGCCGCCGGCTGATGTAGGCTCCTGGGTCGGGTCGATGCGGTCGCGACGCGTCAGGCTATGGATGGTGCCAAAACCGACCCGCGGGTGGAAGATGGGATCGCCTGGCCGCAGGAGATCATTGCTGAGTGACATTGGCAGCCTTCGGGCATGATGCGCCCTGCTCGAACCTGAACCACTGGACGGTGCCGAGATAGCGTTCTGACTCCATAGGTAGACTCCTTCAACCTTGCCGCATGACACCAAATTCCGCTCTGCGCAACGATGTGTTTCCAGCCTTGCGCGGAAAACAAAAAAATAGACCAGGCAAGCGACGCCTGGGCTGCGAACAGACATCTTCATGGGACCAAGCCCACTTGTAAACCAATTATATCACAAAAGGTGACCGAAGGCAGAAAGTGAGACTGCCTACGACAATTGGGGCGGCGCGAACTCGCGCATAGAGCCATTGAATCAACCAGATGATCTCGCCCTACTACAGGCTATGGTGCATGGACCCACTCGTCCCTATCGCCCAATTCCCATCCGAATTGGCACCTGTACATCAAACAGCGTACATCAACAGGTTCAAGGGCCGCCCCAAGCGCGGCTCTTTTGCTATGAAAACCCTATCGTTTGCGCTGACGATTGGGTTGTTGCCTTCTGTTATGCTTTGTGTAGACGGAAGAGTGATCTTCCGGTACATCGGCAAAAACAGCCCTCTCTCAGAAAAAGGAAGGTGAACAATGGATATTCTTGCTTGGATCGTCGTCGGGTTGATCGCAGGCTTTTTGGCCGGGCAGGTGATGCGCGGCGGAGGGTATGGCATCGTCGGCGACATGATCGTCGGCATTGTGGGCGCCGTGCTCGGCGGTTTTCTGGCCGGAGCGTTGCTGAACTCCCCGAATGCGGTGAGCGGTATCAATATCACCAGTATCGTTGTGGCCTTCATTGGGTCGGTGATCCTGATCGCCCTCCTCCGCCTGGTGTCAGGCCGCCGAGTCGTCGTGTAAGCTGAATCGTTTTGGGAAGGCGCGGTGTGCACACGGCCACGAGCCGAGTGGAAACGCCGTTAATCGATCAAGTTTGATTGCAGTTTGTCATTTCACTAAGCGCGAGGAACATATGTCTGACAACACACAGAAGGCCAAGGATGCGGTTCAAGATGCGAAGAACGATGTCGAGGATGCCGCCCACGACTTGAAGAACAATGTCAAGGATGCCGCCCACAACGTGAAGAACACGCTCAAGGACGCCGCTCACGATGCCAAGAACGCGGCCGAGGACGCCGCCCACGATGCCAAGAACAAGGCCAAGGATATCGCTCACGACGCCAAGAACGAACCCAAGGTCAACGCTTAATCAGCAATTCCAGTGATATCTTATGACGCCCGATGAGGCGGTAAGGCCCCGCCTTACCGCCTCATCGGGCTAATGCCGCATAGTGCACTTTCACACAGGAGACGCAGAATGGTCAACAATAACCACGAACACGATACCGACACAATTGAGCCAGGAGGCTTTGGGACCAGTTTGTTGGCTGGACTGTTGAGCGGCGGCCTGGCGGGCGCGACGGCCATGCTGTTGTTGGCACCGCAGTCGGGAAAGAAGACACGCGGTAAGCTCCAACGGCAAAGCCACGAACTGCGCAAGCAGGCAATCGAAACCGTGGAAGATGCGGTGGAACAGGCCAGCGTCGAAGCGCGCAAGATCACGCACGATGTTCGCAAGCAAACGGCAGAAACCATGGACGACGCAATGGCGCAGGCGCGCGCCAAGGTCGGCGAGGTCACGCATGACGTCCGCAAGCAGACGGCCGAAACCATGGACGACGCAATAGCGCAGGCGCGCGCCAAGGTCGGCGAGGTCACGCATGACGTCCGCAAGCAGACGGCCGAAACCATGGACGACGCAATGGCGCAGGCGCGCGTCAAGGTCGGCGAGGTCACGCATGACGTCCGCAAACAGGCGGCCCAAACCATGAACGATGTCGTGGCGCAAACGCGCGGCGAAGCTCGCCCGCCCAAGCGCAACATTCTCAAACAGGCGGCCGGGCTGCTGACCGGGCTGCTGACCGGCGGCTTGATGGGTGCAGGGGTCATGCTGCTGCTGGCGCCGCAATCGGGGAAGAAGACACGGGCGAAGCTCGAACGGCAAAGCCACGAACTGCGCGAGCAGGCGGCCGAAACTGTGGAAGATGCGGTGGCACAGGCCGGCGTCGAAGCGCGCAAGATCACGCACGACGTACGCAGGCAGGCTGAAAAACTGGAGCACCGCGTCAGGTAATGCTCGACGGGCAAAGGTGAAATCTGGCCACAAGAGCCGAGGCTTGAAAAAGCGCGGTTCATGGTAACCGGGACTTGGGTAACAGTCCATCGTTCGCTTCACGCAGGAGGAAGTAACCATGCCTAAGGCCACACGTTTGGTAGCGGTTTTGCTGATTGGAGCCGTGCTGCTGCCTGTAACGGGCAGTTCCATGTCTAGGATGTTCGCAGCTCCGCAATCGGGTGTCTCACCGACGCTGGGTACGGCCGAGAGCTTCAGAGTCCTGGGTGCCTCGACGGTGACCAATACCGGCCCGACTGTTGTCAACGGCGATCTAGGTGTCAAACCAGGCACCGCAGTGACCGGTTTTCCCCCGGGGATTGTCGTTCCTCCGGGCAAAATCTACGCCGGTGTTGCAGTCGCACAAAAGGCGCAGAGCGATGTCACGACTGCGTATAACGCGCTTACGGGCCAGGCATGCAACGTCGATCTAACGGGTCAGGATCTGGGGGGTCTCACACTCACCCCGGGCGTGTATTGTTTCTCCACTTCAGCCCAGTTAACGGGAGCACTCACGCTCAACGCATTGGGTGATCCGAATGCGGTCTTCATTTTCAAGATCGGAAGCACGCTCACGACTGCATCCAACTCGTCGGTTATCGTAATCAATGGTGGTTCCACTTGTAATGTGTTCTGGCAAGTGGGCAGTTCTGCGACGCTCGGTACGTCCACGCAGTTCGAAGGAAATGTCCTCGCGCTTGTGAGCATTACGCTGAATACCAGCGTACGCTTGAATGGGCGAGCCCTGGCGCGAACGGGTGCCGTGACGCTAGATAGCAACACCATTTCCCTGACCTGTGCCGCCGCCCCGGTGTCCACCAACACACCTGTCCCGGTGTCCACCAACACACCTGTCCCGGTGTCCACCAACACGCCCGTCCCAGTTCCGACCTTCACGCCCGTGTCGGTTCCAACGAACACGTCCGTCCCGCTTCCAACCAACACGCCAGTGCCATCGGCGGTGGAACTGCTCTACTTCGTGGCAAGCATGAATGGGCAAACGGTGGCGCTGAATTGGGCCACAGCGGAAGAAGTCGATAACTATGGCTTTAACCTGTATCGCGCACCGGTGGACGATTTTTCGCAGGCCGAGTTGATTCACTTCGAGCCGTCGGACATCCAGGGTGGCAGCAGTTCCGGCGCGACTTATCAATACCTCGACGCGCCTCCGCTCCAAGGCGCATGGTGGTACTGGCTAGCCGACATCGATACCCACGGTATCCAGTCGAGCCATATATCCGTTGCCGTCGCCGTCCAGTTGCGCTTTCAGGTCTATCTGCCATGGACGGGGAAACAGTAGCATCGCTATGTTTCGCCTGAAGGAGGATTTCATGAACCGCCACACGTTTGTCTACAGCATTATTGGCCTGGTGATGGTTTGGGTCGTCTGCGGCGCCCTGCCGCTTGCCGCCGCCGGCGCGTCAAATGCGCCGGTAGGCGTAACCGAAACTCCGGGAAACACGCCTGTTCCGGCGGCAACCAACACGCCCGTCCCAGTTGCGACCAACACGTCCGTCCCGGCTCCAACCAACACGCCCGTCCCGGCTGCAACCAACACGTCCGTCCCAGTTGCGACCAACACACCTGTCCCGCTGCCGACCAGCACGCCCGTCCGCACTCACGAACACACCGATGTGCCGACTCCAGAAAATACACACGTCCCGACTCCGGCAGACACGCCGGTTTCGGCGCCTACAGTCACGCCGACCGCGCCGGTAATCGTTGGCTTCCCCAACACGGGGGGTGGTGCTCCGCAAGACGGATCGGCTATTCGGATTCTGGTGATGGTCGCTGCGGTCGCCGGCAGCCTCGGCGCTTTGGCGTTTGGCTTGCGCATTCGTTCGCACCGCCCCACGCGGCGCTAGCGTCACAATGCTACCTGCGTGGAGTTCTGCCCGTCTTACTTTGTTCAGCCGCTTAGCAACGGTCCTGATTGTGGCAGCGGTCTTGGGGCCATCAGGGTCGCTCCAGATGGCCAGGGGCTGGACAGGCCGGCAAGGTTCTGCAGCGGCATTGATGTCAGCTCAATCGGCGGTTGATCCGGCGGTTGAGCCGGCAACTCAGCCAGCGATTCCGGCACCGCTCACCGATCCCGGTCTTGATCTGCGCGCTGGGCCTGTTGCGGTACCGCTCGAGCTTCGAATTCCATCACTCCAGATCAACGCTAGCGTGGTTGGCGTTGGAATTACAGCGGAGAACGTGATGGACGTGCCGATGGGCTTGGCCGCCGATTCGGTGTGGCAGAAAGCGTTCTGGTATCGTGGCAGCGGGATTCCCGGCGACTCGGGCACGGCTACGCTCGCCGGGCACGTAGACGATGTGCGCGGCCGGCCTGCCGTATTTGCGCGTCTCAGGGATCTACGATTGGACGACCTGATCGTAGTTCATGACACGCGCAATGGCATCGACGTTCGCTTCATGGTTACCAAGATCGCGACCTACTCGGCCCAGCAAGCCGCCGATCCGTCGGTTCTGGCGCAGATTTATGGTAGCGGGCCAGTCTCCGGCAGGGGGCCGCAGCCCGCACCGGATGGTCTTGCGCATCTGACGCTCATCACCTGTAGCGGAGGTTTTGTCAACGGTTCATATGATCGTAGGTTGGTTGTTTACGCCACGCGCAGCGAGTAAGACAAGGTCTATTCAAATGGAAACACCAAGCATGTTGCGCATGCGCAGATGGGGCGTCACCCTGCTGGTTTTCGTACTGGTGCCCGGAAGCATGGGTGGCTTGGCGAACGCCGCACAGCCTTCGCCCAATTCTTTGGCAACCTCCTCCCTAGACGCCTCCTTCGCGGTGAGCGCAATTGCGGACGGATTGATCCTGGAATGGAGCGCCCCGCGACCTGACCTCATTCGCCGCGCCGGCGGCACCGTTGCCGTAGCCATCCCCGGTTTTGCCCAAACCGATACGCCGGGCATGCCGCAATTGCCGCTGGCCGCCGAACTGGTAGCCCTCCCCACCGGTGCACACCCCACGCTAGAGATCATCCATGCCGAAGAAACCGATCTCTCTTTGCCCGGCCCCTTGCAGCGTTCGCCGCGTCCGGCAGGTGTTCAACGCGACGAGGAAGGCAACGTGATGGGTGGCGCTTTTGCCGAAAGCGCAGCAACACCGTGTTCTGAAGCGAATAGGTGTATCGAGAAGTCTGACCAACCGGTCACGCTGACCCTGCTTGGAACCTTGCGCGGCGTCTCTCTCGCCCGGCTTGCATTTTTTCCGGTGCGTCCCCTAGGTAATCAACTACGCGTCACGACATATTTGCAAGTGGTTCTCAAATACAATGCCAATGCCTCTGAGGGCGAGGCTTTGTGGCCGCCATTTTCCGGGTTCGCGCCGGCAGATCCACTGCTGGAAGTTTTGAAACACTCGGTAATCAATCCGGAGCAACTCCAGCCATCCCCATTACCTTCCGTTCACGCGGTACCCGCGGCTGCCATGGCTTCGCAGAAAACCGGGTCGTCACGTATACTCGTTTCCGTGGCGCAACCAGGCCTCACCGCTATTTCCTACGCAAGCCTGTTTACGCTCGGGTCCCCCTTCACCGGCACTGACCCGCAGTTGTTTCACCTTACCCGCGCGGGGATCGAAATCGCCATGCAATGGGACGGCAATGAGAATGCGGTTTTTGAGTCCGGTGAACGTTTGCTGTTTTATGCTGACCCTCGTTTTAGCCGGTGGACGAACACCGATGTTTACTACCTCGCCGTCGGCGATCAGCCTGGCCTGCGCATGACAAGCCGCGCGGCCAGTCCCGGTCCGCAACTCGCTGGAACCGCGTGGCTGACGCAGATGTACGAGGTCAACGCCCTGTATACCCCGGGCTGTTTTTGCGGGCGTATGCCATTGGGGCGAGACGGCGATCGCTGGGCCTGGGACGATGTGCGCCGCCCGGATCGTGAACATCCGTCCTATGACTTCGGCGCGCTGCCCGCTTTGGATGCGACTCAACCGGCAACCTTGACGGTTTGGCTCATTAGTTACACGGATTCCCCAGATCGCGTACCCGACCATCGTGTGGACGTTGCGCTCAACGGGTTCAGCTTGGGCCGCATCGAATGGGATGGACGGCAAGCCATCACGGCGACGTTTCCGGTTGCGCCTGGCGTGCTGGTCGCCGCCAACAACGTTCTTAGCCTGGATTTGCCTGGCGTGGGAAGCACCGTCGAAGGCATGTGGCTCGATGGATTTGCGCTGAACTACGCACGGGGAAATGTCCCCGCTGGAACATCGGTTCTCTTCACGGGGGAGGGGGATCCGCACACGTATACCCTGAACTTGACCGCGACCACTGGACTGCGCGGCTACGATGTGACGAACCCGGCAATCCCCATCAACCTCCTCGGGATCAATCCAGATCTTATTGCCGTGACCGACCCTGTCAGCAGTAGCGTCCACCGTTACCTGTTGGCCGCGACCGAAGCGATTCAATCCCCTGCAAGCATGCGCCTCGCCACCGACATGCAACCTGCGAGCGGGGCCGATTACCTGATCCTTGCCCCCGCCCTGTTCGTGCCTGCATTGGCGGATTTAATCGCGCTGCGGCAGAGCCAGGGTTTGATCGTGGCCGTCGAAAACCTTCAGGCGATTTACGACGCTTATGATGGCCGTCCCACGCCTGCGGCGATTCACACTTATCTGCAAAACACCTACGCAACGTGGAATCCGCGCCCGGCGTACGTTTTGCTGGTGGGCGATGGTACCTTTGATCCAAAACTTTATCGCGCCGATTCAAAAGAAACGGTTCTGCCGCCCTATCTGGCCGACGTGGATCCGTGGATCGGCGAAACCGCTGCCGACAATCGTTATGCTTTGCTCGATGGTGGAACGCTACGCGATAGCGACATTTTGCCTGATCTGCTTGTAGGCCGTCTGCCGGTCAACACAATCACGGAGACGCAAATCGTCGTGGACAAAATCGTGCGGTACGAAACTGATCCGTACCCCGGCGCGTGGAACAGCACCGTGCTCTTTGTTGCCGACGACGCCGATGATGCCGGCGACTTTGCCGCCTATGCCGATCAGCTTGCTACAGCGTTTATTCAAGAGCCACTTACGCCCCGCCCGATCTACTATGCGCCGCTAACCACGACCGTTACGGACGTGCATCAGGCAATCCTCACGCATTGGAACGCGGGCGCCGGGCTGATCTTGTACGGCGGCCACTCTTCGGTGCGCCAATGGGCCGCCGAGCGCTTCTTTCACCGCGACGACGTCACCGCTCTGTACAACGCCCGCCGATTGCCCGTCATCTTGGAAATGACCTGTTTCACCGGGTTGTTTCACGAGCCGGGCGGCACGACGCTAGACGAAACGCTGCTGCGCGCGGCAAATGGCGGTGCGGTTGCCGTCTGGGGCGCCACGGGTTTGGGTGTCGCCACCGGCCACCACCAATTGGCGCAAGGTTTCCTGGCGTCGGTCTTGCAGCGCCAGGAAGGGACCATCGGCGCCGGGACGCTCGCTGGCAAGCTGCAATTGGTGGCGAGCGGTTCAAGCGCGCTTGATCTGGTGGACACCTTCACCCTACTCGGCGATCCAGCCACAAAGCTGAACCTGACTCTCGTTCCCTTGGCAAACAGTATATACTTGCCGTTCATCCAGCGTTAGCCACGCTGAAGGCCGTACCCACCCACTTTATCTGCGGTCTATCCTTTGCAAAGGAAACACGCATGCGCAGGCGCCATCTGCTGGAAATTCATGAACAACCCTGGTGTCCCCCAGCCGTGCGTGACGGCGCCACCGACTGCCTCCGGCTGATTGCGGTGATTGGGCGACAGTTTGACGGCGCGTTGCCGCCCTTGCGCCGGGCCTTGGCAATGTCTGGCACGCAGCGGATCATTGACCTGGGCTCGGGTGGCGGCGGGCCGTGGCTGGCCTTGCATACGCAATTACGGACCAAAGAGGGGGCGCCCATGCCGATCACGCTCACCGATCTCTTTCCCAATCAGCAAGCGCTGCAGTCTGCCCAGGCCAAGGCGCCGGCGCAGATCGATTTTGTCGCGAACCCCGTGGATGCCACGCACGTACCGGAGGGGTTACACGGTTTGCGTACCCTCTTCACAGCGTTCCACCATTTTGATCCGCCCACGGCCCAGGCCATCTTGCAGGATGCGGTCAGCGCCGGCCAGGGCATCGCCATCTTCGAGCAGACCCGCCGCACGCGGGCCGCGCAGATTTTCATGGCAATCCTGGCGCCCATTGCCTTGCTGGCCGTGCCGCTGATCCGCCCCTTTCGGTGGTCACGCCTGTTCTGGACCTACCTCATTCCTGCTATTCCGGCCGTCCTGTTCTTCGATGGCGTCGTCTCTTGCTGGCGCACCTACACTGAGCCGGAGCTACGCGGCATGATTGATAGGTTGAAGATCGATGAAGTGCACGGATCGGCCTACGTTTGGGAGATGGGCAGGGCGCGCACGCTGCTATCGCCATTGGGCATCAGCTATCTAATTGGCTATCCCGCAACAACACAGCGCCAGATGCAACCCGCTGCCGCTCAACCCAATTCATCCAGCCCCAACCGGCTTTAAACCTGTGGTAGAAATCGGCGTCGTGGTTCCACGCGTGGCGCGCACGGCATAATCAGCCAGCCACGGCGCGATCCGTCCGGCGGCGATGAGCGTGTCCACCACCCTCGTGTGGGCGAGAAGACTCTGCAATCCACGACCCATGAGCAGCCGGCCATCGAACTCGGCATGCCAGCGTGCGCAGTATTGTTCGCGCCACGCCGGCAATGTGCAGGCGCCGCGCAAATAATCGTGCGCCAAGGGCACGCAGAGCTCAGCCGAGCGCAAGGCCATCGCCATGCCGTCGCCGGATAGCGGGGGAATCATGGTGGCCGTGTCGCCCAGACAGGCCATCTCCACCCAGGGGGCGGCCGGCCGGTGGGTGTCGACGGCCGCAACGGTGCAGACTGTGCCGGCCAGCAAATGTGCCCCAACCATGCGCTGGGCAAACGCGGGATTCTGGCGAGCGATGGCCGCGAGCATGCCTTCAAACGTACGTCCGGCACGGGCAAATCCGTCATAGTTGACGAGCAGACAGACATTGGCCGCACCGGTCTCCACCGGATTGATGCCAACATAGCCCCCGGTAAACAGGAAGAGTTCAACCCGATCCGGCATGGTCAGACCGGAGAAGTGGCTTTTGAGGCCAACGAAGAGTTGCTCGCGCGGGCGTGTCGGTGCCGCAGGCGGCAGCTTCCCCGTGCGATGGCGTCCGCCGGCCATGATCGCCGCGCGAGCGCGGAGGTGATGTTCACCGTTGTTGCCGCGTAGCGTCAGTGTCGCGCCCTGTTCGTCATGGGCTACGCCGGTGACGGTTGTTTCGGTCAGGAGAACGGCGCCGCGCGCCACGGCGGCGTGAGCAAGGGCAGTATCCATGGCATAGCGGCTCAGTCCCCACGCGATACCGGGCAAGTTCATGGTCAAGGTTGCACCCTGGCGTGTCGTGAGGGTCGCGCCCGTCAGGGGCCTCGGCGCCAGCGCGGCCAACTCGTCGCGCAAGCCCAGTGCACGCAGGGTCGCCTGGGCATCGGGCGATAGAAATTCGCCGCAGACCTTGTGGTGGGGTAGTTTTTTTCGCTCGATGAGTACAACGCGCCAGCCGGCTGCAGCCAGCGCACTCGCCGCGCCGGCGCCTGCCGGTCCGGCCCCGATTACGGCAACATCATAGAGTTCGGTTGGGGAATTGGCGGCTTGTTTGATCATACGGCGGCCCCGGCTAGCATGAGCGCGTCATGGTAAACCGCCGCCGATTCAGATGGGCACGCACACGTGGGTATGTAGGAAAGCTGGGCCATCTCGATGGTCAATCCTGGGCCAAAGGCCATGGCCACCCCCGTGGCGGTCCGGCCGCTTTTGGACAGCGACCGGGCTTGTTCAGCCAACACAAAAAGGATCGTGGTGGAGGACATGTTGCCGTAATTGCTCAAGACGTGCCGGCTGGCGGCGACCGCATCGTCGTCCAGTGCGAGGATCTGCTGGAGGCCGTCGACAATCGCGCGCCCGCCGGGATGGATCGCCCAGAAATCAGGCGTGTGTGAGCCGGTCAATTGGGCCAGCGCGGCGGGAACCACATCGGTTAAATGGTCGGGAATCCGCGGCGACAGGCGCAGGGTAAAGCCATGATCGCCGATCTGCCAGACCATCTCGTCACGCGTGTTGGGCTTCATGTCCGTATGGAAATTGTCGAGCCGAAAGTAATCGTGATCGGCGGCGGTGGGCATTCCCACGAGGGCCGCGCCCGCCCCGTCGGAGAAGAGCGATCCTGAAACGAGATCATCACGCCGTGTGCCGGGCTGAATGTGCACGGAGCATATCTCGACCGACACCACGAGCACGCGGGCGTACGGATCACCGGCGACGATCTGGGATGCCATGCGCAGGCCGTTGAATGCCGCCGAGCAGCCCATAAAGCCGATTACCGTGCGACTGATGCTGGGGGCGAGGCCAAGTTCACTCGCAATGACAAAGTCGAGACCCGGCGCAAAGAATCCCGTGCAACTCACCACAATCAGGTGGGTGATGGATGCCGGCAGCGTGCCGGCGTCGATCCCGGTTGCCGCGGCATAGCTGGCCAGTGCAGAGCGGGCGGCGGCCGTGCCCAGGATCGGCGCCTCGCGTTCGTAGATGGCCAGCCGTTCAGCCGTGGTTGGCGACTCGTCCAGCGCACGTCCCGGTGCGAAGCGCGAAACTTCCGGCGAATGCAGGTATTTAGCGGTACAGCCGTGGCGCGTCTCGACACCCGAATAGGCATACAGGCTGCGAATCAGGCGGCCCACCGCAGGCTGGCCGGCAAATGACGCTGCCATCCACGCGCCGATGGCCTCCTGACTTACGCTGTAGGGAGGCAAAGCCGTGCCGAGGGCCAGAATAGCAGGGCGCTCACGTTGCTGTGCGGGCTGGGTCATAGGTGCGAAGTCTCCTTGGCGGTTGCAAGATAGGTAACGTGGTATGCCTAGTATAACCGGGAGAATATTCAGACGCTGTGGTCTCTCTCCGTTTCAGTCAGCATTCCCCTGCGGGGCACAACCAACAATGAAAATATCTTTGTGTTCTTTGTGGCTAAGCATTTTCAGGTCA
>Ga0335397_10010424_pt1 | contig 11492 bp, 8 predicted proteins | sample MAT04_FD_205740 | JGI IMG/M metagenome (GOLD analysis project Ga0335397, IMG submission 205740) | Freshwater microbial communities from Lake Fryxell liftoff mats and glacier meltwater in Antarctica - MAT-04 (spades assembly) (version 2) ...
CTCCCTGTGGTCGTGATACCGCTGCGCTTAGTTCACGTGCCTCGGAATGACAAAGCCCGGCATTTTGTCATTCAGAGCGAAGCGAAGAATCTCTATATCGAATGGACAGATTGCTCGTGCCTCGGAATGACAAAGCCCGGCCTTTTGTCATTCAGAGCGAAGCGAAGAATCTCTATATCGAATGGACAGATTGCTCGTGCCTCGGAATGACAAAGCCCGGCATGACAAGACTCTAATTGACATCCATTTTCCTCAACCATCTTTCCTGGTAGACAGGTAATCGCGCCAACGGGTGAGTACCGACTGCATATCGTCCGGTATGGCCGATTCAAAATTCATTCTTTCGCCAGTGACCGGATGGGTCAGTTCGAGCTTGCGGGCATGGAGGGCTTGCCGGGGCAAAAGATCAAAGTTGTTCATTACAAACTGTTTGTACTTTGAAAAAGTGGTGCCCTTGAGAATTTTATTGCCGCCGTATTCGGGATCATTAAAAAGCGGATGTCCGATGTGCTGGAAATGGGCGCGAATCTGATGGGTGCGGCCCGTCTCCAGTTTGCATTCCACCACTGTGATGTAGTTGAGGCGTTCCAGCACTTTGTAATGTGTCACGGCGTGTTTTCCAAAATCACCTTCCGGGAAAATGTCCATCACTTTCCTGTTTTTTAGTGAGCGCCCAATGTTTCCGGTGATGGTATTATCGGCGTCGATATCGCCCCAGGCGATGGCGATGTAGCGGCGGTCAATGGTTCTTTCGAAAAACTGTTTTGACAAATGAGTCAGCGCCTGATCGGTTTTGGCGATGACCATGACCCCGGTGGTGAGTTTGTCCAACCTGTGCACAAGCCCGGGTCGATGAGGCAGTCCATCTTTTAGTTCTGGCAATTTGCCAAAGTGAAACATCAGCGCATTGACCAAGGTGCCGCTGTAATTGCCATAACCGGGGTGCACCACCATATCGGCGGGCTTGTTGACAATGACCAGGGTATCGTCTTCGTAGATAATTTCGATCGGAATATCCTGCGGAATCAATTCGATTTCGCGTTGCGGATAAGGCAGCACGATGGATATGTCGTCTCCCGGTTTTACGCGGTAGTTCGACTTTACGACTTCATCATTTACACGGATATTTCCATTTCCCGCAGCCAGTTGAAGTTTGGTGCGCGACGTATTTGGAATCCTGTCGATCAGGAACTTGTCAATACGAAGCAATTCCTGCCCCTTGTCTGCACGAATGCGGTAATGTTCAAATAATTCCTGTTCTTCCTCTTCGGGATCTTCGGCTTCTGACATTTTATCGGTTTACGACGAGTTTTTTGGTGGCGACATTTCCGGAAGGATCGGAAATCTGAAATAAATACATGCCTTTTGCCAATTCTGAAAGTTCGATTTTTTGTTGCGGAAATACCGGTTCACTGCGCACCAGGCGTCCACCGAGATCAAAGATACGCACCTGGAGTAGCACATTTTCGCGGAAGCTTATTGAGACCTCCCGGGTAGCTGGATTGGGGTACAGGGTGAGGCTTTCGCCAAATTCATTCACTGGTGCCGACACCAACAGATTGGAGCCGAACATGGGTCTGATCATCACACTACCTTGCACAGAAGAGGCGTTCCAGGTGCTACCCACCCGCCAGAAAAGTCGGCCGGGATTGGAATTGGTATTGCGGTCGAGACCGATGACGAGCGAATTTGCCTGGTTGGATTCGCGATAACCGACGAAAAACGGCCCCGCAGGCACAAACACTGGGTCGTCAAAAGTGTAGATAATCGACTGCTGATAAAAATCCTGACCGTACTGCACAGTGGTAAGCTTTTCTGCAATCAAAGCCCCCGGCCCGTTTGCTCCAGCGGCATAGATGCGGATGGTCATGGGCGTATTTTCATAATCGTAATTTCGTGGCATGGTGAAAATCTGCAGGGCCCAAATGGAATCATTGATGGTACTCGTATAGCGCATCAACGCCTCCCGCTGCCCGTTCCCGAATACGGCATAGCCCGCTTCGGCACTTCCATCGTCATAGGCGTAATGCGTTTCGAAGCGCTGCTGAAATTTCAAGGTGTCGTTTCCGGTTGTGAAGCCAAAATCTGATACCGCATGAGAAATTTCTATGTCGTAGATCAAGTCATCAGTGCCCAAACCCGGATCAAGCACCAGATTGTTTGGAGCCTGGGCAATGGGTTGGGTGTAGTCAAGAACCGACAATTGCGGTATTTGCGGGTCATTGGTATTCTGGAAACTGGCTACTTCCACACCTTCGTGCAAAACCCGGACTTTATTTCCTTCCAGGGTGCGGTTTACCGTGTTCAAATTGCGCAACTTCAACGTGATATCCTGACGCATGTGCGTTGCCGGGTTGGTTTCGTAATGCGTGAGCGGCATCACCGTATAATTTTGCAGAAGCGTGAACTCAGAACGCGCAAAAGCTACGTCATCCACCACCGGCGTGGAATTTAAAGCGTTGCGATCCACCCATACATAGTCGATATGCCAGGGATCGAGGGATCCCTGCAACTCAGCAATGTTCCGGAAGCGAAACTGAAAACCTTCCATCAAAAAATTGGAAGATGTAATGGGGATATATACAAAGGTAAAATTCTGACTGTTTGAAAGATCGATGGTAGACCAGGCCCAGAACCACTGATCGAGATCGGGTGCATAAAATTCGAGAATGAGCGAGTCGGTGGTTGGTGACAGCGTTTGGACGGCGAGACCGTGGGGTTGAAAGTAGAAGCTGATTCCGATATTGTCTGCCTCCGTTCCGGTGAGATTGATGGGGCATGAAGTAAGGGTATCTGCGGGACCTGCTCCCAATGCCCATTGGTACGGATAACCCGTTTCATCACCGCCATCGAGGCTCACCACGCCCACCGTGGGGGGATTCACTGCCCAGCTGGTATTGCGCGTGGCATTCCTGTTCAACCAGAGCGGCGCATACTCTTCTTCATTTCCTGGAAAGTAATCGCGACTGAAATCATCTACAAATGGAAGTTCAATCAGCACATCAGATTTCATCGTTCCTGTGGCATACGATCTGGTTTTCGAATTCAGCAACTCCACGTTGTAAGTGGCGGGCACCACCATTTCCTGCGCGAAGATGTCTGCTGTCAAAAAAATGAGGATACTTATTATAATATATTTCATAACGAGTCTGGTTCGGCCTCATACGAGCTGACCATGGTAGAATCGGTTGATAAATAAACGTCGATGAAGGAGCCCAGACTGGCGCGGCTTCCCTCTCCTGGCAATTGCCTGATTACAAAAGCCTTCGTGGTATCTGTAGCCGTAAAACAGCCTTCACAAGCCAATACCTGTCCTATGTTGAGCGAATTTGCCATCAACATTTCTACAGCCAGGGCATACGATCCCCCTACCAGATAAGGCACTTCCGTCATTTCACTGGACTGCTGTCCCAGCACGAGCATCACTTCCTGTCCTTTCCTGATTCGGTCTCCAGCCTTGATAGAAACACCGTTGTGGAGTTGGTCAATGACGCAGTCTGTGCAGCTTGGATCGGGTTTGTAGGTGATCCCTCCGGCTTTTAATCCTGAAATTTCGAGTATGGGTATGGCGATGCGACGTGATTTCCCGTAGAGATCGGGCATTTGGACCATTTCCGGAAGGGTGCTGTTTACAGAAATGAAAATGGTGCGACCCTCCTTGACCTTTTTTCCCGCAAGGGGATTCTGGATGATGACCACACCCCGGGGAAAATCCTCGCTGTAGATGCTGTCCGTGATTTCGAATGTGAGATCGGTGTTGATGAGCAAGTCGTTCAGGGCGGCGATGGTATAGCCAGTGAGATTGGGCACCTCGACCGATTCGGCATGGCGGGTATACGATCTCAGCCAAAATAATGTGGCTTGAATCAGAAGGAAAACGACGATGACAATCAGCAAAATATTCAACCAAAACCGACCGCTGAAAATAAACCCAATAACTCTTTTCATTAAAACCCTGATTGACTTCGCCGCAAAGATAGCACACGCGATCAATCGCGGCGTTTTACCTAACGGTTATTACAAGCACATAGTGTATTCGTTTTCGGGTTATGAGAAAATTGCTGTTCAAATTTCCCGGATCATCGGCCATTCGTGCTCATCCGCGACAGATATCTTTGTAATTCAAAATTCTACTTGTATGCAAAAGCTGGTTGGTGTGGTATGCGGCGGCTATTCGGGCGAAGCCGAAGTTTCCCTGAAAAGTGCTCAGATGATATTGGATCACATCGACAAGGAATTGTACGAACCGGTGCGCATTGTGATCGAACCCGGAAAATGGTTGGTTCATACCCCTTCCGGAGCAGCAGAAGTCGACAAAAATGACTTTAGTTTTTCTTATGAAGGACGCATCAGGCGACCTGACCTCTGTTTCATCATCGTGCATGGCACCCCCGGCGAAGACGGGAAATTACAAGGGTATTTTGATATGATCGACATGCCTTATACCACAGGAGGCGTTATGAATGCGGCGATTACCTTCAATAAAATATTTACTACCCGTTTGCTTCGGCAAATGGGATTTAATGCTGCCGGCGGTGTGCTGCTTCGCGATCCTTCTGAGCTCGATGCCAAAAAGGTAGCCAAGGAATTGAAATTTCCACTTTTCGTGAAACCCAATGAAGGCGGTTCGAGTCTGGGTGTGTCGAAGGTCAAAACCATGGAAGAAATCCCAGCGGCGGTTGATTTGGCATTTAGCAAAGGATCGGCCATTTTGATTGAAGAATTTCTATCCGGCCGGGAAGTAACCTGTGGGGTGATTTGCGAAAATGGCAAATACACGGCCCTCGCCATTACAGAAATAAAAACGAATAAGGAGTTTTTCGATTACGCAGCGAAATATACCTACGACCAAACGGAAGAAATCACACCTGCCGACCTACCGAAAAAACATTATCAGAAGTGCCAGGAAATTTCCGAAAAGGTTGCAGCAGCTTTTCACTGTCGCGGTGTGGTGCGCATCGACTTTAAATTTGACGGAAAAGAATTTTACATCATCGAAATCAATACCGTGCCGGGCATGACCGAACACAGCATCGTACCGCAACAGGCAGCGGCTATGGGGATTGGGAAGAAGGAGTTGATTACGCGGATTATTGAAGGTAGGATTTCTCAATAGACAATGGGCAATCGGCAACAAAAGCAATTCGCACTGGATAACAGGCAGATTGGTTAAAAGAGTGCGAATTGAATTGGAAGTGTATAGATCATGGATACACGTCGGTTGTGCATGATGGCGGGCTGCCACACGGGCATTGACTTTACCACGCGCAGGGCTTCGGAATCGAGATTTGGTGAAACGGATTGAACAATTTTTGCGTCTTTTATATTTCCATCCCTGTCGACAGTAAATTGCACATATACGATTCCATTGATGCGTTTTTTTCTTTCCTCCAATGGATACTTAATATATCTTTTGAGATATTTCGGCAACCAGTAATTCCCGCCGGGAAATGAAGCGGTCTGTTCTAAAACCACCTTGTCACCCGCTTCACTCCCATCTTCATTCCAGTAATTGGCGGTAATTAATTGTCCTTTGTCAAATACTTCATTGCCACTTTTCTTTCCGTTGGCATGGTAATATTCCCAGTTGCCCGTTTTAAAAACAGATAACTCCACCCGGGACAATTCCAATTGCTCTGCTACCTGACTATTTCCAGCAAGAGTTTTGGGGCCTTTCGATATTGGTCTGTAGTATGCACCTTTCTCGCTTAAACTACCATCCTCGTACCATTTGGTCCAAATCCCATCCAAATAGGCATTTTCGTAATTTCCTTCGGTCAATTTATTTTCATTTTCACCATAAAAAACGAAAAGACCATGTTTATTTTTTTCTTCAGAAGAATTAAATGAGCCCGTCATTTGCAACTGACCATCGATGAAATAATCCTCGATCATCCATAAACCATTTTCAGCCCAGCCCTTCCGGAAATAACCGGCCCGGTCTTCATCCGTTTCCTCAAATGTAGCATCCATCCATGTGATGACGGTGTCCTGACAACTTACATTGGCGCTCGCAATGAGGGCGGGTAAGAGTAAAAAAAATACGATAGATTGTTTCACGGACATTGGACTTAAAAATGACGGAAAATACTATTTATATGACTATGACGAGGTTCTCATCGCTGTGAATATACTCGAGGTTGTACCAATTTCAAATGTGGAAATAAGCCGAAGTGCTTAATCCCCAATTGCTCAGCCTATTGATCATTGCCTTATTGATCATTGGCTATTGATCATTGCAAAAATCCTAAAACATCCGGAAGTCCAGCACATCTCCCTGCGTTTGTATTTTTTTATGCTTTTTCGTCGCAACCCGAATCGTGGGTACTTCGTAAAAATTCCGTTGCACAGCGGTGCAACACTCTCTCTGGAGTTGGTATTCATGTAATTCTTTTCTATGCGAAAACTGCTACGAACGTACACGCTAACTCCCCTTATTCTCTTCATTTTCTTCTCATCACACTTGTCGGGCCAAGCATTGGTCAACGGCGATTGCAACCAGTTTCGAACCCAGACCCAGGGGGGTTGGGGAAGCTCCGCTTCCGGCAACAATCCCGGGGCTTATCGCGACGCGCACTTTGGCTCCGCCTTTCCGGATGGCATTGTGCTGGGTTGCGACTACACCCTTACCCTGAGCAATGCACAAGCAGTGCAAGCCTTTTTGCCTTCGGGTGGCACAGCTGCCGCCCTTACGGAAAATTGGGTGGATCCCACCAGTTTAAACAATGTGTTGGCGGGTCAGCTGCTCGCGCTTACGCTGAGTGTGGGTTTTGACAACCACGATCCCAATTTTTCTCCTTCTCAAAGCCTTCTGGCAGATCAGATCGTCTCTGGTGGCACCTTCGCAGGTTTTTCTGTCGCGGAGGTACTAACAGAAGCCAATCTCGCTTTTGGCGGATGCCCTTCCGGTTTCAGTTTGCAGCAGCTCAATACTGTGCTCACTGGCATCAACGAAAACTATGTGGACGGAACCTCCAATGGCGGATTCCTGGACTGTCCTGAGGAAGAGCTCGAATGCCATATTGAAGTGGTAGCCCTGGCTGCACAATGCATCGATGGCGGTCTGTACGAAGTGGAATTGACCATCATGGGTAATCAGGGAGGCTTTGATATCGTGGCTCCGGCCGCGGTATCCGTATCAGGTGCTCCATTTTGCGTAAGCAATGGCCAACCTGCTGCACTCGTGCTGACCTTTACACAAGGAAATGATTACAGCTTTTCAGTGGTTCCCTCTTCTGATGCCGAATGTGCCGCGGGCCTCTGTGGTCTTCCCGCCATGGAAGGAATGGCTCCCAATTGCTGCAATCTCGAAGTGACCTGCCCGAATGCCCCTGCAGGACCATTTGCTTGTCTTGACGATATTCCGGCGGCCAATCCTTCGGCGATTAACGTAGGTGGACAGTGCGGAGAAATCAACATTACAGTCAGTGAGACCGGCACAGGTGCGGGTTGCCAAGGCAATCCCTATCAACGCATACGCACTTACACCATCACCGATGGAAGCAATGTGGAAACCTGCGTGCACACCTTTGACGTGGTATCGCTGTCGCCTCCAGTTATCGTGTGCCCACCCGATCAATACGCCACATGTGCTGCTGCCATTTTTCCCGAAGAGGGAGCAACTGCTACTTCGCATTGTGGTGGACCGGTACAAATTACCTACAGCGATGGTCAGATCAGTAATTGCAGCCAATTCACGCGCACCTGGGTGGCTATCGATGCCTGCGGATATACTGCGCAGTGCACCCAAACCGTTTTTGTCGAAGACGACACACCGCCTTTATTGCAGGTGCCCCAAAATGCTATTGTGGGTTGTGGATCGGCGCTCACCCCTTTTCAAACAGGTTTTGCTTCCGCAAATGACCAGTGCTCCGCGATCACCCTGACTTACGTGGACGGACCACAGCAGGGCAGCGGATGCAGCACCCAATTTGTGCGCACGTGGATCGTCACCGACGCTTGTGGAAATGAAACAACCGGCAACCAGACCATCACCCAAACAGACATGACCGGACCGGCAATACTCGGAGTGCCGGCCAATCAACAGATACAATGTGGCGAAATACCGGCTCCTGCCGAAGCCATCGCAGTCGACGCGTGCAGCGGGGATACTGTCGCGGTAATGATGACCGAAACCATTTACGAAAACGGCTGTCGAACAACGGTGTATCGGGTATACACTGCCACGGATGCGTGTGGAAATACAACCAATATATACCGCAACATCAAAATTGAAGACTCCGTAGGTCCGCAAATCACCTGCCCATCTGATGTGCTGCTCCAATGCGGCGATGAAAACATCGATCCGGGCGTGCTCGGCGTGGCTGAGGCCTTTGACAATTGCAGCGGCTCCAATGTGACCCTCACCTACCAGGATGGCGAACGCAATAACAATGTGTGTCCGCCGGTAGTAGAGCGGGTGTGGACCGCTGTGGATACCTGCGGGAATGTGAGCAACTGCATTCAGCGCATCATGTGGGATGATCAATTGCCGCCGGTCATCACCTGCACAGCCGACATTGCGGTGAACTGCAGCGAATCGGGCATCCATCCCAACGAAATCGGCTATCCCACAGCCACAGATGAATGCTCGGAAGTAAGCCTGACTTACAACGATGGACCTATGGAAGGTTCCTGTCCCCTGACTTTTATGCGTACCTGGACAGCTGCCGATGCCTGTGGAAACAACACCCAGTGCAGCCAGATTATTACTGTGATCGACGAAACACCGCCGACCATTATATGCCCAGCTAATGTGCAAATAAGCTGTGGTTATGTCGTGGCATCGCCCGCCATCTCCGGGTTCCCAGTGGTGAGCGACCAGTGTACAGAGGTGAGCTATACTTATATCGACGGACCACCTACGGGTAGCTGCCCTGAAGTATTTGAGCGCACCTGGATTGCCACGGATTTTTGTGGTAACACAGCAGAATGTGTTCAAACCATATCGCTTTTTGACAATATGCTTCCCGTGGTTAATTGCCCGGCTGATGTTGTTGTGAACTGCGGTGATGATACCAGTCCCGGGGCATTGGGAGTAGCCACGGCCGTAGATTTTTGTAATAATGTGGGTGTCGATTATGCGGATGCGCCCATTCCGGGAAGCTGTCCGGAAGCGATAGGTCGTGTATGGACAGCCACGGATGCCTGTGGTAATAGTCGCTCCTGCACTCAAACAATCACCTTTGCGGACGAAACACTGCCAGTAATCACCTGTCCCGCTGACCTTGTGCTCGACTGCGATGCCGACACCTCACCCGAATTTACAGGACTGGCCACTGCCACAATGGCCTGTGGCGGAGCTGTAGAAGTTGCGTTTACGGACAGTCTAGTAACCCAAAGCGGCGGTGGGGGTACCGGTGGGCCAACTACAGGTGATAACGATTGCGGCCAACTGCGCACCCAAACACAGGGAGGATGGGGAAGTCCGGCTTCCGGCAACAACCCCGGGGCTTACCGCGACGCCCATTTTGACGCGGCTTTTCCCAACGGACTTATTGTAGGATGCGACTATACGCTCACGCTCACATCGGCTGCGGCTGTTCAGGCCTTTTTGCCCAACGGAGGTCCCGTGGTGGTATTGTCAAACAATTTGATCGACCCAACCAGCTTTAGCACGGTACTGGCAGGCCAGCTCGTTGCGGCTACACTCAGCGTGGGTTTCGATGCATACGATCCTGATTTTGGAGCATCTAACGTGTGGCTCGGAGATATGGTGGTGGCCTCTGGTGAATTCCAGGGTCAATCCGTGGCCGAAGTGCTCGAAGCAGCCAACCAATATTTTGGCGGCTGCGAAAGCATCGTATCGGGTACGGCACTGGTGAACGTGCTCACGCGAATCAATGAAAATTATGTAGATGGCACCGGCAATGGAGATTTCCTCGATTGTCCGGACAGCGGGGATGGCGATGACGATGACGATGAAGCCTGCGCTACCATTTACCGCATATGGACAGCCACAGATGCCTGCGGACACACTACAACATGCGTGCAAGTGATCGTGCTTTCAAATAACGATGATGAGGCTGCACCACTTCACATGGATGCCCTTGTGGCTTACCCATCACCTACTGAGGGTGAGGTGAACCTACGCTTCGAGAGCGCAGCGCAGTTCAAAGGAACAGTGCAGGTGGTTAGTCTTCAGGGTAAAGTCCTCTTGAGCACGATGGTCAATGGAGAATCCGGACAGGTGCCGATTGACATCTCGGGCCTTGAACGCGGATTTTATTTGATCACTGTTCTGGATGGCGAGAAGAGTTACACTGTGAAGATTTTCAAAAACTAAGGTTTGTGGATTTTAATAATTCAGGCCGTCTCCGGAAATGGGGACGGCCTTTTTTTATTGTGGGGCATGCCTGTCTGTACGCCCAATTATTTTCGATATTTTTATAATACCTCTGATTTCCCAATATTTAGGATTGCATTGGGAACAAACAATCTGGCCATGAGCATGAAAAAATTCCAAAACAAATACCGCATCCCATCCGCACGGGCACAGTGGTGGGATTACGGATGAAGTGGGGCGTATTTCATAACGATATGTACCAAAAACCGGGTTCATTATTTTGGTGAAATTATAAATAAAAAAATGGTTTTATCCCACGCCGGTATTATCGCCGAAATCCCGTGGCACGAAATTCCACGTCATTTTCCGTTTGTCAATTTGGGCGAATTTGTGGTGATGCCCAATCATATTTACGGGATATTGATATTGGATAAACCGGGGGATATTGACGCATTCGCGGGTGCCGTAGAGACAGGGCATGCCCTGTCGCTACCCCCCGAACCATGGTTATCACTGGGGCCACCGACGTCGTCATTACCACCACCGCCACCACCCCAATCCCCCGGCCAAAAACGCGCTGGCAATCAGGGCATACAAACCATTTCGTCCATTATGGGCGGTGACAAATCGGCGGTGACAATACAGGCCAATAGAATGGGGTTAAAAAATGGATGACAATCACGGTTACACGATCACATTATACGGGATAACGGGGAATATCAACGTATTTCAAATTACATCGCCACAAATCCGCAAAATTGGAAAGAGGATAGATTTTATACGCCGTGATTACGCAAAAACCCCATCAATTTCTCCAACGCTCTTACCCTGTGATTCATCTTTGATTTTTCTTCCATGCCCATTTCGGCAAAGGTCTGGTCACAGTCTTCGGGAATGAAGATGGGGTCGTAGCCAAAACCTGATGTGCCGCGCTTATTATGGGTTATGGTTCCTTTGATTTCACCTTCAAATATTTCTTCTGTTTCGGCGGTTTTGAAAGCGATGATGGTGTGAAACCGGGCCCGGCGGTTTTCTTTTCCATTCAGGGCTTTAAGAAGTTTAGCCATGTTGGCATCGGCATCACGGGTGCCGGAATAATGGGCTGTATCCACACCCGGTGCACCATTCAGGGCATCAACTTCGAGTCCGCTGTCGTCAGCGAAAACCGGAAGTGAATATCGATCAAAGATGTAACGCGCTTTTTCCA
>Ga0335397_10010426_pt1 | contig 11491 bp, 1 predicted proteins | sample MAT04_FD_205740 | JGI IMG/M metagenome (GOLD analysis project Ga0335397, IMG submission 205740) | Freshwater microbial communities from Lake Fryxell liftoff mats and glacier meltwater in Antarctica - MAT-04 (spades assembly) (version 2) ...
TGAGTAGCCGATGCCGATGCGAGTATTGGATGTATCAGCTCTGAGGATATCGCTCGAGCCGGCGGCATTTTGAACCCGAAAAGCGGTTGTCGAATTAGTACTTGGACGGATCAAAGTCTCACCTGTCGCACTGACCGACAGCACTGTCGTAGGCGTACTGGTTTGGAGCTGGAAAAGGTCGGCTGATTGGGCTGCAGCCCCCCTGATGACGCCACCGACCGAACCAGCTGCCGCCGACTGGAAGCTAAAGTTTGCCGCCGCTTGGATGCTGGTCGTATTCTGTATGTAGCTCGATGACCCAGCCGCTGGCGCACAACTGGCCGACGGTCCGCAGATAGAAACACCGTTAATGCGGTAGCTCGAGCCAGTGTTGATATTAACGTCACCGTTCACATCAAGCGTGTAGCCAGGCACAGCTTTACCTATCGCTATCCGATTATTGATAGTGTCGGCTATCAAAAGATTACTTGTCCCGGCGGCATTTTGAATCGAGAATGCACTCGTCGAGTCGGCCGCATTTTGACTGAGCACAGTGCCGGTAAAAGTATTATTGCCTGTAAACGATTGATTGGCATTACGCTTCGCAATATTGCTGTCGTTTGAGAGATTGGCACTAGATATCTGCGTGCCACCGACCCGGTATTGGCCAGTCACATTGAGGTTCCCGTTCGGGTCGATCTGCGCCACGATCGCATTACTGCCATCGCGAGTCTGGAAGAGATCAGCCGACTGGCCAGACTTCCCCTTGAGAATAGCCACCACACTTGAAGTCGCGGTCGACTCAATGTTGATATTGGCATTGGTCTGCAAGCTCAAGCCGTTTTGGATATAGAAGCCACTATTCGGTGTCGAGGAACAACCAGTCGAATCACAAACCAGATTGCCACCGACACGCAGGCCGGTTGTTGAGTTGATATCACCAGCCACATCAAGCGTATAGGTTGCACTGGCTTGCCCAACTGCGAGGCGGGTATTCGTCGTGTCGGCGATGAGGAGATTGCTGGTGCCGGCGCTATTCTGTATCTGAAATGCACTGGTGCTGTTGCTACCGGCTCTAAACTGGCCAGTGGCAGCGACAGTCACGGCCGAGCCGGTATCAGTTATCGACCCGTCCCCAATCGACTGTGCGCCGGTAAATCGAGCCAGCCGGTTGGTCGTCCCGCCGAGTGTTGTGACCCCACCACCGGATGAGGCACAGTTGCCGACTGACGTACATATCGTATAACTGCCAGCGGCAGTAGCGGTATCGAGACTGTAAGTGACGTTCCCAACCGGTGTGCCCGCGAATGCCAGGGTTGTTGTAAAGCCGCCACTACTGGCCTTGATCGTCGAGGCGGTGGTGCCCTGCAACGTAAAGGCGTTACTGCTGCTGCCCAGCGTTAGTGAAGTGGTTGGCTGAATCGAATCAACAGTCAAGCTGCCGGTGATAGTTTGGTTACCGGTGAAGGTTTGATTGGCCGCATTCAAGAAAGCTACATTGGCGCTCAATCGCGCATCAGCTAGCGTCCCACTTGAAATATTTGTCGCATTGAGGTTGGTCAGGTTCGTACCCGATAGAGCCGGGAGTGCGCCAGCTACGGTTGTCTGTACTAGTTGAGTCGAGCCGTTGAAGCTGTTGCCCTGCAGTGTCACCGTACTATTTAGGCGGGCATTACTAAGAGTGCCACTGGCTACATTTGTCGCATTGAGGTTGGTCAGGTTCGTACCAGATACGGCTGGCAGTTCCCCGGCTCCGTTGAGTTGTACAAGCTGATTAATGCCGTTAAAGGTATTGCCCTGCAGGGTGACATTGCTACTCAGACGGCCGTCTGAGAGCGTCCCGCTGCTCACATTGCCGGCATTCAGATTTGTAATATTGACGCCTGAAAGGGCTGGTAGAGCACCGGCAATTGTGGTCTGGACGAGCTGGCTTGCGCCATTAAAAGCATTGCCCTGCTGTGTGACCGTGCCATCGACAGACAGAGCCACATTGCCAAATAATCCACCGCCGGTCAGCCCGGTACCAGCCGTAACGCCGCTGATAGTCCCACCGCCGATAGCACTGGCGTCGATAGTAATTGTCTTATTCACATTATCAGGAGTAATTGTGACATTGGTCCCGGCTACAAACTGAATGTTGCCGGCATTATTTGTAACGTTATTGATGCTACTGACGATATTGCCAGACAGTGCCGAGAGCGGAATGGACTGACCGAAACGCGTAATATTTGCGTTCAACCGAGCGTCATCGACGATCCCGCTACTCAAGGCACTAGCGTTGAGATTATTAAGCAGCGCGCCATCACCGAGGAAATTTGTCGCCCTGACTTGGCCAGTGACAGCAATATTGCCCGTCTGAGCGACCGCATTGATCGAGGGCTGCAGATCGACTTTTGTACCAAGGCTGGCCGCCAGGTTTGTGATCGCCTGTGGTGTCAGAGACAGCACTCCAGCCACCGACAGATCGCCGTTAACCGCCAGCTGACTTGTGGCGGTTGTGCCGGTCGTCGGACTTGATACCTTGCCAGTCTCCAGACTAAGTGAAGTCGGACGGATTAGGTCAGCCGGCCCAGCAATAGTGCTTGATCGATTACGCAACCAGAGAACACTACCCGTCATTGCAGCGATGACGCCTACTAAGAGAAAAATCATCATTCCGCGCGTAAACCACAATCGATTGCGCACGCCTCGAGCTGCCTTCGTCGCTGCGACCATACTTTCGGTCGGGGCAGCCGGAGCAGCGTTCGGCTGTGGGTCACGCAGATTCAAATACTCTGTCTCGGTAGATGTTTCTGACCGAGAAATAGAGCCTGTGGGCGAGGTGTTTAGTGAGTCTTCTTCGGGTGGCACGATAGGTATATTTCGTCTTTGTGATATTCCTTGACTGATCAGGAATTGACTATGTAATAAAGATTAGAGGAATCAATGAAAACTGCTCTTTTAGCTGACAGAAATCACCTCTTGGACAGACTTTGTTTGATACTTATTATAATGCTTGTGCTATCTGTTACACAAGGAAAACCATGACTATTTTGTAGGAGAAAAGTAACTAAGGAGCGACGACGACGACGACTTCAGCGTCTTGAGGGGTTGGCTCACCATCAGGCAGCTTGGCAATCAGCTCACCATTTATAGCGGTGGCAATCGATTTGGCGACGTCAGTCCGCTGCCCACCTGTCAGATCAACTACTTGCGACTTGCGGTAGGTCCCGACTGCCTTGAGCGTATTCGCATCAAGTACCCCGAGACTATCACCAAGCTTATCTCGTATTTGTTGCTGGACAGTCTGGAGGGTGGTATCAGACTTCGTAGCCCTCAGTAATGCCACCTTAACTTTGCCGGCGGTATTGATAACAAATGGGCCTTGATTGATTATCTGATTATTGCTTTCGCGGTAAACAATGATACGACGGGCTTTACTATAGACTACGAGGAAATCACCATTTTCGACGTCCTTAAAGAACACATCATTCCCGAGCTTTGATTTGTCTTCAACGGCAGCTATCTGAGGCGTCTCGTCGTCTGGTAATTTAAGAATCTTGCCAAGCTTCGACAGTACTCTTTTGCTGGTGTCTTCATTTGTGACAGCTGGATTCTTCTTGAGCGCTTGATACTGAATCGTAGTGTAGGCGGCATAAGCCAGAAGTAATGAAATAACTAACCCAAAAGCCCCGTAGATCAGGAATTGACGACGACTCGTAGTTTGATTTCCTGCAAAATCAGCGTTTCTGCGAGTCGGCTGCATCGGAGGTTGCTTAAACATATGCTCTTATCATACTGAGCCAAGCGAAGGACAGCAAGTCTAGCCGGCTTTGAGCCTATAGCTTAGCGTTTGATCGGGACTGCCAGCCAATTAAACGTCACATCTTGACTCAAACTGGCTGGCACGACGATATCAAAGCCTTTTGTTGTAGCGTTCTTGACAGCATACCTCTCGATCAACTCATCGCTCGGCGTAAGAGTAATGATTGGTGCTATCTCATACGGTCGCTCGAAAGTGATTGTGGCGGTCTTGCTGCCGGCGACTATCTTGGCACTTCCGGCGAAGTCCTTGTCAGCGAAGGTCACCCTACCGGCGAACTCAACATCACCCTTGAAGCTGACAGCGCCTCTGAAATCAGCCAGAGTATCAAAAGTAACGGTGTTCTTAAATTGAGTCGGCTGCATAACGATGCCACCTGACCAGACGGCTTGGCTGAGGCGTGAGGAGCTGAGAGCTTGAGCATCGACTTTACTATTCAGATCTTGGATTGATTTGACGAGTAGTGGCGTCAGACGACCATAGTCGATTCCCCAGGCGTTCGTCAGAGGATCATCACCGCCGACTTTGACGGCGTCAGCAAAAACCGAGTACAGATCTTGGGCTAGGAAACCAGTTTGCTTGCGGTGAGTTGGGTCGGTGATGAAGCTATAGTCGGTCACGCTGATCTTGAGTAAATCATTTAGACTGTAGCTGGTATCGGTGATGTTTTCTTTGAGCCTTTTATCCGAAGTCGTGTTGTAGGTGGTGGTATTGGCGGTCGTATCGACACTAATACTGCCTAGGCTCTGAGCGGCACCATCAGTGAAGTTGAGCAGTGTTTGCGTGCCAGTAGTAGCACCGGTGATTATGGATATACCGTTGGTAGCAGTTGCGCCAACCCCGAAGCTCGTGGTAGTTGTGCCAGTAGTGTTACCGATATTGATCGCATTAGATACCGCACCACTGGCTATATTCACCGTTTTGGCCCCTGTATTACTACCAGCAATAGCAATAGTCTGGGCACCAGTAGCACTCCCGATAGTAATGGTGCCTGTCTGTGCACCTGTGCCACCAATGGTGATCGTACCGGTCGTCAAAGACGCACCGACGTTGATAGCAGTGGTAGTGGTACCATCAACCGTAAGCGTAGTACCAGCTCTGAGAGTAAGCGAACTCGCGCTGGTACTACCAATCGTAATAACGTTGGCTATGGCGGCGGTACCTACGTTAATAGTCTTGACTCCTGTACCGCCAGTACCAAAGTTCAGCGTCTGGGCACCTGTGCCAGTGCCAATGTCGATGTTGCCAGTTTGTGCAGTACCACCAATAGTAATTATACCTGTCGTGAGTGCCGCACCGACGGTGATGTTACTACTTGTGGCGCCGTTGATAGCAATGGCGCCGGTTGACAAAATTGATGTGCCACCCGTGCCAGAGAGAAGAGCCATAGTGCTGTTACCTATCTGGTTACCAAGCGTACTGTAGCTTTGGACATTTGTACCGATCGAGACTGTATAGCTGGTTCCCGAATATATGGCTATGCCCCCACTTGAGTTAATAAATGCGCCACCTGTACCGCCCAATAAGGTTGACGTACTGTTACCGGCATTAGACCCGAGGTTTACATACTGCTGGTTTCCACCATTATAACCGTAATAAACAGTGCAACTAGCACAAGTGCCAAAGAAGCTATTGTGTCCAGACAATACGCCTGCACTGCCTGAGTTGAGCACAATCCCAGTGGCGCCGGTGGTGTTACCAATAGTAATAGTTTGAGCTACGGCACCAGTACCTATATTGATAGTCTTGGCACCAGTGCCACCAGTACCTAGGTTGATAGTCTGGGCGCCTGTGCCGGTACCAATACCTATTGTTCCTGTCTGAAGGCCAGTACCGCCGATAGTGATAGTTCCGGTGGTCATAGCTGCCCCTAGACTAATTGAGCCGGCTGTTTGGGTATTGCCGATAGTGATGACGTTAGCTCCAGTACCGCCAATTGCGATTGCATTTGCTACCGAAGCGCCGGTACCAACGTTGATTGTCTTGACACCGGTGCCACCGGTGCCGAAGTTTAGTGTCTGGGCACCAGTGCCATTACCTATGGTTATAGCGCCTGTTTGGGCGCCGGTACCGCCTATTACTATGCTGCCACCGGTGGTTTGCGAGGCACCAATGTTTATAGTACCGCCGGTTGATGTATCTAAATTGGCAGTGATTGCTCTGAGTGTTAGAGATGTGGCACTGGTACTTCCAATTGTAATGACATTGGCTATGGCGGCAGTACCAACGTTGATGGTCTTAATGCCGGTGCCACCGGTACCAAAGTTCAGTGTCTGAGCACCGGTACCTGTACCGATGTCGACGTTGCCAGTCTGAGTACTGGTGCCTCCTACAGTAATTGCGCCAGTCGAGCTATCAACGTTGAAAAGCTGAGCACCAGTTGCAGAATTAATTGCAAAGGCTGTGAGTGAATCAGACGTGTTTTGGAAAACAGTTGGGGAGTTAATGACGCCATTGAGACCTATGTTGCCTAGTGAGTATGGCGTGGCAGTTCCAGCTTGCTCAAGCTGAGCTGCATCAACAAAGAAGGTCCGGGCTACTGCATCGGTCTGTAAGAAATATACGTACCTTGAGCCAGATACCGAACCGGAAGTAGTAAACGTACAGGTGTAGCGTGTCCAGGCAGTCGTAGTCACTGTTTGGGCTGTTAAACAGCTGGTGTTGGTCGTTCCATCATTAGTATAACCAATCTGGAAGGTGCTAAAGTTTGCCACTGTGGCCTTTGCAAAGATTGAGAAGCTATAGGTTGTACTAGCAGCTAGAGCATACCCAAAGTTAGCCCCAGCATTAGCAGTAGCTGTATTCACACTCGACATACTCCATGACCCAGAATATTTGTCTGCGCCCGACCCTGCATTTGTCGCCCCTGCAAATGACGCCCAACCGGAAACACTGGGTGTCTCGAAGCTAGGGTTGGAGATGAGGTTACTATTGTTTTGTGAGACGCTCACTATTGGGGAGCTAGTGGAGCCACTGGAGACTTGCAGTACATCGGCTGTTTGTGCTGTAGCCCCCCTTATACCGGCTGCAACACTGCCGACGCCAGCCGACTGTATGTTCAAGTTTGCCGTCTGCAAGCTCGTTCCATTCTGGATATAACTGCCTGAACCGGATGAAGCTGTACAACCGGAGGCTGTACAGACGGTCGTACCAGCGACACGTAAAGCAGTTGATGAATTTATATCACCTACGACATCAAGTGTATAGGCCGGTGCGGCTGTACCAATTCCAATACGTGTATTCGAAGTGTCTGCGTTAAACAGGTTACTGCTACCAGCTGCGTTTTGGATTTGGAAGGCTGTAACTGAGTTACTTGCATTCTGTGCTTTGAATGTTCCAGTGAAAGTATTGTTGGCATTGAGCAGTGCAACATTTGCGCTAAGACGGGCGTCAGCTACGGTGCCGGTGTTTAGGTTTGTGGCATTTAGACTTGTTAGGGCTGAGCCGTTGAGACTAGGCAACGTACCGCCAGCAGTGATATTACCAGCGACCAAGTTGGTCAGATTAACCCCGCTCAGAACTGGAAGAATGCCACCAGCTGTTAGTTGGACTAGTTGGCTAGCTCCGTTGAAGGTGTTGCCCTGCAAAGTGACGTTAGATGACAGACGGGCATCAGCTACGGTACCGGTGCTTAGGTTTGTGGCATTTAGACTTGTTAAAGCTGAGCCGTTGAGGCTAGGTAGTGTACCACCTGAGGTTATGTTGGCAGCGGTTAGGCTAGTGAGATTCGAACCGTCAAGTGTGGGGAGGGCTCCACCGGCTGTGAGTTGTACGAGCTGGTTGGCGCCGTTGAAGGTGTTGCCCTGGAGAGTAACGTTGGCGCTCAAACGAGCATCAGCCACGGTGCCGGTACTGAGGTTTGTGGCATTGAGGTTGGTGAGAGCTGAGCCGTTGAGAGCAGTTAAGGTACCGCCGGCAGTGATATTACCGGCCGTCAAGCCAGTTAAGCTGGTGCCGCTACCACTGAAACCTACGGCCGTAACTACGCCGGCTGCATCGATTTTAGCCAGAGTAGTACCAGCCGAGTTCTGGAATTGCAGCAGGTCGGCGGTTTGACTCACGGCGCCACGAATGATGCCGCCCGTGCTACCTCCGCCAGCCGACTGGATGTTGAAGTTGGCTGTCTGTAAGGTTGTGCCGTTCTGGATATAGCTATTTGATCCACCGCTAGAAGCATAACCACAGTTGTTACTAGTGTCACAGACTTGATTCGCACCTTGATAGATCGCCCCTGAACTGGAGATCCGAGCCAACAAAGCATTGCTACTGTCACGAGCTTGTAAAAGGTCGGCGGTTTGACCTGATACTCCCTGCAGAATACCAACAACGCTAGTGCTATTGAGTGACTGAATATTAAAGTTAGCGGTCTGACTAGTGAGTCCATTTTGTATATAATTACTTGATCCAGCCGAAGGCGCGCAAGTACTGATGCCACAAATTGCAACTCCGTTAATTCGGAAAGCCGAGCCACTAGATATGTTCACATCTCCGTTTACATCAACCGTATATCCAGGTGTGGCTGTACCTACACCAATTCTGCCATTAGTGGTGTCGGCCATAAATAAGTTCCCGGTACCGGCAGCATTCTGTATCTGGAAGGCACTAGTCGAGTTGGCGGCATTTTGATATATGGTTGCGCCGGTGAATGTCTGAGCGCCATTCAACTTGGCTAAGTTAGCATCATTGCTGAGGTTCGTACTTGATATCTGCGTGCCCGATATCTGATATTGGCCGGTGGTATTAATGTTGCCAGCAGAGGTAATGTTGGCCACAACGGTACCGGCGCCATTCTTAGCCTGGAGAAGGTCAGCTGATTGCGCAACAGCCCCCTGGAAAATACCAACGACACTGGAGGCCGAAGTTGAAATGATATTAAAGTTTGCCCCCGCCTGAGCCGAAGTGCCATTCTGTACATAGAAGCCAGATCCACCCCCAGCTGAACAGCCAGATGAAGTACAAACCAGATTACCCCCGACGCGCAAGCCGGTTGTTGAATTGATATCCCCGGCTACATCAAGTGGATAACTAGCTGAAGCTTGCCCAATCGCCACCCGAGTATTTGTCGTATCGACCGTAAATACATTGCTTGAGCCGGCGGCATTCTGCACCCGGAAGGCAGTTGTCGAATCAGTGCCGGCCTTAAATAAGCCTGTCGCAGCCACCGTCACGATAAGACCCGTGTCAGTGATGGAGCTATCACCAATTGATTGGCTACCGGTAAATTTAGTTAGCTTATTGGTAGTTCCACCGATTGTCGTCACTCCACTGCCGGACCCAGCACAGTTGCCGACGGTAGTACAGATCGTGTACGTACCTGGGCTGGTCGCACTGTCAAAGTTATAATTCACATTCCCTGACGGCGTACCAGTGAAGCCGACCGCGATTGTGTTGCCACCACTGACGGCTTTTAGTTTAGTGCTCAGATCACCTTGTAGATTTAAAGTTTGATTGGTTGCCCCAATAGTCATGGTGGCTGATGGTTGAATCGTATTGACGGTCAATGGTTGCGAGAATATCACATTGCCAGAGAACGTCTGTCCGGCGTTGAGCAAAGCAACGTTTGCACTTAGTCGAGAGTCGCTTACGGTACCGGCTGAGAGACTATTCGCGTTTAGGCTTGTGAGGTTGGAGCCGTTGAGTGCCGGCAGATACCCAGATCCATCGAGCAAGACAAGTTTGCTAGGTAGGTTAAAGGTGTTGCCCTGAGTTGTGACGTTGGCTGAAAGTCGGGCATCTGCCACGGTGCCAGTTGCCAAACTTGTAGCGTTCAAGTTCGTCAGATTTACACCTGAAATTGTGGGGAGCTCGCCCGAGCCGTTGACTTGCAGAAGCTGGTTGACACCGTTAAAAGTATTGCCCTGCACAGTGACGTTCGCGCTTAAGCGAGCATCAGCCACGGTGCCAGAGGCAATGCTACCGGCATTCAGATTCGTCAGATTTACACCTGAAATTGTGGGGAGCTCACCCGAGCCGTTGACTTGCAGAAGCTGGTTGGCGCCATTAAAGGTATTGCCTTGCACAGTGACGTTGGCGCTTAAGCGGGCATCAGCAACAGTGCCGGTACTGAGGTTGGTGGCGTTCAAACTTGTCAGATTAGCCCCACTGAGTACTGGAAGAATACCGCCAGCAGTCAGTTGCACGAGTTGACTGGCACCGTTGAACGTATTGCCTTGGAGGGTAACTGAGTTACTAAGACGGGCATTAGCGACGGTGCCGGTACTGAGATTTGTAGCGTTGAGGTTAGTGAGAGCTGAGCCGTTGAGGGCAGGTAAGGTACCTCCGGCAGTAATGTTGCCAGCGGTTAGGTTAGTGAGATTTGAGCCGTCCAGGGTTGGAAGTGCTCCACCGGCTGTGAGTTGTACGAGCTGGTTGGCGCCGTTGAAGGTGTTGCCCTGCAAAGTGACGTTGGTACTTAGGCGGGCATCAGCGACGGTGCCGGTACTGAGGTTTGTGGCGTTGAGGTTAGTGAGTGCTGAGCCGTTGAGAGCAGGTAAGGTACCGGAGCCATTCAGTTGCACCAGTTGGTTGGCGCCGTTGAAGGCATTGCCTTGAAGGGTAACGCTGGCGCTCAAGCGAGCATTTGCAACTGTACCAGAGGTAAGTTGGGTGGCGCTGAGGTTGGTCAGATTGGCGCCATTGAGAGTTGGTAATGCGCCTGAGCCGTTGAGCTGGACAAGCTGGCTATTGCCATTGAAGGTATTGCCTTGAATCGTTACGTTACTCGAAAGGCGGCTATCCGACAGCGTGCCATTTGTAATACTGCCGGCGTTGAGGTTGGTTACGTTTGCACCTGAGACAGCCGGCAAGGCCCCAAAAGTATCAAGCTGCACTAGTTGATTGGCGGCATTAAAATTATTCCCCTGCATCGTGACTGTCGAGCTGTTGAGGCTGAGGGTCACTGAGCCGGATGAGCCACCACCACTTAAGCCGGCGCCGGCGATAACGTCAGTGATGTCGCCGCCTGACGTGGTGCTGGCGATCACAATCTTATTATTAGCCTGATCAGGCGTTATGGTGATGCCGGTACCAGCTTCCAGAGCAATGTCGCCGCCATTACTAGAGACTCCACCAAGTGAGGCTACAACTTGGGTCTGCAATGCCGAGAGGGGAATGGTCTGACCGAGGCGAGTGATATTGGGATTGAGCCGCGCATCCTCGACGGTTCCAGTGGTTAGCTGTGAAGCATTGAGACTATTGAGTAAGGCGCCATCGCCGGCGAATGAACGAGCCCCTATTATTCCCGAAATGTTTATGTTGCCAGATTGGATTTGGCCTGGGTAAGCCGATTGGATATCAACTTTGCTCGAGAGGCTTTGGGCCAAGCTGCTGATGGCTTGAGGTGACAAGGAAAGAATACCATTGACAGCCAAATCGCCATTGACAGCTAGCTGACTAGTGCCGCCTTGAGCTGTTTGGACGCTACTTGGTTGCGGGCCCTCTAGTCGCAATGATGTCGAATTAATATTGTCTGCTGGCGAGGTTGGTGCCACGGACAGACGCTTGATCATGAAAACGCCACCGAGCACACTTGCTAATAATAAGACAAGGATCAAGCTGATACTTAGTCGCGACAAGCGCATACGCTTCGAGTGACTAACCATTGTTTGGGCGACTGGCTTGGATGAGCGCTCAACAACAGGTGAGCCGGGCAACCCAACTTCGGAAGTTGTCGGGGTAATAATAGGTGAATTTAGAGAGCCCGGATCAGGT
>Ga0335397_10010433_pt1 | contig 11487 bp, 9 predicted proteins | sample MAT04_FD_205740 | JGI IMG/M metagenome (GOLD analysis project Ga0335397, IMG submission 205740) | Freshwater microbial communities from Lake Fryxell liftoff mats and glacier meltwater in Antarctica - MAT-04 (spades assembly) (version 2) ...
CGATCGCCGCGCCGTGCGCGAGGCCGCTGGCGACGGCGCGTATCGCCTTGGCGTGCGACCAGGTGAAGAAGGTCTTGCTGAAGAACGCGTTGGCATCGACGCCGGCTTTCTTGAGCGCGTGGCGCGGAACGACGTAACCGGTATTCGAGTTCGGGTCGGCGTAGGCGAAGACCTTGCCCTTGAGGTCGAGAATCGAGCGCGTCTGGCTGTCCTTGCTCGGCACGATGAGGTAGGAGCGATAGAGCGGCCGCTGCTGGTACGAGGCGACGGCGAGCAGGCGCACGGCGTCGCCGAGCGCGATATACGGATAGTCGCAGAGCCAGGCGAAATCGAGCTTGTCCTTCCTGATCAGGTCCATCGTTTCGCGATAGCTGTCGCGCTGGACGAAAACGACCGGCCGCCCGAGTTGCTTCTCGAGATAGACCTTCCACTCGGCGAGCATCGAATGCTGGTCGTGCAGGAAGGCCGGCGTCATGCCGACGCGAATCGCTCGCGCCGCTTCGCCAGCGCCGGCGCCGGCGCTCGAGGCGACAGCGAAAAACAGGATGGTGGCCAGGGAGCGCAGCAGGCGGAGCGTTTTCATCGCGTTTTTCCGTGTGTGGACTCGGGCATTCTAGCCCAAGCACCGTGTCGATGTTACCGGATCGTAACGCGCCGAGCGGACAACGTTACGCGGCCGTAACACGCCGTCGCTCCGGAGCCGAGTCGCTCCCCCCGGGGCGCCGCGCCAGACCCTGCGGTCAGGAATATTTTCCTTTGTGCTCAGCCGCTTGCCTGGCGGCGTCGAGTTCTCATCGGCGACCGGCGAGGCTGACTCGGCGCGGCCTGATCCTTGCGTTATAAAACGCCATAGCGCGTGAGGTCCGGGCAAGAGTGGGCCGCTGCGTCACGAACTTTTAATGCCACCACCTGACGGAGACATCGAATGAAGCGCAACGCAATCACCGGCATGCTGGCTGTCGCCGGCCTCCTCGCCTTTTCGCCGCTGGCCAGCGGCGCCGACGCGGCGGCCGCCGAAGCACTGGCCAAGAAGGAAGGCTGCCTCAAATGCCACGCCATCGACAAGAAGAAGGAAGCCAAGCCGCTCAAGGAGATCGCCGCCAAATACAAGGGCAAGGCCGACGCCGAAGCGAAGATCCTGCACCAGATCACCTCGGGCGAGAAGGTCAAGCTCGAAGACGGAACCGAGGAAGAGCACAAGGTCCTGAAGACCAAGGACAAGGCCGAGACCAGCAACCTGATCGGCTGGATCCTCTCCCTCGCCAAGTAAAGAAAAATGCCCGAACGGGAAGACGGCGTGAACGGACAGGCCGGGGCAGGGCAGCGAAATCGTGTTGAAACCTAGGGGACAATCAAATGAAACTGAGCAGACGTAATTTCATTCAGTTTTCGGCGGCGACCGCCTGCCTGCTGGCGGCCGGGTGTGCGACGACCGTGACGGCGCCGGTGTCGGCGGCGCTGATTCCGCGTCGCGTCAAGGGCGCGCGCCCCGCCCAGGGCGACTGGATCGCCAGCACCTGCCAGGGCTGCACGCAGTGGTGCGCGGTGCAGATCTTCGTCCAGGACGGGCGCGCCGTGCGCGTGCGCGGCAACCCGGCGTCGAAGACCAATCACGGCTACTGCTGCCCGCGCGGCCACCTGATTCCGCAACAGGTTTATGATCCGGACCGCGTCAAGGGGCCGATGAAGCGGACCAATCCACAGAAGGGGCGCGGCGTCGATCCGCGCTTCGTGCCGATCAGCTGGGACGAGGCGCTCGACACCGTCGCCGAGAAAATGATGGAATTGCGGCGCGCCAACGAAGGCCACAAGTTCATGTACATGCGCGGCCGCTACTCGTCGACCTCGACCGATTTGCTCTACGGTACGCTGCCGAAGGTCTACGGCACCGGCAACTATTTCTCGCACAGCGCGATCTGCGCCGAAGCCGAGAAAATGGGCCCGGGACTGACGCAGGGTTTCTACGGCTACCGCGATTACGATCTCACGAAAACCAATTGCCTCGTGCTCTGGGGCGCCGATCCGCTGGCGTCGAACCGCATGGTGCCCAACACTATCCACCAGTTCCACGAAATCGTCGCGCGCGGCACGGTGATCGCCATCGACCCGCGCCTCTCGAACGTCGCCGCCAAGGCGCACGAGTGGCTGCCGATCAAGCCGGGAACCGACGGCGCGCTGGCCGGCGCAATCGCCCACGTGGTGCTCACCGAGGGGCTGTGGAACCGCGAATTCGTCGGTGACTTCGCCTTCGGCAACAACCGCTTCGTCGCCGGCAAGATCGTCGATGAGGCGAGCTTCGAGGAAAAGGAAACGCACGGTCTCGTCAAGTGGTGGAACCTCGAACTGAAAGATCGCACCCCGGAGTGGGCCGAGAAGGAAACGCTGATTCCGGCCGAGCAGATCGTTCGCGTGGCGCGCGCGATGGGCAAGGCGGCGCCGAAGACGATCGTCTGGATGGGGCCTGGCGTCGCCATGACGCCGCGCGGCACCTACGCCGCGATGGCCGTCCATGCCTTGAACGGCCTGCTCGGGTCGATCGACGTCGAAGGCGGCGTCTGGCAGTCGAGCAGCGTGCCGCTGGCCAAGTTCCCGAACATGGACCAGTACGTCGATAACGTTGCCAAGGAAGCGGCCAAGGGCAAGAAGATCGACGGCCGCGGCGCCAAGGACATGCCGGCGATGATGGGCGGCAAGCCGGGCAGCGGCGTCGTCACCAACAATGTCGCCAACGGCCTGCTCAAGGATCCGGGCGCGGTCAAGGTCTTCCTCTCGTCGTGGTCGAACTTCAACTTCTCGTGCACCGGCGCCGAGCGCTGGGACCAGGCGATGGCCAAGGTGCCCTTCTTCGTGCACATGGTGACCAACGCCTCGGAAATGACGCAGTTTGCCGACATCGTCCTGCCGGCGACCTTCAATTCGGCCGAAGGCTGGTCGATCGTCGCTAACATGGGCAACGGCCACGGCTACGCGTCGATCCAGCAGGGTGCGGTCAAGCGCCTGTGGGACGTCAAGCAGGAAGAAACCGAGGTCATGTGGTTGCTTGCCGAGAAGCTCAAGCAGAAGGGTTTTTCCAACCTCTTCGACTACTACTCCAAGGAGTTCAAGGATCCCGAGACCGGCAAGGCGCCGACGACCGCGCTCGAGTTCAGCGAAATCGCCGCCAAAATGAGCAGCGCGCCGCTGTGGATGGCCAAGGAGCCGCTCAAGGGCGACGCGCCGATCAAGGGCTGGGCCGAGTTCCGCGCCAAGGGCATGTTCAGCGGGCCGAAGTACGCGCTGAAAAAGGGCTGGGGCGGCAAGTTCGCGACGCCGACCAAGAAGTTCGAGTTCTACAGCGAAGCGGCGAAGAAGGGCCTGCTCGAGCACGCCAAGAAGTACGAGACGAGCGTCGACGACATCATGAGCGTCTCGGGCTACGTCGCGCGCGGTGAGCTGGCCTTCGTCCCGCATTACGAGCCGGTCAAGCGGCACGGCAGCGAAGCCGAATACCCCTTCGCCTTCATCGACTACAAGTCGCGCCTCAACCGCGAAGGGCGCTCGGCGAACACCACCTGGTATCAGGAGTTCAAGAAGGTCGATCCGGGCGATACCTCGTGGGACGACGTGCTCAAGATGAACCCGTCCGACGGCGCCAAGCTCGGGCTCAAGACCGGCGACACGGTGAAGATCACCTCGCCGAGCGGCGCCATCGTGAGCACGCTCAAGCTCTGGGAAGGCGTGCGTCCGGGCACGGTGACCAAGTGTTTTGGCCAGGGCCACTGGGCCTACGGGAGCGTCGCCGCCGCCGAGTACGGCAAGACCGCGCGCGGCGGCAACAACAACGAAATTCTGGTCGACGACTACGACCGCCTGAGCGGCGCCACGGCGCGCAACGGCGGCTTCACCGGCGTCCGCATCCAGAAGATCAGCGCCTGATCCCACGAGCTCAAGGAGAATCAAGATGAAACTTGGAATGGTCATCGACCTGCAGCGCTGCGTGGGCTGCGGCGCCTGCGCCTTTGCCTGCAAGGCCGAAAACAACACACGCGATCGCGACGCCGAGGACGGCCAGAGCTTCAACTGGGCCGACTTCCTGATGAAGACCGAAGGCAAGTTCCCGGACACCACGCACTGGGTGATGCCGGTCCTGTGCAACCACTGCACCGACGCGGCCTGCGTCGAAGTCTGCCCGGTCAAGCCGAACAAGGCGATGTACAAGACGCCCGAAGGCATCACGATGCACGACCCCTCGCTGTGCATCGGTTGCCGCGAATGCCAGACGGCGTGCCCGTACAGCAGCGAGGAACTCGACGCGACCAGCCTCGACGGTGCCGCCTACAGCGTGATCAGCTACAACTCGCGCTACAAGTCGATCCAGCCGCGCTGGGCCGACGACAAACCGCTGATTGCCGGAGTGACCGCCTCGGGCGCCGCGACGGCGCAAAAAGCCGGTGTACCGGTGCCGGCGATGAACGTCTTCGAGTCGAACGACGTCGGTCCGTTGCGTAAGCCGCGCATCGTCGAAAAGTGCACCTTCTGCGCGCACCGCACGCTCAACGGCATGCAACCGGCGTGCGTCGAAGCCTGCCCGTCGCAGGCGCGCGTTTTTGGCGATCTGGACGATGCCAGTTCAGCGGTCGCCAAGATACTGCAGGTCAAGAAGACCTTCGTCCTCAAACCCGAAGGTGGCACCCGACCGAACGTGTACTATGTCGGCAAGTACAGCATCCGCGGCTAATTAGTCCGTCCGAATGAGCACCGGGGCGAGTATTCCTCGCCCCTTTTTTTGGAGCAGCGCGTTGAACATCGATTTTGACCAGGCGGCCGCGCAAGCCGACCTGTGCCGTCTGCTGGCGGCGTGTTATTACGAACCAGGCAGCGAATTCACGCAGGAACAAGTCTTCGAGGCGATGATTGTCGCGGCCGCTCGCATCGACCCGAGCCTGGCCGGGCAGGCGCAGCAACTGAAAACGGCTTTTGACGCCGAGAGCGGGGAAAACCTGCTCGTCGACTACGCCAAGCTCTTCCTCGGTCCGGTCGGCACGCTCGCGGCGCCCTACGAATCGGCGTGGCGTGGCCAGGAAAGTGGCTCGCCGCTCGACCCGACGCTCGCCCTCGTCGATCTCTACGAGCAGGGCGGTTTCGAAATGGACCCCGAGTTTCGCGATCTGCCCGACCACATCGCCGTTGAGCTCGAGTTTCTCTATACCCTGCTCTTCGCTATCGCCGCCGCGACGCAGTCCGGCGACGAGCCGGCGATGGCGCACGCGCTGGCCTTGCGCGCGGCGCTGCTCGATCAGCACCTCGCCTGCTGGATCGCCCCGTTTGCCGCCGCCGTCGGCAAAAACGCCGCCTGCGCCTTCTATCGCGAGCTCGCCGGACTGACCGAGGTCTTCGTCACGATGCAGAACGCGTCGGCGACGGCGAAACAATGAGCGACACGGCGCCGAAGGTTTTCATTTTCGTCGGCCATTCCGGTTCCGGCAAGACGACGCTGGTCGAGAAATTGTTGCCTGAACTTACCAGCCGCGGCCTCGTCGCGGCGACCATCAAGCACGCGCACCACAAGGTCGAGCTCGACCGCGAAGGCAAGGACAGTTGGCGCTACAAGAAGGCCGGCGCGGTGATGAGCATGCTGGTCACCGCCAGCGAACTGCAGATCGTCGCCGACGCCGTCGACCGGCGCGAGCCGGCGCAGCTGGCCGAGCGTTTTCTCGGCGAGGCCGATATCGTCCTTGCCGAAGGATTCTCGCTGGCGCCTGGCGAGAAGATCGAAATCCTGCGCCGCGCCTGCGGCAAGAGCCCGCGCTGCGCGATCGCCGACGGCCTGATTGCCATCGTCACCGATATGGACGAGGTCTATCCCGAGTTACCGCATTTCGCGCTCGACGACGTCGACGGGCTTGCCGACTTTCTACTCACGCGCGGCGCGGCGTAATTGCCTGCTCAGCCTTCGCCCGCCTAGCGGTGGGAATGCGGCTTTAAGCGCATCGGCTGGAAAAAAAGGCCACTCGAAAGTGGCCTTTTTTCTCTGGTTTCCGGCCAATCGCTAGCGCAACAAGTTCGGCAGGACGGTGATGAACCACGGGAACATGGTCAGGACGAGCAGCGTCGCCAACAGTGCATACAGATACGGGAGGGACGCGGCCATGACGCGTTCGATCGGCACCTTGGTGATGGCGCTGGCGACAAAGAGGTCAAGACCGACCGGCGGCGTGATGCAGCCGATGGCGAGGTTCACGACCATCAGAACGCCAAAGAATAGCGGATCGATTCCGAGCGTCTTGGCAACCGGGAGGAAAATCGGCGTCAGGATGACGACCGCCGCGGAAGCGTTAACCATCGTCCCGGCGATCAGGAGCAACACGTTCATCGCCATCAGGAACATGAGCGGTGACGAGGTGATCGAGACGACAAACTCGCCGATCGCGTGCGGAATCTGCAGATTGGTCAGCAGCCAGCCGAAGACGTTGGCCGCGCCGACGAGCAGCATGATCATCGTCGTGCCGAGGACCGCCTGAAAAATGATTTTCGGGAAGTCCTTGAACTTGAGTTCCTTGTAAATGAACAGGCCGACCAGGATGCCGTAAACGACGGCGACGGCCGCCGCTTCGGTCGGCGTAAAAATGCCGCCGTAAATGCCGCCGATGATGATCACTGGAGTGAGCAGCGCGAAGAATGATTCCTGGAAGGCTTTCAGTACGCCGATCAGCGAGAACTTTCCTTCGGGCCGGATGCCGCGCTTCTTGGCGAGATACCAACTGACGAACATCATCGACAGGCCCATCATGGCGCCGGGAATGAAGCCGCCGACAAACAGGTCACCGATCGAGGTGTCGGCGATGACGCCGTAGACGACCATGGTAATCGACGGCGGGATGACGATGCCGACAACACCACTCGAAGCGACAACGCCGGCGGCCCATTCGCGGCTATAGCCCTTCTTTTCCATTTCATTGACCATCGTCGTGCCGAGCGCGGCAGTGGTCGCTGCTGACGAACCGGAGATGGCGGCAAAGAAACAGCCCGAAACCGAAACCGTCTGTGCGAGACCGCCGGTAAAGGAGCCGACCAGCGACTGCGAAAAAGAGACGAGGCGTTTGGTCACGCCGCCCGCCGACATGAACGAGCCGGCCAGCATGAAAAACGGAACCGCCATGAAGGAGAACGAGTCCATTCCCGAAAACATGATCTGCGTGATCATGACCAGCGGCTTGTCCATGAAAAAGACGAGGAGCGTTGCCACCGACAGACAGAGGGAGTACGCAACCGGAACGCCGAGCAGTGTCAGCAAGAGAAACGAGCCTAACAATACATAGCCCATGTTTTACCCCTTAATCGTGAATTTCTTGATGGGCAAGGGGCTGACCCTTGAAGATCCGCATGGTGTCTCTGAGCAGATAGAGCATCATGAGAACCGCGCTGACCGGAATGACCACATAAACGAAGCTCATTGAAATCCCCAATCCGGGCGATTCCTGGAAGGTCATGACCTGGGTCATCTTGGCGCCCTGGACAAGCAGGATGAGCACGAAGAGGTAACCGCAGAACAGCGAGAGCAGCGCCAGAAAGCGGCCGAACGCCGTTCCCTTGTAGCGCGTCGGCAAGAACTCGACGGCAAGATGGCCGGACTCGCCCATGATCAGCGCAGAGCCGAGGAAGACGACATAGACGAAGAGATAGCGCGCCAACTCCTCGGACCACTCCGGCGTGTAGCCGAAGCCGTAGCGTGTAACGACCTGCGAAAAAATCGTTATCAGCATGACCATCATTGCAATGCACGAAAATCCGTAGAGGACGGACCGCACCTTGCTCAGCAATTTATCCAGCATTACGAACGCTCCTTAAAGAAAACCCGGCCATCATGCCCGGGTTTTCTGGATGACAGAACCTTTGCCGAGGCTTATTTTTCGAGCGCCCGAACCTTGTCGATGTTGGCCTGACCGACGGTCTTGGCGAGATCCTTGTAGATCGTGTCAGTGGCTTCCATGAAAGGCTTGCGGTCGACGCTGATGACTTCCATCTTGCCGGTCTTCCTGATCTTGTCCCAGAACTCGCTGTCTTCGTTCTCCGAGACCTTGCGCTGCCAGGCGATCGCCTCGTTGGCCGAATCCTGAATGATCGTCTGCTGCGCCGGCGTGAGCTTCTTCCACGTTGCCATCGAAATCAGAACCGGCTCGGCGGCATAAGCGTGTCCGGTCAGCGAGGCGTATTTCTGCACTTCGAAGAAGCGCTTGGTGAAGATGTGCGCGCTTGGATTTTCCTGGCCATCAACGACCCCCGACTGCATCGCCGAATAGAGCTCGGACAAGGCCATCGGCGTCGGCGAGGCGCCGAGCGACTTCATCATTTCGACGTAAACCTTGTTGTTCATGACGCGCACTTTCATGCCCTTCATGTCGGCCGGCGTCTTGATCGGGCGCGTGTTGTTGGTCATGTGGCGAATGCCGTTTTCCATATAACCGAGGAGCTTGATGCCCTTCGCTTCGAGCGGCTTGGCGAGTTCCATGCCGACCGAGTCGAGCGAGCGGTAAGCGTGCGCGCGGTCCTTGAACAGGAAGGGCATGTCGAAGAGTGCCATTTGCGGCTGGAAAGTGCCGAGTTCGGCGGTGCCGGTCAGCGTCATGTCGACGGTGCCGTAAATCAGGCCTTCAATCAGTTCCTTCTGCGAACCGAGTTGCGAGGACGGGAAAACCTTGACTTCGATGTCGCCCTTGGATTTCTGCTTGACGATCTCGGCAAACTTGTCGGCGCCCATTCCGTAAGGATTGGTCGACTCGGCGATGTGACCGAGCTTGATGACGGTTAGCGCAACGGCGGGCGCCGACAGCGCCAGCGACAAGAGAACAGCGGCGATCGGTTTGAATGTAATTTCCATGCAACGTCTCCTTGAAAACAGCAATGATTTACGAAAAACTCAGGACTGATGACTTCTGTGCAGGCGCGCATCAACGGGACCTGAGCGTTGAGTTGAAGGATTCTCCCAAGATAAGCGCCTGACCCCGGTCGGCGTGTCATGAGTGTATCGGATTTCATCGTTTTTGAGGCGACGAAAAGCCGCCTGGAGCGTCTGCCTCGCATCATGTGGCTCACCGTGCTCGTGCTGCTACGCCCGTGAGCGGTCAGGCCATCTAGCCGGCGCAGGATCGTGCAACCCGTCATTTCCGGTTCCCGACCGGCGCATGAGAACGGGGACAGGCTGGATACGCGAGCGGGCACGACACGCGGCCTGGCTTCAGCACGCTTGCGCACAGGCTCGGTCGGACACGCCATGCGGCCCTGACTTTCGGAGCTGCAACGCGTCCATTGACTCCGATGCGAGGCGCAAAGATACTATGTGGCACTGCCGCCGGGCGACAGGTCGCACGCGTTTGGCGGTGCTGACCTCTGCGTTGCTGAACCCGCCGCCGTTGACAACCCACTTTCATGGATTGGTGGCAAAAGTGCTCAAGACCCTCGCCTTCCTCGCGGCTCCCACGACCGAATCGTCAAGGCCCTTCGCGGGCCGGTTTGTTGCCATCGCAGTCGCCATTGCCTGTGCCGTCTCAGGCGCGCCGACCCGGGCGCAGACCTTGTCGGGCGACATCGCAGCCCAGGAAATTCAGCGTCAACAGGATCGCGAGCGCGCCTTGCGTGAGCAGATGGAAAGCAGCCCGGACGTGCGTCTGCAGCCGCAACCATCGTCCGCCGCGGTCAGGCTTCCCGAGTCCGAAACACCCTGCTTCACGATTCGTGAAATCGTCCTCGACAGTGATGTCGCGGCTTTTAGGTCGGCACTCGCAGCGGCTAACGAACCAGCCGACCCGGCGACCGGACGCTGCCTGGGTACGCAGGGCATCAACCTCATCATGGCGCGCATTCAGGACGCGATCATTGCGCGCGGCTACGTGACGACCCGGGTGCTCGCCGAGCCCCAGGATCTGCAAAACGGAACACTCACGCTCAGCGTTATCGCCGGTAGGATCCATGCCATCCGTTTCAGCGACGACAGCGATCGACGCGCCAACGCCTGGAACGCCATGCCGGCGCGTCCGGGCGATCTGCTCAATCTGCGCGACATCGAACAGGCGCTTGAGAATTTCAAGCGCGTGCCGACTGCCGAAGCCGACATCCAAATCGTACCGGCTGAGGAAGTTGGTGAGAGCGATGTGGTAATTACGTGGAAGCAGGAAATTCCCCTGCGCCTCAGTCTTTTTCTCAATGACGGCGGAGCGCGCGCCACCGGGAAATATCAGGGCAGCGTCACCGTTTCCGGCGATCACCTGCTGACGCTCAACGACCTTTTTTACGCCAGTTACAACCACGACCTGGGCGGCGGCGATTCGGGAAAGCGCGGCACCTGGGGGCAAACCTTCCACTACTCGTTGCCCTTCGGTTACTGGATGCTTGGCGCGACGACCAGCGCCAACCGCTATGACCAGTCGGTCGCAGGTGCCAGTCAGACGTATCTGTACAGCGGCACCAGCGAAAACTACGAACTCAAACTGTCGCGTGTGCTCACGCGCGACGCTTCGAGTAAAACGATGGCCTCGCTGCGCGGCTACATGACGCAATCGCGCAACTTCATCGACGATACCGAAGTTGAAGTCCAACGCAGGCGCATGGCGGGCTGGGAAGCGGCGGTGGCGCATCGCGCCTTCATTGGCGACGCGACGCTCGACGTCAATATGGCTTATCGGCACGGCACCGGCGCGTTCGCCGCGCTGTCCGCCCCCGAAGAGGCTTTTGGCGAAGGCACGGCGCGCCCCAGGATCATGTCCGCCGAGACTTCGTTTATCGTGCCTTTCAAGTTCGCCGACCACCAGTTGCGTTACAACGCGACCTTGCGCGCGCAGTGGAACCGCACGCCGCTCGTGTCGCAAGACCGTTTCTCGATCGGCGGACGCTACACCGTGCGCGGTTTTGACGGCGAAAGCATTCTCCTTTCCGAGCGTGGTTTTTTGATCCGTAACGACCTCGGGCTGATGCTCGGCAGCAGCGGACAGGAACTCTACGTGGGGATCGATCACGGCGAGGTCGGCGGCCGGTCGGCCGAACTCCTGATCGGTAAACGCCTGACCGGCGCTGTCGTCGGACTGCGCGGCAGCGCCAAGGGCATGTCGTACGACGTCTTTGTCGGTCAGCCGCTGAGCAAGCCAGATGGCTTCGAGACGGCCACAACGACGGCCGGCTTCAACGTCTCGCTCAGCCACTGAGGAGACGCAATGCGCTACGACGATTTTGACGTCATCGCCCCGTCAGTGCATCAAGAGCACTTCAGCGAAGCGGAAGTGCTTGGTTCCATCGTCTGGCTGTGGATGCATTCCGACGCTCACCGGAACGTTCCGCTAAACATGCTGTCAGCGTTGTTACTACCGGCAATCAAAAACCGGCAATTCGTTCTCGCCAGTGAGAACGGCAAGCCGGTCTTTTATCTCTCGTGGGCGCGCCTGAGCGAAGAGGCCGAGCGGCGTTATCTGAAAAACCCGCCGCAGTGCATGCCTCAAGAAGACTGGGCGAGCGGCGAGC
>Ga0335397_10010439_pt1 | contig 11486 bp, 3 predicted proteins | sample MAT04_FD_205740 | JGI IMG/M metagenome (GOLD analysis project Ga0335397, IMG submission 205740) | Freshwater microbial communities from Lake Fryxell liftoff mats and glacier meltwater in Antarctica - MAT-04 (spades assembly) (version 2) ...
ATCTACCCGGTCGATGGACTGGGCGGCCAGTTCCTCAACACAGGCACACTCACTGTTGCGGTCAGCCCCACGGCCACATTTCAAACCTATTATTTTGGGTTCAACAACACCGGCACGGTCGATATTCAGTCTGGTTCGGTTGACTCGTACGGTGGTGGCACGAGCAGTGGTTCATTCACAGTGGCTGCTGGTGCGGCTCTCGTGTTGGACGGCACGCAGAACCTGACTGCCACGTCGAGCGTCTCCGGGGCCGGCGACGTTTATCTTCAGGATGGCAACTATTTTGGAACCGACACGATCGCCGGTTTGTATAACGTCACTGGGCGGACATATTCGCTGGCAGGGAATGTCGATTTCACTGGAAATGTGCAGTCGGTCGGCAAGTTGTTAACCATCGGTGTCAACGCTGGAACAGTCGATTTTGAATCCAATCCGTTCGCTGTAGAACGGCTCACCGTTTTGGGGGGCCAGCTGCGGACTGTCGGCGTTGATGTCACAGACCAGCTCTTGTGGGAGGGTGGCAGCCTGGGTGGCAGCGGCACAGTGACCGTCGAAAGCAACCTCGCCACAGCCCCCAATCTGCTGATCCGCAATACGCCAGGCATTTATCCAGCATGGGGCTTGGACGGCGCGACACTGAAGAATCTTGGACAGGCTCAGATTGACCTCACTGACGCTGGGTTTGGGGATCTTACCGTCCGGAACGGCGGGCAGTTCATCAACGCCGCGTCACTCACGATTCATGCGACGCCTTCACCTACCGATCCTCAGGGACAGGCAAATGTGAGGATCTACCCGGTCGATGGACTGGGCGGCCAGTTCCTCAACACAGGCACACTCACTGTTGCGGTCAGCCCCACGGCCACATTTCAAACCTATTATTTTGGGTTCAACAACACCGGCACGGTCGATGTCCAATCGGGTCAGCTCGGATTTTACGGTGGTGCCACGTACACTCAAACAGCCGGAGTCACGAACCTTGATGGAGGCGCGATCAGTACATCAAGCCCGCTTAATATTCTGGGTGGTACGCTTGAGGGCAGCGGTACGATTTCGGGTAGCGTGAAAAATGTTGGCAACACCAGTCCTGGCGTTGCAGCTGGTCTCATCACTATTGCCGGCGAATACACGCAACAGTCGTTAGGCCAACTTTCAATCGAATTGGGCGGCATCAATGCCGGGAGCGAATACGATCAGGTCGATGTCAGCGGGAACGTGAGTTTGGCTGGGACTCTCGACGTAAGTTTCATCAACGGATTCGCGTCCAGCGACGGTCAGTCCTACACGATCATCAGGAACGATGGACTGAACGCGGTGAGTGGCACTTTTGCAGGACTCGCCGAGGGAGATTTTCTGACGGTCGGCGGGCGACAATTGCAGATCAGCTACACGGGCAACGACGGCAACGATGTGACTTTGACTGATGGTAACTACGTCGCCTTGCACACTTACGTCGTCTCGAACACTGCCGACAGCGGCGCTGGGTCGCTGAGGCAAGCGTTGCTGAATGCCAACGCAAATGCCGGGGCGCATACGATTACGTTCGACATTCTTGGCGGCGGCGTGCATAGAATTTCGCCAATCACTCCGCTGCCGAAGATCACGAACACTGTGTTCATTAACGGCTATTCGCAATCCGGGTCCGAAATGAATACGTCGGTCCTGGGCGACAACGCGGTACTGCAGATCGAACTCGACGGAAGTCTTCTGGTCGGTGCGGGCATGGGCACTGATCAATCCGCAGTAGGCCTCGACATCGAAGCCGACAACAGTGTTGTGAGCGGCTTGACCATCAATAACTTTGGTTGGGCGGGCATCGTGATTACGAATGCTGCTAATGCGAGGATTTCGGGGAACTTCCTTGGCGTCGATGCATCGGGAACAACCGCCAAAGCGAATTCGTTTGGAATCTATGAAGCCGCGAATACGCACGGCACGACCATTGGCACCAACTCCGACGGAGTTGATGACCTGGCTGAACGAAACTTGATTTCCGGTAACCAACAGACCGGATTTTTTTCAGCCGCCTGGGGAGCCGTAGGGGATAACGCTCATTTGGTAGTCGCCGGGAATATGGTCGGAACGAACGCCACTGGAGATGGAGCGATTCCCAATGGGACCGGGATTGTCGTCTGCACAGCGGACGGAGCCCAGATCGGTGGTGCGGCACCAAATGCGGGAAATCTGGTCTCGGGAAATCTGCTGGACGGGATTTATCTGTGGGCCGCGACAAGTCATACCGTAATTGAAGGTAATCGCGTTGGGACAACGTCTGATGGAACGAGCGCACTGGGAAATGGCGGCGCTGGCATCAATGATGATCAAAGCCCCATCGGTGGAACTCGGATTGGCGGAACAAGCCCGGAAGCTCGAAACCTGGTTTCGGGCAACGTTGGTTTTGGAATTGTTGTCACGACCTACGACGACGTAGTTGAGGGAAATTATGTTGGGACCGACATCAGTGGAACACAAGCCATAGGTAATGCGGGTGGTGGTCTCCGTGTACAAGGCTCGCGAAATCAAATCGGTGGTACCGCCACCAATGCTGGAAATCTGATTTCCGGCAACGGGGGCGGGACGGGAATCGTCGTATTTGCCTACGAAACGGTCATTCAGGGGAATAAGATTGGCACCGATGTTTCCGGAATGTCGGCGTTGAGCAACGGTGGTTATGGCGGTATCTTCGTGTTTTCCGGGGGAAATAATCTGATCGGCGGGACGACGCCCGCAGCAAGAAATCTCATCAGTGGCAACGCGGACTATGCTGGCATCGATCTGCGTTCCAGCAATAACACAGTTCAGGGGAACTGGATTGGCGTTGATGCGACGGGCAATGGGCAACTTCGAAACGGCTTTGCCGACTGGGGCAACGGAATCTACATCGCCGACGGCCACGAGAACAACCGGATTGGTGGTTCGGCACCGGGCGCGGGCAACTTGATCGCTGGCCAGGCAACACAGATTGGACTCAATAACGCCCCATCGACCATTGTGCAGGGCAACACAATCGGCGTAAGCCTGTCAGGTGCGGATATTGGTAGCATTAATGGGATAGTACTTCAAGGTGGCAGTGGAGTTTTCATTGGAACAGATGGGGACGGAGTCAACGACAGCACCGAAGGGAACACTATCGCCGGACTCATCGGCAGTGCCGTGACTATCGACAACTCGGACCGCAATGTCGTCGCTGGCAATCGCATCGGAATTACGGAGTCCGGAACAATCCTTGCCGGATCCAATCCGGTTGCTGTCATCGCCTCTTCAAACAATCGAATTGGCGGGACTAAGCCATTCGAAGGCAACCTGATTGCTGTCGATCAGGTCTGGAATGCCGTGCCGGGTGCCGTGGCGATTCAAAGTAGCACCGGGAATGCAACGCGTGGCAATGAATTCCTCTCCGTATCTGGAGCGGCGCCGATTGTGCTGGGATTCTGGGGGAGAACCCCGAATGATCCGGGCGATACCGATACCGGCGCCAATAACGAGCAGAATTTTCCGGGCATCCTGACAGAAGTCACCGGGTTAACAACTCGCGCCGTCGGTTCTCTGCAGAGCCAGGCAAACACATCGTATAAGATTGACCTCTACGCCAGCTCGGCGATTGGTGTTGGCGGAGTTGGTCTCCATCAGCGGTACCTCGGTTGGACTACCGTCACGACGAACGCTCAGGGTGAAGTTTCGTTCGATGTGACGCTCAATGTGGCGACAGCCGCCAACGAAACAGTCACTGCGACAGCCACCGATCCGGACGGAAATACGTCAGAGTTTTCAGGTCGAATGCCAACGGCCGCCAGCATCGGCGCTTTCACAGTGAATGAAGGAGGAACTGTGGTGCTCACCGGCGCCTCAGGGACCGACCCTGGCGGTTCGGCTTTGACGTATTCATGGGACCTTAATGGCAACGGGATCTTTGGTGAAACCGGCGTGGCGGCAACTCGCGGCGACGAGTCAGTTCAGAGTCCGACATTTTCTGCCTCAGGGCTGTATGGCCCCAGCACTTGGCCTGTCGCTGTGCGTGTGGTCAACAGCGATGGCCTGTTCAGCGTTCCACAGTCCATCATAATTTCCATTACGACAACAACACAAACCACAACATCTGTTCTCACCGAGTCCGTTAGTTCTCTGATCTACGGCAATCAGGTGACCTTCACAGCGACCGTGATCCCTCAAATCAGCGGCACACCGTCCGGGACTGAAACATTCTACGAAGTTGATGGGTCGAACCACATCATTTCCACATTGGGGACAGCGACGCTCAACGGCAGCGGAGCCGCGACGTTCACAATTTCGACGCTGTTCGCCGGGACGCACCATATCGCCGCTGCGTTTGTTCCGAGTGGCGCAGTATTTCTCGCTAGTCCGATTTCCAATATGGTCACATTGACTGTCAACCAGAAGGCACTGACGGCAACCATCACGGCGGACAACAAAACCTACAACGGCACGACGGCCGCAGTCGTTCACATCACATTGGGGACTGGCGTCGTCGTTGGCGATGTGGTCACCGTCGTTGACGGCGTTGCGACGTTTGCCAGCAAAGACGCGGGAACGTGGACCGTGACTGACACGGGAATCACTCTCGCTGGCGCCGATGCCGGGAACTACACTGTCAATAGCACGGCCACGGCCACCGCAAAAATCGTCGGGGTCGGTATCCTGCTCCTGGATCCTTCCGGCAAAGGAGCCCTGACCGATTCGGGCAATGGCAGCGTGGTAGTGGCGAGCCCTGGCGTGATCGCGGTGGCTTCGACAAACTCTGCTGCAGTGACTCTGAGCGGCAATGGCAACGTGAGTGCCGCCGAACTCGATCTCGTGGCGGCCACAGGAACTCAGATCAACGGCAAAGGCCGGATTCAGGCGAACATCAACCACTCTGCTGCTTCGCAAACATTCTCAGATCCACTTGCATCGCTCACGCTCCCTGTCCCTTCACTATCGCCGTTTGCAGCCGTCAACTACTCGGGGAACTCGGCAATCACACTGCAGCCCGGTACGTATGCCGGTGGAATCCGCATTTCGGGCAACGGCAATGTGACACTTGCACCAGGTGTCTATTACCTGAAGGGCGGCGGTCTTTCCATCTCAGGAAACGGCAGTGTGACGGGGAACGGAGTTCTGATCTATAACGCTCCGAACACTTCGAGCGATTCGATCAGCCTGTCCGGAAAAGGCAGCCTGATCCTCACCGCGCCGACCAGCGGTCCGTATCAGGGTATTGCCATTATGCAGGCCCGAACATCGTCGGCTCCTATCTCCATTTCAGGCAATGGTGGAATCAACCTGACAGGAATGCTTTATGCGGCTGCGGCTCCGATCAGTCTCTCCGGAAATGGTCCACTATCGATCCAGACTGTCAATGATGGACTGATTTGCGCAGACCTGAAGTTGTCAGGGAATGCCAGCCTTACAGTGAATTCCGCGTCTACGGCAAACGGAGGCACGCAGATGCTGTCGACAACGGACGGCGCTGCGAATTCCAGTAACTCGTTGCCACTGATCAGTTCAATCCGCGGGCTGGCCGCAGGAATGCTGACGGTGTCAGTGGATGGGCTCGGCGGCGAATCTGCAGCGGATGACGAGGCACGTATTGAAGATGCTATCGCCACGATCGACACGGAGTTGGCTCCGTTTGGTATCAGTCTCGTCGAAGTGTTCGGCGACCTCGCGAACTCAGCGGCGATCCACATCCATCTTGCTGACACGAGTGCAATCGGCGGCGTCGCAGACGGCGTGCTGGGTGTCACTGTCGGAGGAAACGACATCACTCTGATCGCTGGCTGGAACTGGTATGCCGGGGCCGACCCAAATGGGATCGCTGTCGGCCAGTACGATTTTCAGACTGCCGTCACGCATGAGCTTGGTCATGCTTTGGGACTCGGGCACAGCACTGATACCGGATCGGTGATGTACCCAACACTGGCACCGAGCGACGCGCGGCACGATTTTACTGCTGACGACCTGACCGTGATTGAACAGGGAGTTGACACCCAGCCGGAACCATTGCTGGCTGCACCGGCAAATGCTGGTGGGCATGAAACAGTGAAAATCGCCTTACCCCTGGCATCCAGTCAGTCGTCGTCGCTGTTGCCCAAAGCCACTTCTGAGCTGACGACGCAGTATCAGGCACTCAGCGCCAATTTGTCACGGAGCAACAAGCTGATGGACGTCACCAGCAATTCCCCCGCGTCAGGCACATTGAAGACCAACACACGACGCAGTGAATTCCTCAGCGAATCCAGCCTAAGCAGCACCACCAGTTTCGCTGCTGCGGATGAACTGGACGGAATCTTTGAAGACTGGAGTTCCGATCCGCTGCAGTTGCTGTTGGGTGCTGCAAGGTCATGAGCAATTCTGTTCTGGGAAAAATGCGGCATCCCGACAGAGGATACTCACGGTCGTCACATCCCGCAGCCACGTCTGAAAAACTTCAGGGGATGAGCGAAAAAATAGTGTCCTGTCGGTCATGGATTAATGGGTGGCCGGGGTTGGAGAGCGATAGCTCGAAACCCCGGGGTTTGCTGCGCTCCGCTCAGTCCAACCCCGGCCACCCGATCCACCATTTCAAATGTGACAGAGCAACAGGATCGACGACCGACATGCAGGCTCAACTTGTTTCAAGGCGCGATTGAAACCAAAACCAGACGCAAACTCTTTCGAAAGAATGGCGTCCCGTTCCCCGTAATTCAATGTATTGCGTAGTTTTCAGATGAATTTTGAAAATCTTTCAATCCCGCGTCCGGTTTTCTGCAGGACCGTGCCTTGTGGATACCGGGGTGAAGGGCGATTTAATTTTTATTACAAAGGAAGACCGGAATGCGTGGTGCCACTAGTGTTGCAATGATTATTGCAGGGGCGGCGATGATTCTCATTCCTCCGACGGTGAACATCGCGTTTGGAGAGAACCTGCGAGTTCTCGACGACGGCACTCGCGTGCTGTACATGGTGCATGCTGTGATGTGCTGCATCCTCGGCATTCGAATGTTGATTCTGGGCGCGAGGAAAGAATGACCGAGAGTTGCCGTCATTGGTCCCCGGCACGCCGGTTGATCACCCCGTCAATCAACGGACGCAACCACCACATTTGACAAAGAGCTAACATGAACGAACAGGTCAGCAGCACGAGACCACACAACGTCGCCAAATACATGTCACTGCCGTGGCTTATTGCCTTCGTTGGTGGACTAAGTGTTATGGCTGTTGTGGCATTAGTTTTAGGGAAAGAGTTTGGTGGCTTGTTCGGGCTAACCATCAGGTCGATCGGCTGGTGTGTCATCTTTGCCGCGTCCTGGTTTGTCACCTGCAAATACGCCAATCCGATTTTGCCGATTCTGTGCGGCGTGATGGCTGGTTGGACCTTCCCTCGACCATCAGACGAGTGGTTTGTGCAACTCGCTGGAGCGAGGTGGGGCAGCGGTGCCAGCTTGATGGTCGTCGTGGTTGCCGGGGTCATCGGAATGACGATCTTCAGTACGATTGCACAGCGGCACAAGGCATCATCTGATGCGTGATCGTTGCGAAGATTCGTTAGCCCAGCAGGAGCCAACTGAACCCCGGCGAGCGGAGCGACGTCAGTCGCCCGATCTAACCACGCCACTTCGGCCAGTCACGTATTTGCCATTGCAATCTATCTACGACGATATCGGAGTCAAGCGACGATATCGGAGGACTGACGTCCTGCCGCTCGCCAACGCCTATGTCGGGTTGTCACGGCCATGTGGCCAGCGTCCAATCTTCAACTCGCCTGAACTGGGCTGGAATGATCGTTATGTCAGTCCTGTCAGCACGCCGTCTTTGCAATACTCCGGGTTGCCAAAGGTTTCGATGTGATGACCGAAACCGTGCGCGAGGGCGACGAGTAGCCGATTATGGGGGATGCCTGGGAATTTGAGCGATCGGCCCATTTTGAAATCCAGGCCGTTGCCGACCATCACAAACGGGATGTTGTCCAGCGTATGCGAATTGCCCTGGCCTAGTTCGTTGCCCCAGACGATCAGCGTATTGTCCAACAACGTTCCTTCACCGCCGGGTTCCGGTGTCTCAGACAGACGGCGCACAAGGTAGGCCAGTTGCTCGGCGTACCACGTATTGATCTTCGTCAGTTTTTCGTGTGCCTCTTTGTTTTCATTCGGTTCATGCGACAGCTCGTGATGTCCTTCATCAATTCCCAGCCAGTGCATTTTCGGCTGGCCTACGGAGTTCGTAATCTGGAATGTCGCAACGCGGGAAAAATCGTTGACGAAACTGTTGACCAGCAGATCCATCTGCATTTTCGTGATCTGCGGGATATTGTCGTTTTCTTCTTTCACACCCAGCTCAAGTTCCGGCACGACGTGTCCCACTTCTCTGGTCTGCGATTGCCGTAACTGTGTTTCCATTGATCGAACGAACGTGGCGTGTTCATCGAGCAAATGTCGATCTGCTGCGGACACAACTTTGCTGATCCGTTTCAGATCTTCCTGGACGCTGTCGAGCACACTGGTGAGAATCTCGCGATCTTTCACCTGCCCATACAGCTTCTTAAACATCTGGTACGGGTCGTCGATCGGTGCGATGGGTTTGTTGGCCCCGGTATAACTCATTCGCGTCCACGTGTCCGCGTGATCCGGGACCATGACGCCGAATTCCAGTGATCCGAATCGCGTTCGAGTTTCTTCCTTTGACTGCAGATAATTCGCAATCTCCTGATCGATCGAAATCCCGCTCGCCCAGCCAGCCGGCGTGTCCGATCCACCCTGAATATTGCCAGGGAAAAGCTCAACGCCGGTCAGCAGGCAACCCATGCCACGCATGTGATTGTCACCGTCACCTCGAACCTTGTCACAGACACCGTGCATCACCATCATGCGGGACTGAAAATCTTTGAGCGGTTCGAGAATCCGTTTCAGCGTGAATGTTTCACCTTCTTCATCCGGCCAGAAATCCCATGGGACAGTGCCGTTGGGACTGAACATCACGACCAGTCGCTGCTTGCGCGAAGTCAATGCTGCTGGTGACGCAAATGCACTCAGGTTGAAAATGAACGGCATAGCCGCAGCGCCAAGTCCGAGCGTCTTCAGAAATTGTCGTCGGTTGTTCATAGTTTGCTACTCCGAAGCACAGTCGAAGATCCACGTACGTTGCGTCCAGACAAAACCGATCCTAAATCGCCCTCCTCCCGGACATCGCTTCGCTCGTCCGACCTCCCCCTGAAGCTCCGCTCGGGGGAGGTAAATGCTGGCGATTTCGTCGCACAACTGACTGCTATTTCCATGGCGATCCTTAACTATTCTGTAAATCGGTTTCTGCGGCTCGCGTTACTTCTGTTCGGTCGCGGCCACTGGTTCAGTGTTTGGCGTCCATCCCTGTGCGCTGGAACGGCAGGCGATTTCGACTGCCAAGTGTTTCATATTGTACTGGTGATCTCTGAAGAATGCAGACAATTCTGCAATCGAATTTGGTCCGTAGGCCAGAATCGGCTGCTGAACCATGTGATGAAACAATTGTCTTGCAAAGGCCCGATTTGTCTCTTCACTTCTGGCCATAAACGCTGCCAGTTCCCTGGCTCCGGCGAATCGCACGAATTCCCCGTTCCGCTGCAAATACTGACCGGTCGCGTCGATGGCCTTTTGTTTTTCGACATCCCGATAGCGCCCAACGGCGTCGAAATTCTCCAGCGCGAATCCGAGCGAGTTGATCAGGCCGTGACAATTGGCGCACACTTCGGGACTTGTTTGAATCGTCACGCGCTCGCGCGTCGTGAGATCGGGGGCGAGATCTGGTGCCGTGGGAGCAACCGCAAGCGGCGGCGGTTTGACGCCTCGCCCAAGAATGCTGCGTGACAGAAACACGCCCCGATGAATTGGTGAACTTGACTGCGTATACGCAAATCCGCTGAGAATGAACGGATGCGAAATGATCCCAGCTCGCTTTTCCGGTTCGAACTTTACTTCCTGAAACGGCGTGGCTTCGGGCAGATCGACGCCGTAAAATTTCGCCATGCGCCCATTCATAAAGATCGAATCGGTCAACAGCAACTGCTGCAAGTCAGCAGACTCCGCATCGACAACTTTTTCGAGCATCAGTTCCAGTGATGTTCGCAGATCGGCAGCAAGTTCCGGAGTAAAATCCGGAAATAAATCGGCGTTCTTGTCGATCTCCTGCAGACGTTCCAGGTTCATCCAGGTTCGCAGAAATTCCAGCAATCTCGCTCGACCACGGTAGTCGTTGACAAGTCGCCATGCGTGTTCGCGAATCTGCTTTTCGTCTGACAACATTCCGTCTCTGGCTGCGTCGAGCAGCGGTTGATCGGGAATCGAATTGAGCAGTGCCAACGATAACCGGGACGCACGATCAAATTGGTCGGCAACACCAGTCGGCTCGCGATACAGGAATCGCGGCGACTTCAGAGTCAGTATCACAATTCGGCGAATGGCGTCTTCAGGGCTTCTGTCAGCAGTAAACTGGTCTTTGACGTATGTCTGCTGCATCTCGTCCGATAGTGGTCTCCGGAACGCGCGCTCCACAAACTGCATCGCGAGCATCTTCAACTTCTCGTAGCGATCTCCCTCGTTGTCGATAAGCCGTGGCAGCATCGCGATGAACTTATCAGCGACTTCCGTGGCCGCATAGGTGGTGGCTTCATCCCATTCTCTTGAGACACTGGTTCCGCGTTCGTAACCAGCACTTCGATCGTCTGGCGGAAAAGGCGTCTCCACGATCACCACGGGCGGCGAATTTTCCGGAATCAAATTCGCCGTCGGAATGAGTTCCTTCACACCGCGCGGAGATTTCCAGAACAGCGAAACGGAAGCAGTAGGTTCCTTGAACTTGAACCATTCCAGTTCGATCGGTGACACACGACCTTCGATCAGAAACCGCGATCCGGTGAAATCTGTCTCGGAACCGGAACGGACCCAGACATCAATCAGCGGCGTTTCATTGTCATTCACCTTCAGCCGCGTGCCGTTTTCTGTATGAACGGTGAATTCGTACCATCCGGTTTCGCGAGGGATGAGCGATCCTTTCCAGCGAATCGAGAATTCCTGTTTGTCGAACTTCTCTGCTTCCGGCGCGGCGGCGCCAAAATTGAAGTGAACGACAGGATCATTGCGTTCGATGACACGTTTTTCACTATTGAAGTGCCGGTCACCGAAATAGTCGGCCTTCAAGCCACGTGCTGCACCCGGTTGCACTCGCCACCGAAAACTTACCCCCAGATCTGCGATCGCATTGCGATACTGTGACACGGTGAGTCGGCTGAGTTCGATGCGCGGCGGATTCAGACGAGCCTGTGCTTCCGGTGAATAAAACTGCTGCTGCATCCATTCCGCAACAGCGCGAGCGTCGTCTCCGGTGCAGTCCTCTGCGGATCCTTCCGGCATTGTGCGCGTTACCAGGTCTGCCAGATCCGAAATTGGCCGATCGCCGAAAATCGGGGCAGGAACCTCGGTCGTGCCGCTGCCGTTCTGACCGTGGCAACTGACGCAGCGGAACTTATACAACTCGCG
>Ga0335397_10010440_pt1 | contig 11485 bp, 6 predicted proteins | sample MAT04_FD_205740 | JGI IMG/M metagenome (GOLD analysis project Ga0335397, IMG submission 205740) | Freshwater microbial communities from Lake Fryxell liftoff mats and glacier meltwater in Antarctica - MAT-04 (spades assembly) (version 2) ...
AACGCTTGGATGTGCGCTGTGCCGCCCCTTTTAGGCGGCATAGGCGCACATCCTTTGTTCAGCGCATATTTATTTACACCCACAGGCTTCACATTCTTCGAGTGTTTCAAATGGAACTACTCCACCACATCCCCCCCAAGAGAATACCTTGCATTTTTTCTCATTTTGGTCATAGTAATACCGTCCCAAAGCAGCCAAGCACATTCCGGGATCGGGTTCGAGACTGCATCTGATTTCACAATCAGATGTTTGCTCCATTTCTTCGTGGCAACAGCCGGAAACAAAGAAGAGGGCGGCAAAGCATATAAAATACACCAAGTGTTTCATATCTGAGAATTTTAATGGTGAACAATAATTCGTTTACTCCCAATGATCTCATTCCCTCGGTGTATCATAAAGTAATACATACCTGACATAACGTCCGATAGGTTGAGTTGAGTTATTGAGGTACTTATTTTTTCTTGCTTAACGATATTGCCAGTATTAGACACCAAAACAGCAAGAGAATTTTGGCTGAAATCAAAATCTACCGGAAACTCCACTTGGATATAATCGCTAGCCGGGTTGGGGTAGATTTTGATGTCCTTGCCTTTCAAGAAAACCGCTTCTTCGGTATTGGTAATGTAGTTAAGGTTTCCACATCCGGGCTGAAGACAGCCCGCTGAATCTAATTTGAGCAGCCAATTATGCGATTCGAACACCCCGGTCATCCAGTTGACAATAGTGCCTGTGGCGATATAACCGCCGTCTCTGGTGGGGACAACGTGTTGAAGGCCAAAAGTTAGCCCCAGGTAAGTGCTGTCTAAGTAAGACCGTTCCCAGAGCACTTCCCGGTTTTCATCCATTCTGAACAGCCAACCGAACAATTGCGGACTGCTTTGATTGATGTAATCAGGATACTCTTGCCCGCAACCTACTAAGCCCTTTTCCCATACAGGTTCTATGTTCCTGATTTCCTTGAGGGTTTGATTTTGGAATACGACTGTATCCAATACATTGCCAGACATATCCGAAAAAAAAAGGGCAGGTGGGGTAAGGTCGTGATTCGGAATATTTAAATTATCTATACACCATGATATGGCAATAATGCCGTTGTTCATTTGACTTGGTACACAACTCCAGCAATCATATGAAAATGGCAAATCTAATTCCCAAGTGACATTTCCTAATATATCGAACGATGCTACTCCTGCTTTCAAATCCAAGAAGCATGTGTCTGGACAATATTTAAATCCAGCGATAATATTCCCTTGGTTATCTGTTTGGAGTTTCTGAGATAGTGTTGACTCATTGTCCTCGCCATAGTAAAATTCATTTAACTGATTCCCATTCATATCTGTGACAACAAAGTACATAATCGGCGCGGGTCGGTTGTTGATGTTTCGGTCTTGCGCGCCACATAGCACTAAATTATCCCCCCAAAGTGCCAGCCTTGGAAATTCATTTTCTACCAAAGGATTACCATATTCTTTGTTCCAAAGTACGCTTCCCAAGGTATCAATACAATATAATACAAATTGACTGCCGATGCCATTTGTATGTCCAGAGGCATAAATTTTGTCACTATGCACGACCATGTTTGAAACCGTTGCTTTGAAAGGATAAATATTTGACCACTCAACATTTCCTTCTTGGTCAATTTTTGATATCGAAGTACACCAATAGTTAGGGTTATCCAAGCAAGATGCTGGCGACAGAAGCAAATAGCCGTTGGAAACTTCAACTAGTACCCAACCATTCTCTGCTGTAAGTGGAAAATTGGAAAACACCTTAGAAAAGGTTATCTGTTGAGCGTTTATCACATTCATCCAACACAGCAACAGACATAATGAACTGGCATGTCTCATTTCTGATAAAATAATCGGCGGTGCGGAACTTGTCCGCACCGCCGATGGGTGAACGTTTAGTGTTGAACGGTGAATTTTGCGCGGTGTGCCACCTTGCCCTTGTCGCTGACAATCAAGAAGTAAACGCCCTCCGGCAGGTTGGCCACGTTGAGCGTCCGGGTGGTTTCCTTCGCGCCAAGCGATACGCTCAGGTGCGAGCGTCCCAAGAGGTCAAAAACCTGCAGTTGGGCATCTGAACCTTCTTGGAGAGTAGGCCAAGATACGCCTAACTGGTCGCTTGCCGGAACCGGATAGACTTTAAGGGCCTCCATTGCGACGCGCTCAATCGGGCTGGTTCGTTCTTCCGTGATGTCGTACTCGTCCGGGAAATAGACGCGGTCTTTGAGCAGGCCCAGTATGCCCCGCGCATAGCCCCGAATGGGCGAATAGCCGTCGGCAACACTGTTGAGGTAGGCCTCTTGTGCCGTACTTAACTCAAAGCCTGTCGGGCTTTGGAGGCGTTGCAGGTTGATCAGTTGGATGTCGCGGAACTGCGCATCAGTCACGTCAACGACGGGCAGTTGGTTGAGCAGTTGGGCCGCGCCCGCATAGTCCTGACGGCCCATACGGAGGCCGAAAATGGCCCATTGAGCCGCCTTGCCCTGCTCGCCTGCCAGCAAGGCTTCGACTGTGGCAAAGTCCTCTCCTTCCAATGCCTTAGTGACAAGGTATTTTAGGATGGCCTCTTTTTCAGCCAGCACCTGATAGTATTGTGCTTTGGCGTTTACATCGGTCTGGATATTCGGGATCAACGTTTGCAACTGCTGTCTTTTAGCATTCAAATCTCCGTCTGTTGGGCTTTCCAGACCGTCAGGGAGGCCACCAAACTTTGAACAGTCAACGGTGTAGGTACCCGGAACATCCTGTTTCCCATAATTCCCCGTGGTGAGCGGCTCCGGGTCGCAATCAACCGGCGGTTCGCCAGATTCGTAGTAGTAGGTGAAAAAATCAGTAGTCCCTGAAGTGACAATGTCAAGTTGGGCACCCGGGTCGCTGAAGCAGTTATCAGCAGGAGATTCTACATTGCCTTGCAAAGCCCGAACAGCCCCATTGTTGCCAGGAAAAAACGAATTGGTCAGGATAAAGTCGCGGGCGGGCGGGTGACCGCCAACGAAATCGTTGCCCAGAAACTGCATCTGTTTGTTGTCGCCGATGGCAAGGATGCCAATATTGCGCCGGGCATTGATCAGGTTGCAGCCCACCAGGTTTTGGTTGATGACGTTGTTGAAGCCTGTGTTGGCCGTCCATGCGCTGATTTCAACGTCCACGAACTTGTTGCCGCCGATACGGAAATTGCTCGGCCCTTCCAATACAACGCCGTAACGCGAGCCTTCAAAGTTGTTGTTCACCACGTCCATCGAGAACTTGCCGTTCGGGTTGTACAGCCCGAACCAGCCTGTGGCCGTGGACGCATAAACGTCATATTGATTGCCGTAAAAATTGTTCTCCGTTGCCGTGGTGCCGATGACCGATTTGTAGGACATCGGATAAGTAGCATAACTGCTGATACCTATATTATTGCTTTCAATATCGCAGCCGTTGTGCACCTTGATGCCTGCGTCGTAGGTACGGATGCCCTGCATACCTTTGGAGTAGATGTCGCAGTTGTCAAACTCAATGCCGTCCGTCTCCCAGATGGTGATGCCTTCTCGGTTGGCGTAGGATACTGTCGGCAACCCTGCCAAGAATTTGGTATTCGTGAAGCGGCTTTTGTTGAGGGCGAACTTGTACTGCATGAATTCCACATCCTTGCGGTTGTTTCGGAACGTGGCGTTATTGTTCGTCCAGATTACACCTCCCCAGAATTCCGCCCCGTAGCCGCCTCCCGCAGTCACGCCTGTGCGCGCCCATTCGACTGTACCATTGTCTATCCAAACAATACCAGCCTTGTCGGTATCGGTCAATGTGGCGTTGTGTTCGGGTTGTGCTTTTTGGTTGTTGCCCAGTACCTGAATGCCAGACCAGTCGGGCGCGTCGCAGCCTTTGGTGACCACTCCGCCGTTGTCAATGACCAATCGGGCGTTGCGCTCTACGAGAATGCGCGTACCCTGTTTCATCCCGATCTTTGCCTCTATGAGCAGTTCCGCACCGGAGTGGACAAAGATGTCGCCTGGCATGTCCATGTCGGTATCGTAGAGCGTGTTGGTTGTAATATGAGTGATGGAGTTTGGACACGTACATGGTGGAGTTTCTTGGGTTATATTGTTCGTAATAAAGTCCGCAAAGTCTCTCACGTCCGTATATACAGAGGGAAAACCCAATGTAGGAACACAACCCCAACTTGTGATGCCGACCAGCAGCGGTTGCCCCCCGAAAGCGACAAAAGCAGGGCCTCCGCTATCTCCCCCAGCCGCCGAGGATGTCCCGTTGAAAAAACTAATCATTGTGTTAGGAATAGCGACAGCCCCTCCGCAATTTTGAAACATCTGTCCTGCGGTGGCATTGTCGATTATCGGCATCTGTGCCGATTGCAGGATGGTAGCGCAATCACCCGTGTTATTTGTGTTCGTCCGTCCCCAACCAGAAATAGTGACCGTATTGCCGACCTGCGTTACCTCGGCTGGCACGCTTCCATTGGCGTAGGCTACGGGTTGTACATTTGCGTTAAAACAAAGGGGTTGTGCCAGGTGCAATAACGCGATATCGTTGCCGACAGTCGTAAAGTTCCCCGTCCAGTCAGGATGGATGATGATCTGGTCAACCGCAATCCGTTGGCCTACAGTGTTGTCAGTTTGATCTGTGGAGCCAGCATGTACCGTTACTGCACTGGGCGGTGTACTCTGGTCAACACAGTGTGCGGCTGTCACGACCCATTCGGCGTTCAAGATGGATCCACCGCAACCATGCATACCAACACAAGAGGAGCCGTTGATCTCTAAGGAAACTTGGAACGGAATCTGGCTGATATCGGTGTCGGTGCCACCAACAATGAAGGTGGTGATTTCCTGGGCGGTTGTACGGCCCGCAAAAACACAAAGCAACAGCATGATGGACAGCAGATTTGTGCCTTGTCGAAAAATTTGATAAAACCGTTTCATAAACAAACTGTTTTGGTGATGAAAAAATATTTGAACTATGTTGACGCATCGACAAACAGGGTGTTTATTACTGTTGTCTTTGCGCTGAACGGTTGGATGTACGAATGTGCCGACGCCTAGGAGGTATTTTCGTACATCCGGTGTTCAATGCCTTTTTTATATTTTTATGATTTTGTGCGTTTTGGTTTGGCTTTTAGAAGCAAATTCGACATAAAGTAAGCCGGAAGGTATAGATTCCAGATTTAATTGAAAAAAGGTATCGCCGACCATCAGCCCACCAGTCTGAAGTATACGCCCAAGGCAGTCAAACACCTTAAATTCAAGGTTGGAAAGAAGTGGCGAAAAATAAAAATATAAAATTCCGCTGGTAGGGTTTGGCGAAATCGAAATATTGTAGCCATCAATTTCATTCGTATTTACATAGCCACAAGGCGTATTTCCAACACTGCCGGCATAATGTACAAGATCATCCTCGTAACACCTGAGATAGCCGGGAAAGCCACCTAAAATACAATTGGTGCCTTGACCCCACCAGTATCCGGCCTCGATTGCTCCAATTCGCTCAACAATCTTGCCTGGCATTGCCCAGCCACCTATTGACCAACACTCGCTTGAGTTTTGACAGGTGCTACTGATGTATTGAACCCGCAACGGCCACCCTCCAATATTTTCAACTGCAGATGAATCAATCCGGTATGCAAAATCCCATATCTGGCCTGAAGCAGGCCCTCCACACCCGTTAAAAATATCAAAATATTCTACTTTGGATAAAATGGTATCGCCAGGCAATGCCCCAAAATCAAATAAGAGTTCCCAGTGGTTGTCAACCCAATAAAATACGGAATCTGAATTGGCATGTACATATTTGTTCAGGTTTGGAAAATCTTGAAATTGACCGTCTATCCATTGCGAACACGCCACCTCACGAGCGGGTAAGCCAGCCAACAGCGTGTCTTTGGCCACTGTGAATGCGTATAATTTAGAATCCGGATAGGTTGCTTCATATGGGCGGTAATACCAGCGCGCACCGATAGGCGCAAAGGCTTGGTTTTGTCCTTGTAAATGAAGCATCGTTGCACATACAAAAGCAACCGCAAGAATAATTTTCGATTTCATATGCTTTCAATTTTGAATGAACAATTTTTTAGTGCCATAAATGCCATCTCGGCTTACGAGGGTAATAAAGTATAGCCCAGAAGGTAGTAATCCCGTATTCAGGATATATTTATTTTGGCCTGGTGGCCATTTTTTTTCAATCATAATGCGTCCTGTCTGATCCGTCATGATGAATGTCAGGTCGTCAAAAAACGTATAAGATGATAATGAAACAGACACACGGTCTTTCGCGGGGTTGGGAAATATAGAAAAATCGGCTTCTTCCCATGATAGGTTAATTGTTTTTGATGTGCCTGTTATGCCTTGAAAAATGCCCGTACAACCCGGGTGGATACAGCCCATACTGTCCAAATGCAACAGCCATACATCTCGATTGTAAGGAGCAGGAATGGCATTTGGAAAGGTGTCAATTATGGTACCAACGGCCGCCAAACTACCATCATCAGCCTCGACAACGTCCAAAATCTCTCCAAATGAATCGCCCGGATATCGAAGATCGCCGATGATTCGTTCCCATTTTTTTTCACCTGTCGGTGAAAGGCGGATCAACCAGCCGCCCCAATATCTTAGATATTCATCGGTAGTATCAATATAGGGGTGGTCTTCATTGAACCCAACCGCAAGAATATCGCCATTGCGCATTTCCTTGATACTCCACAGCCTGTGATAGTCCCCTGCATCATAGTGGTATTCCCATAGTTGATTGGCCGTTTTGTCCACTCTGTACAGCACTTGCCTGTCCCATACGCCCGGTTGTGCTTCTTCAAGTCTAGAGAATACCGCCCCGTCATCTTTTGTGTAGGTTGCATAGGTGTTTTCCCTTCCAGGGGTGGATGTAGTGTCACGAGCAATTTTGAACACTTGATCTCCATTGTCATTTATTTTCACTACAAACCCCTCCATTTCGTTACAGTTTGTTTCCATACAACCATACATTCCCAATACATAAGCACTGTCTGGCGTGGCGTGTATGGAATAAAGTCTTGATGAGGTGAATTCTTGCTCAATCTCTTTCTGCCACAGTATGTCACCATCCGCGTCACATCGAACCATGTAAGTGTTTTCTATGTTTGACTGATTGTTTTCGTCGTACAGAAAGACGAAGCCATTATCATAAGAGGCGGCAATACCAAAGCTGGTATTATTCATGGCGTTGCCATAATACCACTGAGCAATAGTATTGCCTTCAAAGTCAATTTTCAATACAGTAATTTCAAGTGAATCTGTGGGCTGAAGCAATCTGCCAGCCAGCAAAACACACGAATCAGTCACTGCTATACATGTAAACTGGTCAATCCGTGTCTTTTCTATCGTTTTCCTCCAATCAATCGAAAAATCGCTGTTCAATTTTATTAGTCCTATACATCTATATGGGCTTAAATCACAAAAAGAAGTGGTCACTATGTAATAATTACCATCTTTCTCGGCGATTTGCCACGCTGCATCAGAGAAACCGACAAGATCAATGTTGTCAGAGAAAAAATTCTGCCCGACAATATTGTAACTTGCGTTAAAAAAAATTATAAAAATTAATGTCCATCTCATGTGCATGAAATTGAAGCCCATAGGAAGTGCGTCACACACTTCCTATGGGCATGGTTGAAAACATCTGTTAATCTTGTAAAATTATTTTTGACGTAAATGTCAAAAGCCCTGCCCGGCGAACGCTCAAGATTAAAAACCCTTTTGGCAGATACTTGACAGGCAATATCAGGCTTGAACCCGAATTGGCAGCGAAGGGCATGGAGAACAGCCTTTTACCTGTAATATCGTGTATTTCAACGATTCCGCTTCTTTGATCTTCTTCGGGCATCGCAAGTGATATACTCGAGTTGGCTGGAATTGGGTAAACAGCATAAATTTGCACCTGTGAAGGTTTATTGCCAATTATTGCTTCATCAGCACGATTGCCGACGCCCTGATTGGGTAAATCCGGGATTGCGCGTTCGCCCGTCAGCAAAAAATAGAGTGCCCCCGCGTACGCACGAACCTCCGAATCGCTCATGGCGGCGTTGTAAAGGAAATTGCTTTCTGCTTCGCCCAATACAAAATCTGTTTGTTGCCAACGATCCAGATTGATGTCTTGGATTTGGGCAAACAACTGCTCCTCGGTAGAGTTGACAGTAAGGCCGTTCAGAAGCGTCCGAGCCTGTGCGAACTGCCGTCGCTTCAACTTGATGCCGTACAAAGAAAGTTTAGCATCACGATCTGTCAAGCCAGCGTAAATGCTTTCAGCCAAATCAAAATCACCGGACTGTAAGGCACTTTGCTCCAGAAATGCCTCTATTCTGTCTTCCTGCTCCTCTTTTTGATCCAATTGCATCAGCAAATTAGGGTCGTTGGGTGTAGATATCAACCCTTGTTTTATTGAAAATTTATCATTCCTTGTGGTATTCAGGTCATTAAAGGTGTAGAATTCTCCTTGGCGTTCAAATGTGCCACAACCTTGGTATTTTGAGACTGAAGCATCCACTAAAGTAAAATTATTTCCATTAACATTGGGCACGATCACGCCAAAGCAATCATCTTCCTGCGGCTCCCCACCAAGCGGAACAAAATATTTGAACGACTGGGTTTGTCCGAGTACAGCTCGTATATGCTCAATACCGGAAGTAAAACAATTGCCAGCAGGAAGGCCTGAATTACCCTGGAATGATCTTACTCTCCCGATATTTGCTCCTATTTGTTCATTGACAACATCGGTTTCATCCATTGTGAAGCAATTGGAAAGAAACTGGGTACGTGAATTGTTACCATAGAAAGAAAGCCCTTCCTTTCCTTGTCCCAAAAAATTGCCCCGTACAAAACTGAATTCATCGCTTGTATTAGTCGCCGCCACCCCTGAAATTGCATTTCCTGAAAAAGAATTTTTTTCAATATTATAGGCACTCGGCCCTTCAATACGTACCCCGTATTTGTCAGAGGTAAAAAACTCGTTATGGATTACCTGAAGGCCATAATCAGAACTTGTGCCTGCGGAATAAACGTGCGTTTCATTACTATCAAAGTAATTGTCTTTAATCAGAACAGACGATGTATGAGGAGCAGTGGAATGGATTTCAACACCAAACTTGCAGTACTCAAATTTGTTCCCATCTATTATTTTGGCACTAAAGTCAATTCCGCCTATCCCGGAATAGTCCATTTTCTCAAATGTATTTCCCGAAAATTCAAGACCAGTATTTTCCCAAACTGTTATACCTGTTACTTTTGCTTGATAGTCAGCGGATTTTGTGAACGTTGAATTGACCACCCTGCTTTTGTTGGGCAGGTCGTATTTTATAAATTCGACTCCTTGTATGACGTTGTAAAAAGTTGCGTTGTCCACCAACACAAGCCCTCCCCAACGACTGATCTGTCCGGGATCATAATCATAGCCCGGTGCGGATGTCGAAATTCCGTAACGCGCATTCTCGATTCTTGCATGATTTGTCAAAGCAACAACACCCGCTTCGCCAGGGCTGAATACATAATTTTGAACGGCATTTTGGTTTCCTACACTCAAATTGGGTTGTGGCAAGGAAGCATTCCCGTGAACAAAAATACCCCGCCACTTGGCTAAAGATTTTGAGCATCCCGCAGCAATAGTTGAATTGTCAACGATCAATTTTGCCTCGCGTTCTACGATGATACTCTTTCCTTTCTTCATGCTTACATAAGAGCCATTTCTTATAATAAGCGTCCCACCACTATGTACGTATATATCTTTTGCTTCGATGGTTTGGTTGTCCCACACCAGGGTTCCACCCGCATTTACATGGAATTCCTGTCCGCTTGCATTTGCAGAAATAACACTTGCATTTGCATCTACCAATCCAACCCCTGGTAGATTTTGTTGAAAATTTGCGTTCGCACCGCCATTGCACAACGTTCCATCAAAAAGATTTTGTGAGGTTCCTTTGATAATATCCGTAACTTCAGATGGCGTTAAGCATGGGTCAACGGATAACATCAAGCCAATTACACCGCCTACCATGGGCGATGATGTTGATGTTCCTACCGAAAAACCGAAATTATCATCGTAGATGGCAGTCATTACACAAAACCCGGGTGCGGCAATGTCAACAGCGTCGTTGTGTGTAAATTTCTTTGGAGGATTCCATGCTGGGCCCCAGCAATTGAATGTAGTTTCAAGACAACCATAGTGGGCGGTACCTGTGACCGAAATCACTTCAGGGTACGATGCTGGATAAACTTTCCCATCATTGTTGGGACCACCGCAATTTCCCCCGGCATTCCCATTTCCAGCGCCAGCCACAATGATTGCGCCTATATCTGTAATTATCTTTACAATGTCATGCTGATTTGCATTGTATGAGCAGCTCGTAACCCAGCTACAATTGATAATATTTGCTCCAAGGTTAGCAGCTTCCAACATTTTGTTGTAACTAAATGCTGGAAATAACATGAGTGAGCAATTAAAACCGGCAGAGGAGAATCCAAAACCGTTGTCAGTTCCGCCCGCAGCAGTAAATGCTGTACCTGTGCCGTGATCGCCATAGGTTGGATCTGGGGCTAATGAAATGCCGGGATCCATGTAAACTATTTTATCCACTAGATCAGGATGGTCTATATCAAAACCGACATCGGTTACGGCAATTTTTATCCCAGGATCTCCCTTTGTGACATCCCATGCTTCTGGTGTATTGATAAGGTCATGTGGCCAGAAGTTCCAGTCAGCATTTTGTGGATCATTAGGCAGATAGGGTGGTGGGGAAAGCAACTGCCCTTCATAGTTCAAGTAAACATTTTCGAATATGTCTGGACTGAATGCGCTCAAAGCGTTTTGAAGTTGAGTGGCATCACAATCGCAGACAAGGTCATATACTCTTGTCACACCTTCTGCTAATGGGTGGCTCAATCCGATTGCTGATGGGTATTTTTGGACATACCCGTTTACATTGTATGTGAAGTATACTTGTTGTAGTGCAGAAGGCGCAAAACTTGTCGCTCCGGGCAACAGGGAAACATCTCTGATCCTAACTTCAACTGTATTGGGTATTGGACTTTGGCCGTGTGAAAGTCCAATATTTACCAAGAAAACAGAAAACCATAGGTAAATGAGGATTGAAAAATTCGTAACCGTTCTGGACATTTTTACTTTCTTGTTCATTTTTGTAAAAATTTAAAGTGTTAAGAAAATATTGATTCAGCCACCATGGTTTTTTATTTATAGTGGCATTGAACGTTTGAATGTACGAATTTGCGACGTTTAGGAAACATTTTCGGGCATTCGTTGTTAGCATCGTTTATTTATTCAGAAAGTTGGGCATTCAGCCTTTTTGCCCTTTTTAAAAGAGTTAATTATTTTAATCCTATAACCAAGGCTAAAGCCAAAGTAGTTTACTGGCTTAATACTTAATTCATGTGATGAGTCAGATATATTGCTATTTATGCCTTTATGGAAATATCCTTTAATTTCTATGTTTTTCCAATATCCTCGAA
>Ga0335397_10010444_pt1 | contig 11484 bp, 7 predicted proteins | sample MAT04_FD_205740 | JGI IMG/M metagenome (GOLD analysis project Ga0335397, IMG submission 205740) | Freshwater microbial communities from Lake Fryxell liftoff mats and glacier meltwater in Antarctica - MAT-04 (spades assembly) (version 2) ...
AAATCTACTAAAATTGATTCTATTAACGTTTTCGATGATTTTTAAGAATTCGACAAGTCGAATTTAAAACAGAGCGGTGACAAGTCACCGCACTCCAGAAGCATCCGAAAAGTCAGACGCACTCTAGATTATTCTTGGATGTATTTGGCAAAACTTGTCAACATGATCAACGATGGGACAATTACCGGAAGAATTGCAAAAGCTATTGCTGATGAAATGGTTCTCTTGCCTACAAAAAAATCCAATAACATGAGCTTGGAAATTATTCTGGAGTGCGGTGACTTGTCACCGCTCTTTCTTAAATTCGACTTGTCGAATTTTTGATAATTCAATTATACTTTTTTCTTGTTATTAATTTTAATTTCTTCTAAATTCCATTTCAAAATATTTTAAACCTCTTTATTTAAGGACCAATATTATGGAAAAATGGGTTCATGCACCGCTACATATTTTTAATGAAAGGGGCACTTATATGGTTACTGCTGGTACCCTCCATAAATCACATTTTTTTAATGAAAGCGATCACCTAGACTTTTTTCAAGATCTTTTACTTGAACTTTCCCAAAAGTACCAATGGAAATTAGAAGCTTGGAGCATTTTTTCAAATCATTATCATTTCTTGGCACATTCCCCTGAAGATCCAAAAAACCTTGTAAAATTTATTACTCATCTTCATGCCAATACAGCTAGATATATAAATAAAAATCAAAATACAATTGGTCGACAAGTTTGGCATCAATATTGGGACACACAAATAACTCATCAAAGTTCTTATCTTGCACGCCTAAACTATATAATGCAAAACCCTGTGAAACATCAACTCGTTGAGAATGCAAGCTTTTATAAATGGTGTTCTGCAAGTTGGTTTGAAAAATTTGCAAGTAAATCGCATTGCGATACTGTGAAATCTACTAAAATTGATTCTATTAACGTTTTCGATGATTTTTAAGAATTCGACAAGTCGAATTTAAAACAGAGCGGTGACAAGTCACCGCACTCCAGAAGCATCCGAAAAGTCAGACGCACTCTAGTTTATTCTTGGATGTATTTGGCAAGCTTGCCGACAATGGAGTCTGGTAAATCGACCTCAATCAATACGTCGTTATCTTCATAGCTTTGACGCACAACATTGCCAAGACGCATAACCTCGCTAACTGTTGCATAATCGCTTTGAGGTATGCACAACTTCACCAATTTACGAAAGAGTTTAAGTTCTGTAATGATCGCTTCTTCAAGTTGATCAAAACCTGTTTTTGTTAGGGCTGAAATACAAACGGTTTTTGGAAATTTAAGTTTTAAACGCATGACCATATCTTGATTCTGGCATTGATCAATTTTATTTAAAACTGTGATGATCGGTTTTTTTGTAGCATTCAGCTCTTCTAATACATCATAAGTTGTAGTTGCCTGCTCAAGTGCCATAGGGTGGCTGACATCTACTAAATGAAGTAGAACATCTGCTTGAAAAGCCTCTTCTAGCGTACTTTTAAAAGCTGCTACCAAAAGGTGAGGCAATTTACGAATAAATCCGACCGTATCAATAAGAAGAATTTCTTGGTTGGTGCTCAATTTAAAAACTCTAGTCGTCGTATCAAGTGTTGCAAAAAGTTTATTTTCAACAAAAACTTCAGAATCGGTTAAAGCATTTAAAAGTGTTGATTTTCCGGCATTTGTATAACCAATGATTGCAAATACAGGGATTTCAGATCGCTCTCTTGCCACTCGTTGAGTCGATCTAATGGCACGCACATCTTCGATATTCTTTTTTAATACATGAATTTTGTCTTTAAGGATGCGTCTATCGATCTCGATCTGCTTTTCACCCTCCCCTCTTGAAAATCCACCACCACCACCACCGCCGCCACCAGATCCATGCTGTCTTGACAAGTGCGTCCATAAACGTTTTAAACGTGGGGCTTCATATTTGACTTTTGCAAGTTCGATTTGTGCTTTGGCTTCTTTAGTTTGCGCTCTTGCTGCGAAAACTTCCAAAATCACTTTGGTTCGATCGATAACCGGAATGCCAAAAGCTTTTTCAAGGTTACGCTGCTGGGCAGGTGTAATTTCATCATCAAAGATGACTAAAGTAGCCTTACAAGTTTTTGAAAGTTCAACAAGTTCTTCTAATTTACCTGTCGTCACATAAGTGGCACCTTCATACTTTCGAACAAGGCAGGTGACTTTTTCTACAACTTCAATTCCATAAGTTTCAGTAAGAAGAACAAGCTCTTGAAGATGTTCAAGGCAAGTTTGCTTCTCATCAGTTCCTTTATAAACAGAAACAAGTAAAGCAGCTTCTTTGACTTCTGTTGAATGAGTTGATGTTTCTTCATTTGTTGGCTTTTGAGTCATATGAGTTCCGCATAAAAAGTTAAATTCAAACCATCGTAAGCCATTTGAATATTCGGTGGCAAGTACGCATTTGTTTTTTTATGATCTAACTCATGTGCGATGTGAGTTAAGTAGGTTTTTTTGGCTCCTACCTTGCCAGCAAAGTCGATAGCTTCGTCCACTGTAAAATGCATCGCTGAAGGTGCTATTCTTATTGCGCTAATAATTAATGTTTCTACACCTTTTAAATCATCAAAAATAGTTTCCGGATAGTATTTAATATCTGAAATGTAAGCCAAATCTCCAATAATAATTCCATTAACAGTCATACCCATTTGAGTGTAACTTAAAATTTTGATTTTAAATCCAAGAACATCCAATTCTTCGCGGTCGCTTTTGAATTCATTTAAATCAAATTTTGGAATCACAATTTTTTCACTTGTCATTTTTTTAAACATATAATCAAAGCGACGTTTTATATCGATTGCCGTCTCATTAGATAAAAATGTCGGTAATGAATTTCCTTTAAAAAGAAAAAAAGCTCTAAGATCATCAAGTCCGCCAATATGGTCATAGTGCGCATGAGTCAAAATTAGAGCGTCCAAAGCTTTAATATTTTGAGATAAAGCTTGGATGCGAAAATCAGGCCCGCAATCAATCAAAAGATTTTTTCCGTTAGCACGAATAAGTCCTGATGAGCGCAATCGTTTGTTAAATGGTGAAGTCGAAGTGCAAACAGAACACTCGCACCCTAAAACAGGCACTCCCATTGAGCCGCCCGTTCCTAAAAATAGAAAATCGGCTGCAACTGATTTCATTAGTAGCCTCTTAAAAAAATTGTCGATGCGGCTTTGTAAATTCCATCTTCACTAAAGTAGGCAAAATTTGCACCTGATGAATCAGATTCTCTTAGCTGAACCCTAAAATAGTTATCATTCTTTGAAAACTCAATTTCTTGAAATACTTTTTCTAAAAACTGTAAAGGAGTAGAACTTGTTGTGCGAACATAAATTTTAAGATTTGCGTTACGTCCTTTATTAAAAGCATTTTTTATCTCATCATTGAGGTCTAACAAACTTTTATTGGATTTTATTTTTTCATAAAATGCTCGGTAAGCATCATTTGAAACAATTTTCTTTTCTCTTGTTCCGTTTTGTAAATCGTCATATTCAAATTGAATTTTATCAAAAATGAATCGAGACATACCGCCCGTCTTTTTATTTGTGTCATTGAAATTTAAGCCCGCTAGAATATCTGGAGAGAGAAGGACATCTTTAATAACAACTGTGCCGGTTGGGCCATAATTATAGAGAAACAGCCCTGAAACAGCAAATGCAAATAGTAAGGCACTGCCTGTAATAAAAAGTAAATTTCGAATCTGACGCTTTTTTGCTGCATCCACCATAATCACACTCCCTAAAGTAAATTCAGAAGATTAACAAGATTCATATTTTTTTACACCACGTATATAAAGTAAAAAATAAGATCAGAATTTTTAAAGGATATGCATGATCGCTTCCGCGCTAATGATTTTGCATATCCTGTAAAAAATCAGTTACTTAATAATGAAACTATGTTATTTTATTCATATAAAAAATATGGATTTTATGAAAGTAGCGATCATTGGAGCGGGATTTGCGGGGCTTGGCACTGCCTGGCACCTGATACAGCAAAACCCTGACATCGACATCACAATTTTTGATGATCTTGGAATTGGAGGTGAGGCTTCAGGAATTGCAGCAGGGCTATTACACCCTTTTGTCGGCTTGCGTGCCAAACTTAACCTTTATGGAAATGAGGCTTATGAAAGTACATGCCGTCTTTTAATGGAATCTGAAAATTTTTTGAAAGAAACTGTTTATTCAAAGTCCGGTTTACTTCGTATGGCCCTTACACCTTCACAGCAAAATGATTTTTTAGAATGTTCAAAAACCAACCCCGATGTGAAATATCTAAAAAATGATGAATGCCAAAATCTAAATCCTGCATGTGCATCGTATCCTGGAATTTTGATTGCAAAAGGGACAACGGTTTATGTAAAAGCTTACTTAAAAGGCCTTTTTTTAAGCCTTACACAAAAAGGTGTTAAACTTGAAAAATCTAAGATAAACAACCTTAGTGATTTAAAACAATTTGACAAAGTGATTGTGACAGCCGGTGCAGGCGTAAAGCAATTTGCAGAACTTGGGCCTTTAGAAGTATTTTTAATCAAGGGTCAAACTTTAGAACTTGAATGGCCAAAAGATTTGCAGCCTCTAAGTGTGCCTTTAAGTTCATCAAGTTACATTTTAATGAACCAAGACAAACAAAGCTGTATAGCCGGTGCCACTTATGAGCGTAATTACTTATCAAGTTTTAGGGACCAGGCTTTTGCGCAAAATTCCATTATGCCAAAAACAGTTGCCATGATTCCCGGATTAAAAGATGCTAAAATTATAGATTGCAAAGCCGCCTTGCGCGTTTCGACAAAAGATCATATGCCAATTGTTGAAAAAATAAATGAGCGTCTTTTTGTATATGTTGGTCTTGGTTCAAAAGGTTTACTCTACCATAGTTTTTTTGCTGAAAAACTTGCCATGTTGTGTTTAAAAGTATAAGATTTATTAATATATAAGAGGTTTTTTCATGAAACAATGGATTTTGAATTTTGTTCTTTTCTTAACTTTTTTTTCACACTCCTTACAAGCCTTTCAAAAGAAATATGACATTCAATTTTCTTTCAAAGAAGATGGACGAAAGTGGAGTAAATCTAACACTGTGGATGATGCGATTTTTGAATTAAATGAATATTATTTAGAAGGTCAATCAGTTGATGGTTGGGCAGAACTTGTGACCACACATTTCTTTGTTTCAAAGATGGATTTTACTTTAGAGGAATTTTTTAAAAATTTCTTAAAAGAACTTTCAAAAAATCATCTAAAAAATAAAATTGATTCTAGAATTATTTGCATGGATGAAAATGAGATGATGGCTGAATGGTGGATTTTAGAAAGAGGCCCAAATAACCAACATGAAAGGGTGCGGATCTTTAGACAAAATAATCATGTGGGTATTTTGCGCTATACCACAAAGATTAAGAATGAACAAGGAAGTAAAGCCTTTGAAAAAATCCTTAAACAAGCCACCTTTCGCCCTTTCAAACCTTAAACCATGAGAGATCTTTAATAGAAAAAACAAGTAACGACTATTTGTATAGCGTATGTTTTTTTACCAGTGAGGCGGTGAGAACGATATGAGGACAGTGAGGGACACTGATGGCATTCCCTTTGAATCTGCTCAATCATTTGGTTGACGACTCTCTGGTAAAAAATAAAAAGATATACTAGTTCTACTTCAATTTTTTCAGTTTGAAGTAGAACTCGTATATTATATCAAGATTATGAAAGCTATAGTAACATTGGTTTTATTAAATCGGCGGTAAAACGCTATCCGTACATGCCGAAGGGGGGGGTATCTGTTTTTTCTTCCCTTAGTGCTATAACCTTTTTAACTGCATTTTCGAAATCTTTTTTAGTCACCTGATCAACCAGATCTTCATTATCAATAATCATTAAATTTTTATAGGTGCGGTTAATAAGGTAACTTTCCGCTATCCTTACAAGACTTTTAATGTCAGCGCCAGAAAAACCTTTAGTTTTAATTGCTAATGATTTTGCAATCGATTTTAAATCCACATCTTTTGCAAGAAGATTTTCGGCTCGTATTTTTCTTGTGTAAATTTCCAAAATTTCAAAAATACCATCTTCATCAGGCATATCAAATTTTAAATGGTATCCAAGACGCTCTGAGCGAGTAACAGCAGAATCCAAAGAATCGATGTGATTTGTAATGCCGATCACAAGAATATTATTTAGCTTTAAAAGGCCATCTATCATGTTGAGCAACTGATCTACAACGGAGATCTCCCATCGTCTAGACGAATCATTTCGTTTTCCTGCTATCGCATCAAATTCATCAAAGATTATTGTGTATAAAGGGCTATCGGCGCCCCATTTTTCTTGAGCTTTTCTAGCCGGTTCAAATAATTTCCTAATTTTCTCTTCAGATTCCCCCACATATTTTGCATGAATTGAAGGACTGCTTACAAGCTCTGTTCTTTTAGGATCACATCCTACAGCCTCTGAAAAAAAACGTGCTAATGTGGTTTTACCGGTTCCCGGTGGTCCATAAAAAATCAAGCCTTTAACAGGATCAACACCTAACTTTTTAGTTAAACTCTGCATTTTGCTGTCGTGAAAAATAAGAACTTGTTCAATTAAATCTGTTAATTCTTTATTAATGCCTCCAAGGCCTTTAGCTTTAAGATTTTCTATAAGTTTCTCTGTGTTTAATGGCACTTTTTTTCCGATGATTGAAACATCGGTTTTTGATAGCGCATTGAAACGAAAGGAGGTATTATCAGCAAGATTGCCCAATTGGTTAAAATCATTTATTCCGTCCAAGTTTTGAAAAGAGACATTTTTTGCTTTTAAAGTAAACTTTTCATTTAGAATCGTGACTTCATATGTTTGACCCTCGATCAGTGGGCTATTTGAAATTGCTTGTTTTATAGCTGTTTCCAAATGAAGCTCTAAAACTTCCGACACAATTTTTTTGTTCTCTTGCCATATGTTTGTGCACCTATCCACTTCAAATTCCAATGTAGAAATATTGGCCAATGATTTACTTTTTATAAAACTGATATTTAAATTAGCCCTCATACTGTAGCTAAAAGCGGTATGCTGACTTAATTGCCAGCGGGAGCGAAATAAATCATCTGCCGTATGTATCGGCAAAGGATCTTCAACATATTTTTCAGCATTTTCAACTTTAACAAGAAAAGTTCCGGTACTTAGCTCAAGCTTAATTTTTTGTCCCACCGCAACAAAGCCGCTATTAAGTAATGCAAAACTCAATTCCTCTACATCTATCCATGGAGTGATATTTTTAGAAATTAGTATATCTTTAGCTGTTGCAATAACATCGATGACTTTTATTTCACAATCCTTTGTAAAACGAGGCGTATCTTTAACAAATATAACTTCGTCAAGATGGGATTTAAATTGCAATTCAGTAGTATCGCACAAAAACATTCCTCGTTTACAATTTTGAGGAGCCTGCAACCTGTTAAACCCTTGAGATGAATCTAAATTCAAGTAAAAAGATGTATCTTCAACTTTAATGTTAGATTTATAACCCGCAAAAAGGGATTTTCCTCTCAATCGATTTTTAATGATTTCAGCAAATGCATCATAATCAACAAGATATGACTCATCCAAAAAATCAGTCGTCAAAAATCTAAGACTATTTTTATATTTTTCATTTAAGTTAACTGTTAGTCGAATAGAACTTGCAAAATCGTTTTCTGCCTGACTCAAGACTGAAAAAGAAACATTTCCTGTATGGATATTATCAAAAATAATTTCTGTATTTGAAGTTACAACTCCAAAATTGGTTTGAAAAAGGCCGTTTGTAACTCTAAGAGTTTTAACATAAGTGGTAATAGTCGGTTTTTCTGAATCAAGCATAATTTTTTGATTTAAATTAACAAAAGAACCTATCATTCTTCTCTTACAAAGCATTTTGAGATGATTATAATCAAAGCATGATGAATTGGGCAAAAAATTTGAAAATTCAATTTTAAGATGAAGAGATTGTAACTCCTCATGTTCAAATTTTGCATTAGAAGAAGATAAAAATAAGGTTTCGTGATTTTCAAGAAAAGCAGTAACTAGCTTGAGATGTCTTTTTTGAGCATTGCTAAGGCAAATAACTCCCGGTTGAATATTACGTACACCTACCTGATAAACATGTTTTGCAATTTTCATGTACCCTGTATCGCATTCGCCAAAAAAATCTTTAAAGTCATTCATGTGCATCCAGACAGTATTCTGATCAGACTCCTCAAATGGATTTAAGATAACGATAGTAAAAAGCTTATAGATGTTCTCATCTTCAGTTTTATATTTTTTATGATTTTCCTCTATCTCAAATAAGTTGCTTTGAAAAAAAGTGCGTTTAAGTGTTGGGTTAGTATTACTTGCATTCATGATATGCCTATTTTTTTTATTTTATGAACATGCTTAACAAGGTATAAGTCATAATATAAACTTGAATTTATAGTGAACATAAAAAATTCTTGAAAGGTGGATCCCGTTTGTCAGAGATTTTTTTTAAAACGAAGAATCGGAATCTAGCAAGACCAGCTTTCTTGATTTTTTAACAGTGAGACAGTGGGAAAGACATGAGGGCAGTGAGTGACACTGATTGCATTACCTTTTACTGCCTCATTGTAAAAAAACAAACCTGTATACTATAGCAGGTATTTGAAGTCTTGAAGTATTTGCAAGACGTGCTCAGCCTTGACATCGTCTTTGTCAGATAACCCTAGAAACACCTTTAAGAGCTGTTTATTTTCAAGAGAGCTATTATCAATCATTCGCTTGAGCGCTGAAACCATTTTTTGTGGGGTGACATGCTTAAAAAATATGGATAGGGCCTCATTTTTGCTTCTCTTAAATAACTTATCAGACAAGAGGGCCGTAAAAATATCAGTTTCTAATTCAGAACCGATACCAATTTCCGCACCAATCAAATTTTTAAGATAAGTAACCTGATGAGCAGCTTCTTTAACAGCTTTTTGGCCCGTCAATTCCTGCATCATTTTATCTAAACCATTAAATCTTGATTCGATAAATTTGAAAATCATTTGATTAATTTCTTGGCAAACTTTTGGTTTGATTTCTTGCCTGCTAGCCTGTCTTAATAGTTCGGCTGCTCCTATCTCATTTAACTTATATTCATCTGTATCATCGTCAACGTTCCAATATTGCAAATCGCTAAGCAGCGGTGTTACAAATGCTGAATTTTCTTTAAGATTACCGTTCACATGTAAAATAAGATCCACAACAGTCTTAGGTTGATTTTTAATGAAATCTTTCATAAATTTAAAGGCTTCGGTTTGTCTATCATCTTCGAAAGTATTTGCTAATTCTTTTGATCCGCTAAAGGTAATTTCGTACTGATACTTTGGCTCTAAGTTGTAATATAGAGTAGCAATTTGACCCTTTTTCCCATGATCACAACCATTGATGACGCTTAAAGTTTTAATCAACATCTCTTCTTGTTCAGTAAAGAAATTTCCCTTGATTGCGGTTTTTTCTTTTTCCAAAATAGATCTTAAAATAGCCTTCCACTGAGCCTCTTCGTCTGAAACCAATGAATCAGATGCATTCACTAATTGTTTAAAAAATACCGGTTGATTTTGAAAAATAAGGATGATAAGCCCGTCAATTTTTGTATTTGGTTTTTGTACTTCAGGTCCTAAATCGATCAGTTGATCAATAGCATTCATTGCTGTTAAGTCAACTAGGCCATTTTTAAAAATTTTATTTTGAAAAGCATTTATCAACTGCATATAGGCCTCAAAAGTGGCATTTTGTGGCAGATCTTCTCTTTTTATGGATGTTTTAAAGGAGAGTTTTTTCAATTGTTCCAGATTAAATGCAACAGATCTTCCGAAAACATCCATGCCTTTGGGTTTGAAATTTGCACATTCAAAGGAAAATTCTTCTAATTTATTATAGATTTTAAGAAAATGTTTCGGGCTGGCAGTCTCATTAGCAAGATCAATTTCTTCTGAACGTCTAAAAAGTTTATGCCCTTGATGTATTTGTAATGCTTCTTGATTGTATTCAAGAAATGTTCTAAGACCGATCAAAGTTAAAGGATGAGTATGAGTGGAAAATAATTTCTCTTCCAAGGATTTAAGAAGCTGATTCCTCATCGCTTGAGGTTTGGATTGCAACAGTTTAAGGGATTGAAAATCTCGTTTAGATTCGCCGAGCAAATAATAGCTGATCATCGGGGTCACCGATAATTGTTTCATCAAGTTTAAGGCGTCTAAATCTATGCTTTCTACATAGGCCGCTCTTTCTTTTTTGGGAACGGTTTGAAGACTGCTCATTATTTCAAAAGTCAAAGCATTGTTGTTTGTCTTTGTAAAAAAATTGGCTGCATGATGCACGATGTCGGATAAATGACACTTATTTAAATTATTCAAAGTAATCATTTTTTTGTCAGTAATTTTACCATCAAAAAGGGTAAACAGATCCTCTACAAAATCAGCTCTATGATTGTTTGAAACCGATTTAATCCAGTTGAAAATGCTCATCCGATCAGCTAATTGTGTATTTTGAGTAAATAGCATTTCAAGATAGCAGAGCATCTCTTCTCTTTCTTGTATTTGCATCTTGAGAACAGTTTCAAAAACTGCATTTGATGATTTAAGCTTTGAAATCAAAGTAAAAAATGTTGCTCTTTCTGCTGTAGATAATTTTGTTAGTTCTTTTAATTTTAAAATTCTTGATAGAGTATTTAGTTCAGGCCTTGCTGTAAATAATAAACATTGTTTTCTTTCATCGGCCGGAATTCTGATAATACATTCTAAACTTTCCAGAATGTCTTTATTCATTTTTGCACCCATTCTTTTAAAATAGCTGTAAACATTTGCTCTTTCTTCACTTGTTAAAGCGACAATGGTTTTAAAAATCTTGACCCTGTCTTTTTCGTCCATGCAGAAGCTAGAAATTTTACCTCCATATTTAAAACATTCAGACATTTCATGGATTGGAATAGATTGGATAAGATCAGGAAAGGATATAAGGGCTTTTATGGCGGCAACTTTGTAGGAAACTTCCATTTCAGCATAACACATTTGATTCAAAAAATTTGGATATTTACTCATTTCCAATTTTTTAAGAGTATTTAAAACTTCTATTCTTGTGTGATGATTCATTTGAGGTTTAAAGAAATTAACCAAAAATAAAGAACATTCATTTCTTTTTTCGCTACCCATAGCTTTACAAGAAGCTAACATGTCTATTTTTTCACTTAAACTGCTTGTCGGTTTTGCAAACTGACAAGCAAAGTTTAAACACTCTTCTTGATCTTTAAAGCAAAGGTCAAGAAGAGTGTTTATAAAGCGTAGTTTGTCGAAATCGCTGACTTCTTCTTTCCCAAAAAAATCATCCATTAAAGTCGTAAATTTTTTTTGGGTTTCTACTGCAATATCGGCTGGATTTTTTATAAGAGCTAGTTGTTCATTGATTGACATCAGGTTTATAATGATTATTTCGCTCTCAAAAGGCGAGTTTACAAATTCAATCTTTATTT
>Ga0335397_10010445_pt1 | contig 11484 bp, 8 predicted proteins | sample MAT04_FD_205740 | JGI IMG/M metagenome (GOLD analysis project Ga0335397, IMG submission 205740) | Freshwater microbial communities from Lake Fryxell liftoff mats and glacier meltwater in Antarctica - MAT-04 (spades assembly) (version 2) ...
TGACTTTTTGACCTCTGTATGTATCTGGCTCTGGATTGAAATTTAACAGCCGCACCCATTCGACGAGCGATCGCCTTTCGGGTTTTGTAGTATTGCGAAATTCTTGCGGTTGCAGTCTGGTGATGGGCAGGGATTCGGTGAGGCCTCGTTCGAGTGCTGTCTGGCTGGTAAATGTGCGCGGCGTTACTGCTAAACCGATTAATGCGACGCTCAACATTAAGGTGCTGCCGATACTGGGAGGGAATAAAGTAACGTGTTCAACTTCTGTCATTCTGAGAGATTTATTGGCTGGGGATGTCCGCAATTGCTGTTTGGTGCGATCGACCTTTAAGAGTTCCCAAATTTTAAATCCACCAATCACCAGTAAGCCGATGCCTCCGGCTACAGTCAAGCCAAAGTAATTGGGGTGAATCAGAATGCTTAATTTGCCAGTGATCCAATATTTGAGGAGCAATATTCCCCACCCTAAGATAGCTAGGGCGTCCAGCCAAGGGCTAAATTTTTTAAGGTTCATTTTTTCAGAGTCATTGGTCATTGGTCATTGGTCATTGGTCAACTGTCAACTGTCAACTGTCAACTGTCAACTGTCAACTGTCAACTGTCATTTGTGATTGGGAATCTATTCTTAGTTGTGCATCCGGGCTAATTTTAACCAAGATACAAGTTGACAGCGAGAGTCATTAAAAAGGTTAACTGAGCTGCCAAAATCATTAAGTAAATTACGGCTCGACCTTTGAAAATTGATAGCATTAAACCGATGCCTTTGAGGTCAATCATCGGGCCGAAAACTAGAAATGCTAACAGCGAACCGCTGGTAAATGTGGAAGCAAAAGATAGGGCAAAAAAAGCATCTACGGTAGAACAAATAGATACGACTACGGCTAATAGCAGCATGGCGAGAATCGAGGAAACTGGGCCTTGACCGAGGTTGAGAATTAGTTCGCGGGGTACGCCAACTTGAATGATAGCTGCGATCGCACTTCCGATTACCAAAACTCCTCCCAATTCGCGCAACTCCTGTACCATACTATCTAAAAGCAGGCGCAGACGCTCTTTAGAAACGGGGTGAAACATGGATGAACGTTTCGAGGTTTTGTCTGTTTTGCCTGTTTGTAAAGGCTTCCAGTCATCTTTTAGCAAAGATTCGATCGGCACCGCCCCTCCCGGCTGACCGAGCATAAATGTTCCCGACTGCAACAGTAGCGGAGTATTGGCTTGGGCGAGTTCTTTTTCGGAAAACTCTGGTTTTGGGAGGGGAATCGCGCGGGCTACAGAGGGGTGCAGCAGAGGGCGCAAGTCGGCTTGAGCACTGAACACCCAGCCGATAATTGTGGCTGTAATCAGGGAAAAAACCACCCGCAAAACTACAATTTCTGGCTGATCGCGAAATGCCGTCCAAGTTGACCAAATTACCACGGGGTTGATGGTGGGGGCCGCGAGTAAAAAGCCGACCGCGAATGGTGCGGGCACTCCCTGCATCAACAACCTGCGGGCTACAGGCACGTTACCGCACTCGCACACGGGAAACAAAAAGCCGATCAAACTGCCCATCAAAGCCCCCAACAGCGGGTTTTTGGGGATGCGGGATACGAGTTTGCGTTCGTCTACAAACCCCAGCAGTAAACCTGAGAATAAAACTCCCAGCAGCAGAAAAGGTATTGCTTCTACTAACAAGCTGAGAAAAATGGTAAAAGAATTGTTTAACTGATTCGTTAGGGCTGGTTGCATCGATCACCTACTGGTAAATTGCTATTTAGTTGCACGTTTTTGGTAGAATCCTTGTAGATCATACCTGCTGCACAGCACTAAGTTTAAAATTCCGTTGAAACTTTTTGGCGATCGTCCTCAATGTTATAGCAACCATTAAAAGTTGCAAATTCCAGCGCCGGACACGGCAATGTCCGATCCCTAGCAATGGTCGCTTACAATCTCTATATTTCAACCTGAGAATAATAGTCGTTAAAATTAATTTTATATTTTTCCTATCAATCGGATAGTTTTTAATTTAATTGGCGCGAATTATGACAAAAATTCACAAAAAATTAATTAGTTAAAATGTCGCCAAATAGTTCGCCAAATTGACCTTTTGCAACAAACAAATCATGAAAGTGGCCAGCTTGTTTAGACAGCCAGACTCTATTGAGAAACCTAGCGGGGGTATTTGACAATCGCGCAACTATGATTTTTCTGTATCATCAATTAATGATAATTTTCAGTGAAATCGGGTTATTGTTAACAACAGGTTAAGGTTTTAGCCCAAGGTTAACTAATAGTTAAATACTCCAAATAACAGTTAATACGCCTCAAGCCGATATAAAATAAAGTCAGGCATAATCGCCAGAGCGCATCTATCTCGGTCATGCTCGAACTTGCCTAATACTTGGAGTGGTAAAATCCCATTTTCCACCATAAGTTTTTTGTGTAATTTAAAATGCTGTTTGCCAGAGGGATGTCGGCCAAAGCACTCAGCTACTCACCGACTGAGCTTTGGTAGCTGAATGTCTGCTGGCAAATAAAAACCCAAAAAAGCGTGCTGATGAATTTATGTTAAATACTTCCTGCGTAGAAAGACCAGTCCAACCCGCGTCCGAAACTGACTCTGGAGAACTTCGTTTAGACTCTACTCTCCAAGAATTATCGCTTTACGATTTTCAAGTAGAAGTTATGGATTTCGGGATGAAAATTTCCCAGATGTTAGAAACTAATCCGCTGTTACCGGGAGTCATTTTGACAAATCAAGGTAAATTTGTCGGCATGATTTCCCGGCGGAGATTTTTAGAATTTCTCAGCCGTCCTTTTGGAAGAGAATTATTTTTAAAACGACCTGTGAAGGCTTTATACCGCTTTGCTGAAATTGAGACTTTGATTTTTCCTAGCAATACTTTAATTGTGGATGCAGCCCGGAAATCGCTCCAGCGCTCGAAAGAACTGCTTTACGAGCCGATTGTGGTTCAAGTGTCGCCCCAAACTTATACTTTGGTAGATGTACGCGAACTGTTAGTGGCCCAGTCAAACATTCACGAATTAGCTACAAAATTGCTGAGGCAACAAACTCAATCTCAACTAATTCAAACCGAAAAATTAGCCAGTTTGGGGCAGATGGTAGCTGGAGTCGCTCACGAAATTAGAAACCCTGTCACCTGCATCAGCGGAAATCTCGGCTTTTTGTCCAACTACTCGAAAGACATCATGGAGTTGCTGTCGGCTTACGAGCAAATTGTCGGGCCTAACGAACAAATTGACGCACTCAAAGCAAACATAGAATTTGATTTTTTGCAAGAAGATTGGGTGGAAATTCTCAAAAGTATGAAGGCTTCATCAGAGAGACTGAGGGAACTTGTCACCAGCCTGCACACCTTTTCTCACATGGACGAAACTCACTTGAAAGAAGCTAACCTCCACGAATGTATTGACAGTACGCTGCTAATTATGAAAAGCCGTCTGAAGTACGGGTTTAAAGTAGTTAAAAAATATGGAGATTTGCCTTTGGTCAAGTGTTATTCTGGTCAGTTGAGTCAGGTATTTATGAATATCGTCAGCAATGCGATCGATGCTTTGGAAGAGGTAAAAGGAGAAAAAGGTTTTGTACCTGCGATTACGATTGAAACTGAGGTAATAGACAGTTCTGAGGGAGACTGCGTGAATTCGGAATTACTTCAAAATTATGTTTTGGGAGGACAAAATGCAAAATTGCTATCATCCGCCAACCAAAACGGCGACTCTGGCCCGGAAGCGGCGGAGACAAATTTAAATAACGCTTGGATAGCAATCAGAATTGCCGATAACGGGCCGGGAATTAAGCCAGAAATTCAGCGCAGGATTTTTGATACATTTTTCACCACTAAACCTGCTGGGAAAGGTACGGGTTTGGGGTTGGCAATTACTCATCAAATTGTGACGGAGAAGCATAAAGGTAAGTTGAATTTGCATTCAACGCCTGGTACAGGAACGGAATTTGAGATTTTGTTGCCGTTGATTTGAAGGCAGTTCAGAATGCAATTTCGAGACTCAGAAATGCGCACCGACTGATCTTGTAGTAATGCGCACCGACTGATCTTGTAGTAATGCGCACCGACTGATCTTGTAGGGTGCGCATTGCGCACCGGTTGACCGGCGTTTAAGCGTCTTGATTTTGAAGCCCAACTCGCCCAAGGGATTTTCCACAGCTTGAAGTGTGAAAAATCAGAACGTGAAATAGCGGTTTTCTACTTTTTTTCCGTTTTAGATTCACCACCTCAATCGGTGCGCAGTGCACTACAAAAACCGGTGCGCAGTGCACACCCTACAAAAACTGGGGGAATGGGACGCGAAGTCAATCGGTGCGGTGTGCATCGCCCTACAAACTCAACCGGTGCGCAGTGCACACCCTACAAAGTTAACTGGTGCGCCCGCGCGCACCTTACAAATATCGGTTCTGCGTCAGGGACTGATTAAGCTCGAAGCTGAACTGGCATCACCAAAAATGTAGCATTGACTCCGCCCAAAGGTTGAAAAATTACAGGAGCCAGAGCGCCGTTTAATTGCAGTTGAATTTCGGGAGACTGAGCCGTTTTCAAAATGTCAATTAAGTATTTGACGTTGAAAGCAATATCGATGCTTTCTCCCGAAATCTGCGCCGGCATTGACTCTTTGCCGCTACCGATATCTTTGGCATCTACCGACAAAGTAATTTCCTGATTTTCCTCGTCGATGCTGCATTTGAGGATATTATTTTTTTGGTCGGCAAACACTGCTATTCTTTCGACTGCTGCTAAGAGCGATCGCCTTTCTAGGGTAATTTGCCGCTCAAAGGATGGCGGAATCAACTGTCTGTAGGCGGGATATTGCCCTTCTAAGGTGCGAGTTGTCAGGCGTTGGTCGGCCCATTCAAACACTACTTGACCATGCTCAAAATGCAGGGTAACAGGTTCAGTCCACTGCCGCATCACGAGCATTCTTTCTACTTCCCGCAATGCTTTAGCGGGGACTGTCACCTCAAATTCTTCTGCGGTTTCTTCGCCTTCGGCTTTTTCATTTGCAGTTTGAACTACTGCCAATCTGTGGCCGTCTGTCGCTGCAAATTCTAGGCAATCTTTGAGTACCTTTAAATGCACGCCTGCCAGTACCTGTTTTGCTTCGTCGGGGCTAGTAGCAAATAAAGTTCCTTTGAGCCCTTCTATCAAGGCTTCGGGCGGTAATTTAAGGATTGTTCCGGCTTCGATTGCTGGCAATTCTGGGAATTCTTCTGGGCCCATGCCTCTGACTTGGTAGCTGCCTGAACTGCAAGTGAGATATGCTACGGTGTCCCCCGCTTCATCTTCTAAAGTAATCTCTCCATCTGGGAGTCTCGAAACAATATCGTTGAGCAATTTCGCGGGTATGGTAAAACTGCCGCCGCCGGTCACTTCTGCTGCGAAGCTGGTGCGAATACCTAAACTGAGATCGAAAGCTGTCAAGCTAACCCGCTGATTTTCCTCATCCGCTACTAAGAGCACGTTGGCTAGTACCGGATGTGTCGGGCGGGAGGGAACGGCCCGACTTACCAACGAGAGGTTGGCGTTGAGGTCACTTTGGGTGCAAACCAATTTCATGGGAGGAAGGTTAATTAACCGGATTTGAAACAGAAACAAATGGTATCACAGAAAGCTGACGGGGCAATTTTTCTCTGTCAGGACTTACGCATGGGGGCTAGAAACCGGGTTTCTACGCAAAATTTTGCGTAGAAACGAGAAATATAGGAAGAAACCCGGTTTCTGAGTTTAACGCGCGTCCATTAGTATCTGTCTGGAGGGTGCGCGCGGAACAATATTTTTTTTAGTTTATTGAATTATTTTTGTGCGATCGCCCTGTGGAAACTGTGGAAAGATAAAATAATTGCTTACTGTACTTGAGTTGTGGCTAATAAATGCCTGTGGAAAACTTGTGGAAAAGCTGGGAAAAGCCGATCGCCCTTCCATTTTCCCACAAAAACTGTTTTGGGCGATCGGGTAACGTTTTCCACAAAATAAGGGCAAATTTTCCACAGGTTTTTCCACAGGCGGGGTCGATCGGGCTTTAAGTTTTGCGGCTAATAACGTTAATTCGATCGCTCAATTGACGCAAAGTTTGGGCTAAAGTTGGATCTGTGTTCCGCAACTGAGCAATTTTATCGCAACTGTAAAGCACAGTCGTGTGATCCTTGCCGCCGAACACTTCGCCAACTTTCGGCAAACTCAAAGTAGTGTGCTGCCGAATTAAATACATCCCGATTTGACGGGCAAAGCTAATTTCTCGCCGGCGGGAAATACCTTTCAAATCTTCAACAGAAACATCAAACGCCTCGGCGACAACTGCAATTACCGCATCGGGAGTCGCCTGTACGGTTTCAGTTTGCGGATTCAAAACCGGGGCGATATTCTCAACAGTCATCGGCAAACCGGTAATGGAAAGATATGCTACTGCCCGAATCAAAGCTCCTTCTAATTCCCGCACATTGGAAGCATAGCTAGAAGCAATGTATTCTATCACATCTCGCGGCAACCGCATATTTTCGTACTCACCTTTTTTCTGCAAAATTGCCATCCGCGTTTCCAAGTCTGGCAATTGAATATCAGCAATTAATCCCATCGAAAATCGGGAACACAAACGCTCTTGCAGGCGGGGGATTTGTTGCGGCGGGCGATCGGAAGCTAAAACTACTTGGTTTCCGGCTTCGTGTAAGGTGTTAAAAGTGTGGAAAAATTCTTCTTGGGTGTATTCTTTGCCTTCAATAAATTGGATATCATCTATTAATAAAACATCCGCTGCCCGATAGTGATCGCGGAAAGTTTGCATACTATCTTTGCGAATTGCGGCGATTAAATCGTTAGTAAATTTCTCAGTAGAAACGTAAAAAATCTTGGCATTGGGGTCGATTTCTAAGCGATAATGACCGATCGCCTGCATCAAATGAGTTTTCCCCAAACCAACGCCGCCGCACAAAAATAGGGGATTGAATTCTCGGCCCGGAGACTCGGCTACGGCGAGGGATGCTGCGTGAGCCATGCGGTTGTTGGAACCGACGACAAAGCGGGAAAATAGGTATTTGGGGTTTAAATTGGCGGGTTTGGGGGGGTGAAGCGAGTTGCTTTCGGGGACATCGGCGATGGGGGAAGGCCAAATTGTGGCGGAGTCGCTGCTGTCGCCTGTTTCATTTCCCCCGGCAATTGTCAAGTAAATGTCTACGGGATAGCCGAGAATTTCTGCGACTGCATCGGCAAGGATTTCTCTGTAATATTTTTGCAACCAATTGCGAGCAAAGGGGTTGGGGGCGCTGACAATCAAACAGTTATTTTCGAGTTGTTCGGCTCTGGCAGTTTTGATCCAGGTCTCAAAGCTAGGTCTGCTCAGTTGTACCTGGAGACGTTCAAGTATCAGATTCCACAGATTTTCGAGGGGAATGTCCATCGATTACCTCTGCCGATCGGCATTCAAGAGATTCTTAAGTCCAGAGAGTTTAGTTTAGCCGAAGACCGGGCGGTTGAAACCGCGTCTATACAAGCAAAACCTGCCTCCGCAGGTTGAAGAGTCAGCGGTTAATATCACATTTATGGAGACCGGGCGGTTGAAACCGCGTCTACACAGACAAAACCTGCCTCCGCAGGTTGAAGAGTCAGCGGTTAATATCACATTTATGGAGACCGGGCGGTTTCAATCGTACGTCCTATCTAAAATCGGCAATCCAAAATCCAAAATGAGAAGCTGAATGTTAAAGTTTAAGGGAGTCTGCCGTAGCTTGCGGGGCGGGACGCCATCGCCACAAAATTTTGCGGCACGGAGACCCAAAGCAGGTATCCCAGAGCTGCTCGGCAAATATTTAAATGTGGCAGGAAAGCCTTAAAACGTCGCGATGAAGAGTTCTACTGGCAAATTTTGGAAGCAACCAGCAATTTACATATTGCTGCTGGTAACGGGAGCCGGAGCCGCCATGTTGGGCGATCGTCTGTCGGTTTCTCAGTTAGGCGGAAATTCGGGCGATTTGGGACAGAGGGCGCAGCAACCGAGACTGCAACTACCTCCCGATACTAAGCCTCAAGCTAGCAAAGTCTTGCCGCCTGCTGCCTTGTCCGGTGACGGGGCGAATGTGAATTTTATTGTGGCGGCGGTGGCAAAAGTTGGCCCGGCTGTGGTTCGGATCGATGCTTCGCGTCGGGTGAAACCGACAAATAGATCGCTTTCGCCGGAAGATTTTTTTCGCGCAGAACCGAATTCGGGCGGCAGGGGCGGGATTGAACGGGGTACTGGTTCGGGTTTTGTGATCGGGGCTGACGGCGTGATTCTCACTAATGCTCACGTTGTAGAGGGTGCAGATACGGTAAGTGTAACTCTCAGGGACGGCCGCAGCTATCAGGGGCGGGTGTTGGGGGCGGATCAGGTGACGGATGTTGCTGTGGTGAAGATTGAGGCGACTGCTCTGCCTGTGGCGGCGATCGGCAATTCTGATCAGCTGTTGCCTGGGGAATGGGCGATCGCGATCGGCAATCCTTTGGGTTTGGACAATTCCGTAACTGCGGGGATTATTAGCGCTACAGGGCGATCGAGCTCTGATGTGGGCGTACCCGACAAGCGGATTGGTTTTATTCAAACAGACGCTGCAATCAATCCGGGGAATTCCGGCGGCCCGCTGCTGAATGCTTCGGGCGAAGTTATTGGGATGAATACGGCGATTATTCAAGGGGCTCAAGGATTGGGCTTTGCGATTCCGATTAAGGCGGCGCAACAGGTAGCGCAGGAACTGATTTCGACGGGGAAAGTCGAACACGCTTATTTGGGCATTGAAATGGCGACGCTGACTCCTGATGTTAAGCAGCAAATTAATGGCAATGCTAACAGCAATCTGCGAGTTGCAGTCGATCGGGGTGTGGCGATTGTGAGTGTGGTTCCTAATTCTCCGGCGGCGGCGGCAGGTTTGCGGGCTGGAGACGTGATTCAAAAGATTAATAATCAGCCGATTATTCAGTCGGAAGCTGTTCAGGAGTTCGTGCAAAATGCTAAGGTTGGCGGCTTGTTGCAAATGGAGATTAATCGTAATGGGCAAATACTTAATTTGAGTGTGAAACCGGGAAGTTTGCCAGTTCAAAAAGTTCGATAATTTTGTTGACGGTTGACTGTTTAAATTAACTAACCCTTTGTAGTAGGGTGCGCATTGCGCACGGTGGTGCGCATTGCGCACCCTACAAATAGAGTTTATGCACCCAGGATTAACCAATAACCAATAACCAATAACCAATAACCAATAACCAATAACCAATAACCAATAACCAATAACCAATAACCAATTAATATGTCAGAAATATTGCAAATTTCACAATTAGGAAATCCCGTATTACGCCAACCGTCGCAAGTTGTCGAGAATGTGAAGGACGATCGCATTCAACAGCTAATCGACGACCTGATTTTTACCGTCCAACAGGCGAACGGAGTAGGGATTGCGGCCCCCCAAGCGGCGAAGTGCGATCGCCTGTTCATCGTCGCATCCCGCCCCAACCTGCGGTATCCCCAAGCGTCGAAGATGGAACCGACGGCGATGATTAATCCCCAGATTCTCGCTGCATCCACAGAAACAGTCAAAGACTGGGAAGGCTGTTTGAGCATTCCGGGGATTCGCGGGTTGGTGCCGAGAAGTAGGGCGATCGAGATAGAATACACCAATAGAGACGGCAAACTCCACCGACAAGAACTTACAGACTTTGTAGCCCGGATTTTTCAGCACGAATACGACCATTTAGAGGGCATCGTGTTTTTAGACAGGGTGGAAAATACCAGAGAACTGATGACAGAGGATGAGTACCAGCAGCAAGTTGTCAAGCTCCTGTAATAATTGATATAATGGCGATCGGTAACTAAAATTGATGTTGTGAATAGGAGGGCGAATGTCTATCAACTTGGAAAAAGGCGGGAGAATCAATCTATCTAAAGAAGCACCAGGGCTGAAAAATGCCGGGATCGGTTTGGGATGGGATACCAATGCTACAGACACAGGCGGGGCCTTTGACTTAGATGCTTCCGTGTTTATGTTGGGCGCTACTGGGAAAATTCCCAGCGAAAAATACTTGGTTTTCTACAACAACAAAGAGTCGCCCGATACTGCTGTAATACATCTGGGAGATAGCACAACCGGAGAAGGATTTGGCGATGATGAAACCGTTACAGTCGATTTAACCAAAGTCGATCCCTCGGTTCAAGAAATTGTGTTTGTTGTCACCATCCACGAAGCCGAATCGAGAAGGCAAAACTTCGGTCAAGTGAAAAATGCTTTTATCAGGATTTACGACACCACTACTAGCGCAGAAGTAACCAAGTACGATTTGGACGAGGATTTTTCTCGGGAAACTGCGATCGAATTTGGCAGACTTTACAAGAAAGACGGTGAGTGGAGGTTCCAAGCAGTCGGACAAGGGTACAATTCAGGCTTGCAAAGCTTTGTAGATAAGTATACCGGATAAAAGGAAATAGATTAGACGGCGGTTGAAACCGCGTCTACAAAAACGAAGTCCGCCTCCGCGGACTGAAGAAAGTCAGGTAATTTTAACCGCCCGTTCTTCAACCCGCGGAGGCGGGTTTTGTTTATATAGGCGCGGTTTCAACCGCCGTCTTATCTGAACCGTATTTCACGATAAACCTTACAAAATCACAAAACTATGGCTATTAACTTGACAAAAGGACAATCAATTGTACTCAGCAAAAGCGAATACGACTTGTCCCGATTGACATTAGCTTTGGGCTGGGATGTAGCGAAAGCTAAAAAAAGTCTTTTCGGCAGAAGCAGCGGTGCAAATTTTGACCTAGATTCCTACGCTTTGCTGCTAGGAGAAAATGGCAAATTAAAAAATTACAAAGAAGATGTAATTTATTACTCTCATTTAGAATCAAACGACAAAACAGTTGTGCACTCCGGCGACAATCTCACCGGGGAGGGAGACGGCGACGACGAACAAATATTGGTGAAACTGAGCTCTTTGCCAGCAGAATATCACAAAATTATTTTGGGCGTAAATATTTACAATGGCAAAGAAAGAAAACAGCATTTTGGCATGGTAGAAAATGCTTACGTGAGGGCTGTAGATGCCGCCGGGAAAGAAATCGCTCGCTATCGCTTGTCAAATGACCCTTCCTATGAAGGCAAATTAAATATGTTGATGGGAGAAGTTTATCGAGAAGGTAGCGAGTGGAAATTTAAGGCTTTGGGAAATCCTTTAACTGAAGATATGAACGGTGTTGTCGGTTCGTTTATGCGGTGATAGGAAATTCGTTAGATTGGGGCTTGTAGGGGCGGGTTCACCAACAAAATTTGCCAATAATGAACAATCTAAATAAACCCGCCCCCGCCTAACCAGCAATCTAAATGCACAATTTCCCCACGCAGAAATGTCGGGGCGGGTTCACCAACAATATTAGCCAATAATTGACAAACTAAATAAACCCGCCCCCACCCAACCAGCAATCTAAATGCACAATTTTAGCGTTCAATAAAAATCAATGTTGATG
>Ga0335397_10010450_pt1 | contig 11480 bp, 11 predicted proteins | sample MAT04_FD_205740 | JGI IMG/M metagenome (GOLD analysis project Ga0335397, IMG submission 205740) | Freshwater microbial communities from Lake Fryxell liftoff mats and glacier meltwater in Antarctica - MAT-04 (spades assembly) (version 2) ...
ATGGTGGCTCGTTCGTAGCCTCGCTCGGCGAATACGTGCGCGGCAGCGGCGATGAGCCTGCCGCGGGTGTCCTCCGCGCTTCCCCCCGCAATGCGTCCCACGGGTCAGCCGATGGTGAGGGGCAGCGACCGGGGGCCGCGGACCTGACCGCCGGACCAGGTGACCGAATCCGGATCGGCCAGCGAGAACTCGGGAAAGGCCGCAAGCCACACCTCGAGCGCCACCCGCAGTTCCATGCGCGCCAAGTGCGATCCGGCGCATCGATGGATGCCGAGACCGAAGGCTGCGTGACGATTGACCTCGCGATCGATGATCACCTGATCAGCGTCGTCGAACATCTCCGGGTCCCGGTTGGCCGAGGGGAACGGCAAGAGCACCCAGTCGTCCTTCTTCATCGGGCAGCCGTTCCACTCCATGTCGTCCTTGACGAGTCGAGCCATGGTGACGGGCGCATAGGCCCGCAGGAACTCCTCGATGGCCGTCGGGATGAGCGACGGATCGGCCACGAGTCGGGCGCGGTCCTCGGGATGATCGGCAAGATGCCAGATGGATGCCCCAATGGCGCTCCACGTGGTGTCGATTCCTGCCAGCAACAGCAGCGCAATGGTGCCGATGACATGATCGGGATCGAGTGGTTCGCCGTCCATCTCTGCCGCCAAGAGGTATGACGTGAGGTCATCGCGAGGGTTCTCGATGTGATCGTCGATCTGTGCCTGGAGGTAGTTGAAGAGTTCCATGAAGCCCTCGAAGCGTTCCTCTTCGGGGGCATCGACATGTTCGATCACGTGGGTGACGAACCGGCGGAAGTCGTCGGCGTCCTTGTGCGGGAAACCGAGCATCTCTGCAATGACTCGCACCGGGATGTGCTGCGAATACGCCTGCGCGGCATCAACGGTGTCCTGCCCGCGTAGTTCCTCCACGAGCTTCTCGCAGTAGGCGCGAGTGAAGGGTTCGATGAGTGAGATGGCGCGCGGAGTGAATGCTGGCAGCAATAGTCGACGAGCACCCTGATGGAAGGGCGGGTCGCTGGAGATGGGCGGCGCAATGCCCATGGGCGCTGGTGTGAGCGGTCGCGTCTCGTTGACCAAGATGCTCTGCGAGCTGAAGAGGTCGGTGTCGTAGGCGATCTCGGCGATCTCCTGATGGCGGGTCGGCAGCCACACGCCGCCGTATCGCTCGGAGTGCGCTACGGGACAGGTCGACCGGAGTTCGTCCCAGATGGGGTACGGGTCCGCCGCCCACGTGGGGTCGGTATGGTCGAAGTCGGTCGCCCAATCGGTGACACGGGTAGAGGAATGTTCGTCGATGGTCATGCCGTTGTTGCTCCCGCGTCGTCGGTGGCGTTGTCGTCGGTGGCGTTGTCGTCGGTGATGATTACGGCCATCTCTGGGCAGTTGGCGGCGGCAAGTCGAGCTTTCGCCTCCAGTTCGGGCGGCACGCTGCCGTCGCCGATCTCCTCAGCGTTGCCGAGGTCGTCAGGTTCGAACACCTGCGGCGCCAACGCATAGCAGCGTCCGTGCCCCACGCACTTCTCTCGATCCACATGAACTCTCATGGGCCCCCTTCGGCAGATGGGGAAAGAATATAACGAGCGTTCGTTTCTTTGCACCTGGGCATGTGTCACAGGGTTGCCCCTCCGACGACATCGGCTGATCCGCGGCCATACTTCAGCCATGGGCGGAGCAGATTTGTCAGCCGAGGTGATCGAGGCTCACCGGGCTGCGGAAGCGTCCGGCGAGGACGGCTACCTCGACCCAGGGACGGGTTACTGGGTGTTCACGGCCACGTACCTCGGCGGCCGACCGTGCTGTGGGAACATCTGTCGGCACTGCCCGTGGCAGTAACGAACGAGCCCGTGGCAGTAACGAACGAGCCCGTGGCAGTAACGAACGAGCCCATGGCCGTAACGAACGAGCCCATGGCAGCAATGAACCTGCCCATACCTGGAGAAACCCTGATGGCCACCTTCGATGACTGGTCGGCACGATCGACGCTCATTCCCGTCCGTCCCGCCGACGCGCCCGAGTCGACCGAGGAGCTCCACGTCGCCATGTGGGACATCGGCACCGGCCCAGCGGTCACGTACCTGCACGGGTTTCCGTCGTGTTCGCTCGACTGGTTCGAGACGATCGGCCGAATCGGCGAAGGTCACCGAGCGATCGCCGTCGACTTCCTGGGGTTCGGCGCCTCCGACAAGCCGCTCGACTATCCCTTCAGCATCCACGGCGTTGCCGACACCGTGGAGGCAGCGTGGCGCCATGCCGGCGTGACCAGCACCATTCTGGCGGCGCACGACTACGGCGCATCGGTATGCCAGGAACTACTGGCGCGCCACGAGGATGGTTCGCTCGACGTCGACGTCACGGGCGTGTTGTGGTGCAACGGTGGGATCTACCCCGATCTCCATCGACCGACCGACGGTCAGAAAATGCTGGTCGACCCGGAGCACGGTGCGGCGATTGCGCAGGCCGTCGACGAGAAGTCGTTCCGGGGTGGCGTGTTGGTCACGTGGGGTACCCGTCGGCGGGCGACCGATGAGGAACTCCACGAGATGTGGTTGTCGATGGACCGCCTCGGCGGTGTCGGCCGAATGAACGAGTTGCTGCACTACATGGCGGATCGGCGGGTCCATGCTGAGCGATGGATCGGCGCCATGGAGACATCCTCGCTGCCGATGCGGTTCGTCTGGGGCGACCTCGACCCGGTGTCCGGAGCGCACATGATCGAACGGGTCGAGGAGCGAGTAGGCGACAACGCGGTGGTGAACCGAATGACCGACATCGGTCACTGGCCGCCGCTCGAAGCGCCCGACGAGGTCGCAGCCGCGCTCCAGGAATTGCTCGACACGTCCGCCGGCTAGGCGACGATGCCTCGTTGAAAAAGGGCTGCGATGGCTGGCGGATCCATGCCCAGCACGTCGCCCAACACTTCCGCCGTGTGCTCGCCGAGTGTCGGTGGCGCCAACGGCGAGGCGATATTGGCGGAGCCGTGCGTCGCCCCGGCGATGTTCATGGCGAAGGGTTGCGCCACGGACGGCACCGTTCCCATCGCCTCGGACTCGAGGTTGATGACGACACCGCGGGCGGTCGCATGGTCGTCGGTCAGCGCTTGGGACACCGACCGAATCGGTCCGGCCGGAATACCCCCCGCCGTCAGCTTCACCAACAGCGACTCACGCTCGTGACCTTTGATCAGCGGCTCGATGGCGGCCAGTAACTCGGAGCGATGCGATACCCGTGCGGCGTTCGTCGAGAATCGGGCGTCGTCGGCCATGTCCCCCACCCCCAGCAGTGCAACCAGCGAACGAAACTGTTGATCGTTGCCAACCGCGATCACCAACGGCCCGTCGGCCGAATCAAACGGCTGATAGGGCGCGATCGTGGGATGGCTGTTTCCGAGCCGACGTGGTTCGTTTCCACTGACCAGATATGACAGCGCCTGATTGGCAAGTGTCGCGATCCCCACATCGAGCAATGACACGTCGATGTGGGTGCCCATGCCGGTGCGCTGCGACTCGATCACCGCCGCGAGGATCGCGGATGACGCATAGAGCCCACACATGACGTCCATCAACGCCACGCCGGCCTTCATCGGTTCGCCACCGGGGGTTCCGTCGGGTTGGCCGGTCACGCTCATCAACCCGCTCATGGCCTGGACCACCATGTCGTAGCCGGGAAGATGCGAGAGCGGTCCCTGCTGCCCGAATCCGGTGATCGAGCACACCACCAGCGACGGGTGTGCCGCGATCAGCGATGCCGCGTCGAGGCCGAAAGCCACCAGACCATCGACCTTGAAGTTCTCGATGACGACGTCGCTCACTGCAACGAGCGACCGGACGATGTCAGCGCCCTCAGCGGTCGAGATGTCGATGGCGACCGACCGCTTCCCGCGATTCGTGGAGAGGAAGTAGGCCGATTGTTCGACGCCGTCTCGAGTCGATGACGGCTGCATCGGCGGGCCCCAGCTCCGGGTGTCGTCGCCCACTCCGGGACGCTCGATCTTGATGACCTCGGCGCCCAGGTCGGCGAGGAGTTGTGTGGCCCACGGGCCGGCGAGCACGCGGGACAGGTCGAGGACTCGAAGGCCTTGGAGTGCCGATGATGCTGCCACGTTCAGTCCGCTCGACTTGACCGAGTCGGGGCCCGATCAGCCCATCAGGGACTGGACGTCCTGCACGATCAGAATGACCAGCAGCACGATGATCCCCGAGCCGATCACGGTGCATTGCCAGCGCCAGCGATGGTTCGCCGCCCACAGACGGCGAATGCTCAACAGGTTGAACACGATGGCGACGACGCTGATGGGAATGCCGATCTGGGCGCTCACGCCCCTGGCGACCCCGACGATCGGAAGGATCCAGGGCAGCACGATGTAGGTGAGCAGGCACCGGACGGCCGAGATCATCATCGACGTGCTGAAGGCTCGTTCGGCAGCGGTCCGCTTGGATCGCTCGTTCTCACGTTGCGTCGACGTGACCTGCCATTCCTCGAGGCTCGGCAGACGCAACAGCCGCCGCATGAAGGCGTCGGGTCCACCCTCGGGCTGGACGCTCGGCGGGGCGGCACTAGTGGAGTCCCCGGCATCGATGGTTGGATCGATGGTTGGATCGATGGTCGTCACAGGATCACGCTACCCGTCCCATTGCGCAGTTCCCGAACGCGACCCGTCAGGCAGGACCATTTGTGTGAGTATCGCGGGATGGCAGAGATCACGTCCCTGGTAGGGGTGTACGCGGCCGACGGAACGCTCACCGGCGAGGTCGCCTATTGGGTGGGCGCACGGCTCGGGCTGACGTCGTGTTCGTTGTGCAAGATCACTCACGGATCGGTGCGCGAGAAGTCCGAGTGGAGGGAGTGTCGCGCCGCGCTGCCCGTCCCCTTCGAGACATTCCATCGCAACGATCAACCCGACTGGGTACGAGAGATCGCCGAGGGCGTCACACCCATAGTCGTGGCGGCCACGACCGACGGGCCGGTTGTTCTCCTCTCGCCGGCACAGATCGATGCCTGCCACTCGTCGGTCGAGGCGCTCGCCGACGCCATCACCAGCACCGTTGCGACCATGGACCTCTCGTTCGGAACCTGAACTCGCAGGCGGCGTGGAGGAGTGTGGTGATGTAGCTGGGGTGTTCGTCGTGCAACTCATTTCAGTCCCAGGTGCGAGATACTTCGATTGAACAGGATCCGGCCCCAGTTGCCTGCCTGGGATGGATCAAGCTCGCAACTCACCCGAGCGAATCAGTCAGTTCCTTGATGGTGGCCGGGTCGAGGCCGTGAGGGACGGTCACCGCCACACGCTGTGCCACGCCATCGAAGCGAGCACGCAGCTTCGCCGCCACCTCGGTCGCGCTCCCTCGCACCACGACGGCATCGAGGACCGTGTCGTCGATCAACCGCGACATCTCGTCCCACCGGTTCTCCTTGGACAACCGACGCAGCTCCGGCTGCAGTTCACCGTGGCCTTCGATGTCGAGCACCGGTCGATACGCGGGGGTCGATCCGTAGAATGCGACCAGCCCACGCGCTGCTTCGTCAGCATCGGCTTGGCTCACCCAATCACTCCCGATCGCCGCAATCGCCCCACCAATCACGACGAAGTCGTCGCGTGGCGCGCATGCCACGATCTGGGGAATCGATCGCTCTTGTACGAACCGCTCGGAGCTGAACGGATGCAACAGAATCCCATCCGCATGATCGGCGGCCGCGGCCGTCATGAGCGGTCCGACCGCTGCCACCAGGATCGGCGGCGGTCCCCATTCGAGCGGCCCTGGGTTGAACAACGGCGGCATCAGATCCAGTTTCCAGAACGGCCCGTCGTGGTTCAACGCAACGCCGTCCTGCCACGCGGCGAACACTGCCCGAATGGCGTCGACCTGATCGGCCATCCGTTCCGCCGGCCGGTCGAACGCCGCGCCGTAGCGACGTTCGATGTGCGGCTTGATCTGTGATCCCAACCCCAACATGAAGCGGCCACCAGTCAGTTGCTGCAACTCCCACGCCATGTGCGCCAGGTGCACCGGGCTCCGCGGGAACGACACCGCGATGTTCGAATACAGGTCGATGTCAGCACCGGCGGCACGAATCAGCGGCACGAACACGTCGTTCGGACCCTCGAAGGAATAGGCGCCCGACACCCCCGATGCCGCCAACACCCGCGCTGCCTCAGCCGGTTCGCCAGCAACGGTGTGGAGGGGCAGATCGAGTTTCAACGACACAAGAGGTGACGATACGTGAGACACACGACACCACGGGAAATACCCGAAGTCGACGATCGCTCCGCTACCGTGGGGCCCAGCGCCCATTCCGGGACCGCTCACCGCTGAGCCGCTCAGGGGCCCGTCACGACGGAGCCTCCCCCTCGATCTCGAGTCTGAGACGTTCCCAGCGGAACCTCAACACTGGAGAATCCCATGGCGGAACACCGCCCCACCCCCCAACACTCGTCGTCGCGCGGACGCTCCCACGACACCAACCGAACCGACACCAGTAGGCCCAGTAGCAACCGCTCCAACGGCGACGCTGCCAACCGGTCGAGCGCAACTAGCGCCGGCACCCCCGTCGACCTCGAGGCGTCCTTTGCGGATCTCGGCGTTCCAGCCGAAGTGTGCGTGGTCCTCGAGCGCCTCGGCATCGACCACCCGTTTCCCATCCAGTCGGCAACCCTGCCCGACTCGCTGCGCGGACGCGACGTCTTGGGCCGAGGCCGCACCGGTTCAGGCAAGACCCTCGCCTTCGTGCTGCCGATGATCACCCGGCTCGCCGAGAACCCGCAGCGCTCAGCGCCCAAGCACCCAAGGGCGCTGATCCTTGCTCCGACCCGCGAGCTCGTTGCCCAGATCCACGACGCCATCAAGCCGCTCGCTGATGCCCTCGACCTGCGCTCCACCACCGTTTTCGGTGGCGTGTCCGCTGGCCCACAGGTCACCGCTTTCCGTCGCGGGGTCGACATCGTCGTGGCGTGCCCCGGCCGCCTCGAGGACCTCATGCGCTCGCGTGATGTCAGCCTCGACGCCATCGAGATCACTGTCCTCGACGAAGCCGACCACATGGCCGACCTCGGGTTCCTCCCCGTGGTCAAGAAGCTCATGGACCAGACCCCGCAACGCGGGCAGCGGCTGTTGTTCTCGGCCACGCTCGACAACGGCATCGACGTACTGGTCAAGCGCTACCTGTCGAACCCCATCACCCACAGCGTCGATTCCGAGCAGTCCCCCGTCGACACGATGACGCACCATGTGCTGCACGTTCGTTCCGATGACCGGCTCGAGGTCCTGCTGGACCTCACCTCGGCGCCCGGCCGCAAGATGATCTTCACCCGGACCAAGCACCGTGCCAAGCAGCTGACCAAACAACTCAACGCCGCTGGTGTGCCCGCCGTCGAAATGCACGGCAACCTGGCGCAGAATGCTCGCACCCGAAACCTCGCAGCGTTCTCCGATGGCCGTGCCACCGCCATGGTGGCGACCGACATCGCCGCACGTGGTATCCACGTCGACGATGTGGAGCTCGTCATTCACGCCGATCCGCCCATCGAGCACAAGGCCTACCTCCACCGTTCGGGACGCACCGCCCGCGCCGGCAACGCTGGCACCGTCGTCACCTTGGCGGCCGAAGATCAGCGCGGCGACGTGAAGCAGCTTGCCCGCAGGGCCGGCATCCAGCCGACGATCACATCACTTCGTCCGGGCGATCCGTTTCTCACCGAACTGGCCCCCGGACCCCGCACCCGCCTGACCCGCGAGGAGATGGCGGCGGCCTTGCCTGTCGCTGTTCCTCAGCAGCAGGGTCCGGGTGGGGGCGGCGCACGACGTCGCCGTCCCGCAGGCGGCGGCGCTGGTGGGGGTCGACCCGGCGGTGCCAGTGGCGGCGGTCGCAGCAGCTCAGGACGTCCGGCACGCGCCGGTGGCGGCGCTGGCGGCAGTACTGGTGGTCGACCCGGCGGGAGCGCTGGCGGCGGTCGTTCCAACGGTGGAGCGCAGCGCGGCCGGGGCGGAAGCCAAGGTCGCTAGATGACGCAGGGGCCGTCCTTCGCACTCTTCCGTGCCGTGAACGTCGGCAAGCGGCAGGCGTCGAAGGACCAGCTCCGTCACCCCTTCGAGGCGCTCGGGTGCACCGATGTTTCCACGTACATCGCGAGCGGCAACGTGGCCTTCACGACCGAACGCACCGATCTTGATGCCCTGGGCCTCGAGGCCGAAGCGTTGTTCGCCGCAGAGTTGGGCTTCGAGTCGGAGATCTTCGTGCGGTCGGCCGTTGAGCTGTCAGCCGTCGGCAGACAGCTTCCCTTCGGCGCCGTCTCGGCAGGGCACACGCTGCACGTCGGGTTCATGGCAACACCGCCATCGGCGGCGGTCAACGCCGAGGTGGTTGCACTGTCCAACGACGTCGAAAACCTGGTCGTGATCGGCCGCGAGCTCTACTGGCACGTACAGGGCAACTTCATGGCATCGGTCCTGAAACCGAACGCCACAACCAAGACGTTGCAGCAGCCCAACACCATGCGCAACATGAACACGGTCCACAAGATGGTCGCCAAGTTCCTTTGAGCGTGTTGCTCAGTGAGTCTTGTCAGCCGTGCTGCCAGATTCTGTTGGCGATGCTGCGCACACCACGCAATGCCACCCGATCAAGCGCGAGCCGTTCGCCCTCGGTCATTGCCCAGTCCAGACCGCCAGCGTTCTGCGTGGCCTGATCAGCATTCTTGGCGCCCGGAATGGGAACGCCGCCCTTGTCGATGATCCAGCGCAGCGCCACCTGCGCCGGCGTCCGATCGTGCGCCGTTGCGATACGACGCAACTCGCTCACCACGCGATCGATCTTGGCCTGCGGGTGCGCCGACAGGTTGCGTGATTTCGGCACCGGGTTGGCGGCGGTGTACTTCCCAGTCAGTCGGCCCTGCCCGATCGGCGAGTACGCCAAGGGAATCACACCGAGCGCACCGCACGCCGCGATGAGTCCGGTCTGCTCCGGCATCTGGCGCAGCAACGAGAACTCGATCTGATTGGTCGCCAACCGCACGTCGCGGGCACCCAACTCCGCTGCCATCGTGCCCATCTCCTTGACGGAATAGTTCGAGACACCCACGGCCCGGGTCAGGCCGTCTCGTTGCACCGCAGCGAGCGCCTCGGCCAGCGCTGCCTCGCTCCTCAGGCTGATCGGGCCATGGATCTGGTACAGGTCGACATGATCGACGCCGAGCCGATCAAGCGACGCCGACAACGCGTCGCGCAGCAGGGTGGACACGTTCAGCTTCCACGGCATCGGCATGAACTTGGTGGCCAACACGACCTTGGAGCGGGCGGTGGGGTCAGCGGCCAGCCGACGGCCGATGATTCGCTCGGATTCGCCGTTGCCGTAGACCTCGGCCGTGTCGAACAATGTGACGCCGGCCTCGATCGACGCGTCCCACGCGTCGGCGATGGTCTGCTCGGTGAGTGCCGCGTCGTAGCCACCCATCCCCCACGTGCGTTCGTCGCCCCACGCCCAGGTGCCGACACCGAGGGGACGAAACGAGATCTCCGTCCCTGCCAGGGTGAGGAGTGAGTCGGTGGCACCGTCACCCGGAGGGTGTGCATCGGCAGACTGGTCGGCGTTCTCGGGCATCAGAGCAACTCCTGGGTCGCCCCGGAGCGTACTTGGCGACACGAGGGCACCAAACGCGACAAACTGACACGCATGTCAGGTTTCTGACAGCCTTGACTTCGAGCCCGGAACCTACGTCCGGCCCACCCAGGAGCCCACCATGGAACTTCCCAAGATCATCAGCGTCGACGATCACGTGGTCGAGCCGGCGCACGTCTGGCAGACGTGGCTCCCCGAGAAGTACCGCGACCGCGGCCCCAAGATCATTCGCGACAAGTGGGGTCGCTTCACCCACAAGGCCGGCGCCCGCTACACCAACCGGCCCGACCCCGATGGCGAGGAGGGCGACGCGTGGGTGCTCGATGGCGAGCTGATCTACGTCCACAAGAAATTCGTCGCCATCCCGCTGGAAGCCACTCCCGACGGGACCCCCGCCAGCTTCGATCGGACCGTCATGACCATGACCGCCGTGACCTACGACGGCATGCGGCCCGGTTGCTATGACCGCGACGAACGCCGCAAGGACATGGACCTCAACTGGGTCGATGGCTCGCTACCGTTCCCGACCTTCCCGCGCTTCTGCGGACAGACGTTCACCGAGACGCCCGACCGCGATCTCGGCTTGGCCTGCATCCGTGCCTACAACGACTGGATGGTCGAGGAATGGTGCGGGCCGTCGGAGGGCTACAACATTCCGCTGTGCATCATCCCGTTGTGGGACGCCGAGTTGGCTGCCGCCGAGGTGCGCCGAAATGCCGAGCGCGGTGTCCGTGCCGTGTGCTTCAGCGAGATCCCCTCTCGGCTCGGCCTGCCCACCATCCACTCCGGCGACTGGGATCCGTTCATCGCGGCGTGCGACCAGACCGGGACCACCATCTGCATGCACGTGGGCTCCTCGTCGACCGAGCCGATCACTTCGCCGGATGCCCCCAAGGGTGTCGGGGGCATGCTGGCCTTCAACAACGCCATGGCCTCGATGGGCGATTGGCTTTTCAGCGGCAAGTTGGTCGAGTTCAAGGACCTGAAGCTGGCGTACTCCGAAGGCCAGATCGGGTGGATCCCCTACGCACTCGAGCGGGCTGACACGGTGTGGGAGCAGCACGAGGCCTGGATGCACTCCAAGAAACTCGTGCCGGAGCCACCCTCGACGTACTACTACGGACGCATTTTCGGCTGTTTCACCGCTGACCGCCACGGCATGGCATCGCTCGATTCGGTTGGCGTCGACAACATCTGCTTCGAGACCGACTACCCCCATACCGACACGACGTGGCCCAACAGCCAGGAGTACGTCGAGAAGATGCTGGCCGGGTTCGACGACGAAGTGAAGTACAAGGTGCTCCGCGGTAACGCCATCAAGATGCTGGAGCTCGACAGAATCTGAGATTTCTCCTCTCGGCGCGTGGAATTACGCTCTATCTCGATATATCGTTATTACATCGAGATACGTTGTTGGCCACCCTGGCCGGCCGAAAGGATTCACGATGAGACACCGACCCCCCCGCCTGCACAACCACCCCCATCACCCCCAGCACGACCCCGAGGTCGACGGACCGGGCGACGCATTCCGAGGCCGCGGTCCCGGTGGCGGACCACGCGGCCGCGGCCGCGCTCGCGGCGGACCCTGGCGGGCCCGGCGCGGCGACGTCCGTGCCGCCGTCCTCGCGCTCCTCGCCGAGGAGCCGATGCACGGCTACCAGATGATTCAAATGCTCGATGAGCGCACCGATGGCGTCTGGAAGCCGAGTCCCGGATCCGTCTACCCCGCCTTGGCGCTTCTCGAGGACGAAGGCTTGATCCGAGCGGACGAGAGTGCGGGCAAACGGCACTTCACTCTCACCGATGAGGGTCGGGCCGCGGTCGATGCGGACACCCGGCCCATGTCACCGTGGGACGAGG
>Ga0335397_10010451_pt1 | contig 11480 bp, 11 predicted proteins | sample MAT04_FD_205740 | JGI IMG/M metagenome (GOLD analysis project Ga0335397, IMG submission 205740) | Freshwater microbial communities from Lake Fryxell liftoff mats and glacier meltwater in Antarctica - MAT-04 (spades assembly) (version 2) ...
CAGGCGTTCGGGACGCACAGAAACACTTACCTGACCTCAAATACACCAGCGACAACGTACGAATACCGCATCAGGAGGTGCCGCGCATCGCCCTGCGGTACTGCACCGCCTCGGCGACGCGGGTCACCTGGGTTGTAGCGCTGCCCGCCAGCTCGGAGATGGTGCGCGCCACCTTGAGCGCGCGGTGGGTCGAGCGCCCGCTCCAGCCCAGGCGGGCCGCAAGCGGCGTGAGGAGGCTGTGCTAAGATCGGCGAGGGGTGAAGCTAAGCCAAGCTTCGGCATTCGCGACGCTGAACACAGGGAGATGACAATGGTTGAGGCTACCGCCAATGGTCGAGTTGGAGCCTTCCGATTGGCGCGCGTCGCTTGTTTCGGCTTCGCTGCGGCTTTCGTCCTGTCTGCCGGCACGGCGCACGCCGATACGACGCTTCGATTCGGGCTTTTCACGCCCAAGGCCCACTGGTACCACAAGGATTTGCTGGAACCCTGGGCCCGTGATGTCGCCCGGGTCACCGAAGGGCGAGTCAAGGTCGAATTCACGGCGGCACCGCTCGGACCGATGCCCCGCAACTTCGACATGGTGCAACGCGGCATCGCCGATGTCACGGCCGGTGTCTACGCGACGATGCCGGGTCGCTTCCGGGTCGCGCAGATCCAGGAGCTCGCGAATGGCGACGCATCCGTCGAGGCGGTTTCCGTCGCGTACTGGCGCACTTTCGAGCGCTACCTGCAGCAGGCGAATGAACACGATGGTACGCACGTACTCGCGGTTCATGCATCCGCGCCGCTGCAGTTGTTCATGACGAAATCCGCTGTGACCAAGCTTGCCGATCTAGAAAACAAGAAGCTGGTCGCACCGAGTGCGACCGTGGGCAAGGTCATCAAGGCGCTCGGCGCGGTGCCGGTCCAGTTGCCGGTCACCGAACGCTACGATGCCATCTCCAAGGGCGTGGTCGATGGCGGTTTCCTGTCGACGACGTCGGTGCCAGGTTGGAGGATCACCGAGTTTATTCGTCACGGCACCCAACTCGCGGCCAACGGCTACCTTCCGGGGTCGTTCTTCGTCGTCGTGAACCAGGACCGCTGGAACACGATCGGCGAAGCCGACCGCAAGGCGATCATGGCGGTATCGGGGGAAACCTTCGCGCGCAAGGCGGGACGTGGCTTCGACGAAGAGGCGCGCGACGCGCTGAAGACGATCTCCGAGGCAGGAGTAAAACTGATCGAACCAGAGCGTGGGCTGCTCGCCGCGCTGGCGCAGGCCTCGGCGTTCATTGAAGAGGAATGGCGAAGTGCAGCCAGGGCGGCGAGAATCGACCCCGACGCAGCGCTCGCGCTATTCCGGGAAGAAACCAGAAAGGCCGGAAGCAAGAAGTAGGCGTCGGCACGATTCAACAAACGGACCGATGTACCTCAGCCAGGGTGAAACTTCGATGACACGACATGCCGAGATTGCCGGCGCGGGACTCGCCGGATTGGTTGCGGCGCTCGCGCTCCTGCAACGGGGATGGACGATCGCGCTTCACGAACGTGCGCCAGCGCTTCGCACTGCCGGATTCAGCATCAACATCCAGGAGAACGGGTTGCGGGTGTTCGAGGCCCTTGGTGTCAACGACGAAATCCTCGCGCGGGCGACACCACTCGGCTCGCGCCGGGTACAGGATGCCGGAGGGCGGACGGCGGCAAGCATGACGCCGACGCATCGCGTGGTCCGCCTGCCGCGCGATCATCTGGTCGAGGTGCTCGCGGCGCGAATTCGGCATCTGGGCGGTCGACTGTCGACCGGTTCGGCAGCGAGCGAAGCGAAGCCCGATGGAACGTTGCTGTTGACCGATGGCGAAGCGCGCCCGGCCGATCTGGTTGTTGCGGCCGATGGGGTGAATTCGGTGCTGCGCGAGAAGTCGGGTCTTCGCTTTCGGCGCTATACCTTGAATGAAGGTGCGACCCGACTACGAGTTGCACGCGCAGTGCCCGCCTTCGAGGGCGACGACGGCCGCACAGGTTTCGAATTGTGGTCTGGGCGCCGCCGTTTCATGTATCGGCCCGACGACTCATCGCATGCTTACGTGACGCTGTCGTGCCCGCAGAGCGATCGCGATGGCCGGGCCGTGCCGATCGATGCGCGCGCCTGGAGCGCGAGCTTTCCGCGCCAGAGCGGATTGCTCGAACGCATCTCCCGCGAAACCGATTGGCCTTCGGTCAGATGGGCACGATTCGAGATCGTGCGGCTTTCGCGCTGGTCGACCGGGCGCCTAGCCTTCGTCGGCGATGCCGCGCATGCGATGCCACCGAACCTTGGACAGGGAGGCGGTCTGGCGATGGTCAATGCGCTCGGACTCGCAGCGGCGCTCGAGCGCGAGCCCGACATCGAGCGTGGGCTCGCCGATTGGGAGCGGCGCGAACGTCCGCTGACCAGCCATACTCAGTTCTGGTCTTGGCTCTATTCGCAGCCGGCGCGGTTGCCTGGCCCGTTGCGCGACGCGAGTCTGCGTCTGGCCGGGCGCAGCGCCTGGATCGCAGCGCGCCTGCAACGAGCGGCCACCCACTCGCCGACCGGATGGTCACGATGAGCGCGCTCGACTCGCACCGCTCGGACGACGCCCGCCGCAGCGACCTGCTGCAAGCACCGATCCGGGCACTCGCGATAGTCGCCTGCGTTGCGCTTTTCGCGACTATGCTGCTGACTTTCGTCGATGTGATCGGCCGCTACGTCTTCAACGCGCCGGTGCAAGGCGCCCACCAAATGATCCGCGCGCTGGTGGCGATCATGTTCTTCTCGGGGCTGCCGCTCGTGAGTAGCCAGGAAAAACACCTAACCGTCGGCCTCTTCGACACCGCCTTCACCGGGCGAGGGCGCGTGCTGCAGTCTGTGGGTGTTGTCCTGCTGTCGCTCATCGCGATGCTCGTGCTCGCCTGGCAACTGATCGTCGCAGCAAACCTGTTTCGCAGAAACGGCGAGATCCTCGACACCATCGAACTGCCGATCTACGCGTTCGTTTACTTCATGGGTCTGATGAGCGCGATGTCCGCGGTGGTCATGATCATCCTGCTGGCGCAGCATTTGCGCGCCTTGACCAAGGGAACAGCCAGTTGGACCCGCTAGTAGTCCTCGCCACTGGCTTCGTGCTGTTGTTCGCGCTGCTCTTTCTCGGCCTGCCGATCGCCTTCGGTCTGCTGCTGATCGGCGCCGGTGGATTCGCGGCCATCGTCGGTACGCAGCCGGCGCTCGCGATGGTCGGACAAATGGCCTCGGACACGGGGCTGACCTACAACTTCTCGGTACTACCGCTCTTCATCCTCATGGGCAACTTCGTCGCGCGCTCGCGCCTGGCCGAGGAGCTCTACGACGCCGCGAATGCCTTTCTCGGCCACCTGCCCGGCGGACTCGCGATGGCGACGATCGTCGCTGCCGGGGGGTTCTCGACCGTCTGCGGTTCAAGCGTCGCCTGCGCGGCCACGATGACCAAGGTATCGGTGCCGACGATGCGAAGCTTCGGCTATGCGCCCGGATTCGCCGGTGGCACGGTCGCTGCCGGTGGCACCCTCGGCATACTCATCCCGCCCAGCATGGCGATGGTGCTCTACGCGATCATCACTGAGACCGATCTCGGGCGCCTGTTCATCGCGGGCGTCGTGCCTGGGGTGCTCATGATCGCCTGCTATCTGGTCGCGATTGGGGTAGCGATCCGCATCAAACCGGAATGGGGACCTGCTGGAGCACGCTCTGAATGGGCAGCGCGCTGGCGCGCACTGGGCGCGGTCTGGGGCATCGTGCTGCTGTTCTGCCTGGTGCTCGGCGGCATCTACTTCGGCGTCTTCACACCGACCGAAGCCGCTGGGATCGGCGCGGCCGGCGCATTCCTGTTCGCATGGCTGCGCGGCGAACTCGGCTGGCGTGGGCTGTACGACATTCTCCTCGATTCAGTGGTGACTTCCTCGATGATGTTTTTCGTCCTGATCGGGGCGCTGCTCTTCACCAACTTCGTCAACGTTGCCGGGCTTCCCGGACTGGCGGGCGAGTGGATCTCCGGGCTGGGAATCGGTAAGACCGGACTCATCCTGCTGCTCGTAGTCATCTACCTCGCACTGGGCTGCATCCTCGAGCCGGTCTCCATCATGTTGCTGACGGTGCCGGTGTTCTTTCCGATCACCAAGGCGGTCGGGATCGATCCGATCTGGTTCGGCATCTTTCTTGTCGTGATGATCGAGGTCGGCCTAATCACGCCGCCAATCGGCATGAACGTATTCGTAGTCAAGGCGTTGCTGCCGGATGTCCCGAGTCGGGCGATCTTCGCGGGCGTGTTGCCCTTCCTCGCCGCCGACGCGGTGCTGATCTCGCTGATCATCGCGTTTCCGGCGATCGTCCTTTTTCTGCCGGATCTGATGAGGTGACTTCGCCCCGCTCGCCCCATTCCGCTCGCCACGCCGAGATCGGCGGCGCTGGCTTTGCCGGACTGAGCGCCGCGATCGCGCTGGCGCAGCGCGGCTGGTCGGTTCGGGTGCACGAGAAGGCGCCGAATCTGCGGCCCGAGGGCTTCGCGATCGCAATACAGCCGAATGGATTTCGGGTGTTTCGCGCGCTCGGTATTCACGATGCTGCGATTGAAGGCACGCTGCCGGTGGTCAGCCGGGAAACGCGCGACGCGCGGGGGCGAACCACCTCGTTGCAGTCGCTCGGTGGCGATGTCCGGATGATCGCGCGCGAGCAGATCGTGCGGGTGATGGCCGATAAGGCAAGGACGCTCGGCGCCGAGATCCTCACCAACTCCGCGATCGTCGACGCGTCGCCTGACGGATGCCTCATCGGGGCCGACGGCAGGCGCTTCGAGGCCGACCTCGCGCTAGTCGCCGACGGAAGTCAGTCGATGATCGCGCAACGCCTGGGCCTGGTCGCGCGAAAGATCGCGCTGAGGGACGGCGCGATGCGCACCGTGATTGCGATGACCGAAGCTGAACAGGCATCAGCAGGCGACGTCAAGGGCGCGCGGATCATCGAGAATTGGGCGGGCGAGAAGCGTGTGCTCTACAACATGTTCAGCACAGAACGCGTCTACGTGGTGTTGACAGCGCTCAACGACGACGTCGACGCCACCTCGGTGCCGGTTCGAACGGCCGCGTGGGTGCGCGCTTTCCCGCATCTGGCCGAGGTATTCGAGCGGATGGCTCGCGAGGCTGACTGGGCGCGGGTTCGCTGGGACCCGTTCACCTTGCTGCGGCTCAAGCGTTGGTCGAGCGGGCGCCTCGGCTTTCTCGGAGACGCCGCACATGCGATGCCCCCGAATCTCGGACAAGGCGGTGGTTGCGCGATGATGAACGCGCTCGGGCTCGCGGTCGCGCTCGAATCGAGCCCTTCGAGCGAGGTCGGCCTAGAGCAATGGGAAGCGCGCGAGCGGCCGCTGACCGATCATACGCAACGCTGGTCGTATCGCTACAGCGCGACGACCTTCTGGCCCGAGCGTCTGCGCTCAGCCGCGTTCGGGCTGACGCTGGGTGTGCCCTGGCTGCGCGAACGATATCTGAGAACCGCCCGCCACGTGCCAACCGGCACCGAAGCGGACCCTCTTCTACCCACCGGAGAAACGCGATGACAATGAAAAAATGGACAAGGGACAGTCTCTACGCGACCGGCATGGCGCTAGCTGCCACCCTCATCGCGCTGGCAGCACCAGCGCATGCCGCGACGACGACCGTGCGATTTTCGGCCTTCACGCCATCGACGCACTTCTATCAGCGGCTGATCCTGCAGCCGTGGGCGCAAGACGTCGAACGCGTCACTGAAGGCAGGGTCAGGATCGCGTTCACTGCGGCGCCACTCGGCCCGATGCCGCGCAACTTCGACATGGTCAGCAGCGGCATCGCCGATGCGAGTGGTGGCACGCACGGCTCGATCGCCGGCCGTTTCGGCATCACCCAGATCACGAAGACGCCGATGATGGCCGACGTCGATGCAGAGGCGGTATCGGTCGCGCTGTGGAAGACGCACGAGAAATATCTTGCGGCGGCTAAAGAGCACGGGGACACCCACCTGCTCGCGTTGCACACTAATGGGCCCGCGCACATATTCAGCATCGCGAAACCGATCCGTGACGTCAATGATTTCGCTGGCATGAAGTTCGTTGTCCCGAGCCCGGCCGAGATGCAGTTGGCGAAGAACCTCAAGGCAGTCGCGGTGCGGCTTCCAGGCAGCGAAATCAACGATGCAATCTCGAAGGGCGTCGTCGATGGCGCGTTCGGCTCGAATACCGGTGTCCAGGGGTGGAAGGCCGAGCAGTACCTGCGCCATCAGCTCGTCTTCCCCGGCGGCCTGATGTATAGCACCTTCTTCATCGTGATGAACAAGAGCAAATGGGAGAGCATCGGCGCCATGGACAGGAACGCGATTATGGGCGTGTCCGGGCTCACGTTCGCAAAACGCGCCGGGCGAGTGTTCGCCGACGAGGACAAGCGCGCTGTCGAGGCCAGACCCTCCGGCGCCGTATCGGTGACGGTGGCGAACGAAGCGATGCAAAAAAGCGTCATCGACGCGATGCATTTCATCGACGACGAATGGTTGCCGCAGGCCCGCGCGGCCGGAATCGACGGCGAAGCGGCGCTCGCGTACTTCAAGCGTGAAGCGCGGGAGTATGCTGGCAGCAAGGGCGGCAAGTAGGGATCTGCAGTGAGCGACGTCATCGACATCCGCACCGAACGCATCGAGCCCGCGCCCCGCATTGCGATAGACAGGTGCGGTTCCGGCCCGCTGGTCGTATTCCTGCACGGCATCGGGGGGCACCGCGGCAACTGGAGCGATCAGCTGCGCCGCCTGGCGGGCCGCTTCACGGCGGTCGCCTGGGATGCGCGGGGATGGGGAGACAGCGACGACTATGAAGGACCTCTGAGCTTCGACGATCTTTCCTCGGACCTATTGCGGGTACTCTCGCACTGTGACGCCGAGCGTGCCCACCTCGTTGGTCTGTCGATGGGCGGACGCATCTGCCTCGACTTCTGGCGCCGCTATCCCGGGCGGGTCGCGTCGCTGGTGCTGACCTCGACGAGCGCGGGGCTTCACGAGGACGTCGGGATCGAGAAAAGACGCGAGTTTCTGGAACAACGACGCCGCCCCTTGCTCGACGGGGGCTCGACTGCGGACATGGCCCGGAAGGTGGCACCGGGACTGGTCAGCGCGGGAGCGAGCGATGCGGTGCGTCAGCAAGCGATCGAGAGCCTATCTGCGTTGCGCAAGGATTCCTACCTGAAGGCCCTCGAGACGATCACGTGGTACGAGGAATTCCCACCATTCGCATCTGTGTCCGCGCCGACGCTCATCATCAGCGGCACCGAGGACTACCTGTGCCGCCCGGACATGTCGCAGCGCATGGCGCGCGAGATCCCCGGGGCCGAGCGCATGCTGCTTGAGAACTGCGGGCACTTATGCAATCTCGAATATCCGGAGCGCTACAACGGGTTGCTGTACGACTTCCTGCTGCGCATCGAGAACCGGCGCACCTGATCCGCCGGCAACCTACCCACCACAACACCGAGGAGCGACGCCCATGCTGCAGGACCGAATTGAAGCGAAATGGATCAAGACTTTCATGGAAGTGTTTCGGATGTGCAGCGTGCACGAGGGTGAGACGATCGGCATCGTGTCGGAAACGCAGTCACGACCGGTCAACGTTCGGCTGGCCGAACTCGCGCTCGAATTGCTCGGCGCGCGCAGCTTCCACATCGTCATGCCCACGCCCGCGCTATCGACCGCGATCCCGATCCGTTCGAGCGGCGCGAGCGAAGCCATCGGCCGTCTGAAGCCGGTCGTGCAGGCGTTGAGCGGCTGCGACATGGTCGTCGACATGACGGTCGAGGGGCTGCAGCACGCGCCCGAGATTCGCGAGATTCTCGCTGCTGGCGCGCGGTTGATCTACATCAGCGACGAACATCCCGAGTTGCTCGAGCGCTGCCGGCCTGATGCGAGGCTCAGGCCGAAGGTAGAGGCGGCGATCGCGAAGCTGCGTGCCGCAAGGACGATGCATGTGAAGTCCGCCGCTGGCACCGATCTGGAGATCCGCGTTCAAGGCGCGCCCGCCGGCGGACACTGGGGCGGATGCGAGGGACGGGGCTCGCGAGCGATGTGGCCGAGCGGCATCGTCGCCTGCTATCCGCCCGAAGGCGGCGTGAACGGCACACTGGTGCTCGATCGCGGCGACATTAACCTAACCTTCAAACGCTACCTTGAGTCACCCGTCATCCTGCGCATCGAGAACGATTTCGTTAGGGAAATCGAAGGCAACGGCGTCGATGCCGACCTGACGCGAAGTTATTTCGCCGCATGGGAGGACGAGATCGCCTACGCGACCAGTCACGTCGGTTGGGGCATGAATCCTATCGCGCGCTGGGACGCGATGACGATGTACGACAAGCGCGACCACAACGGCGTTGAGCAGCGCGCATTCGCGGGAAATTTCCTGTTTTCAACCGGCGCCAACGAAGCAGCCGGTCGATTCACGCGGGGTCATTTCGACATCCCGGTGCGCAACTGCACGATCACGCTCGATGGCGAGGTGATTGTCGACAAAGGGAATTTGCAAAAGGAACTGTCGCTATGACCGCTCGCCTTCTGTGCCGGGTCGACGGCCCGATTGGATGGATCGTCTTCGACAACCCGCTGCATCGGAATGCGATCACATTTTCGATGTGGGAGGCGCTTCACACTGCCGCGAAGCAAATGGCCAGCGACGCCGCTGTCAACGTTGTCGTGGTGCGTGGCGAAGGGGGAAAGGCGTTCGTTTCCGGGGCCGACATCGCCGAGTTCGAGACGCTTCGCTCGAAGCCCGAGCAGGTCGCGCGCTATCGTGCGGTGGCCGATGGCGCGACACTCGCCTTGCAGGACGTCGGCAAGCCCGTCATCGCAATGATCGACGGCTATTGCCTGGGCGGCGGCATCTCAATCGCGCTGGCTTGCGACCTGCGCCTCGCGGGCCGGCGCGCCGTCTTCGGCATTCCGGCCGCAAAACTCGGTGTCGGTTACGAGTTGCCGGGCGTTCGAAAGCTCGTCGATCTCGTCGGGCCTGCGAAAGCCAAGGAAATCTTCTTCACCGCGACGCGGTACGAGGCGAGCGACGCATTGGCCATGGGGCTCGTGAACGCGGTCGTCGACGACGAGAGGCTCGAGTCCTTCGTCGTCGAAAAGGCCATGCAAATCGCGGCCAACGCGCCGCTGACCCTGGCGTCGATCAAGACCATCGTCGGCGAGCTAATGAAGGACCAGGATTCACGCGATGACGACCTGTGCGAGCAGGTCGTTACGCGCTGTTTCGAGAGCGACGACTATCGCGAGGGGCGCCTGGCTTTTCTGGAGAAGCGCGTTCCTCGCTTCAACGGGACCTGATCCGATGGCGCTGCCGCTCGATGGCGTGAGAGTGCTCGACCTGACTCACGTGATGGCCGGTCCTTACTGCAGCATGGTGCTCGGCGATCTCGGCGCCGACGTCGTCAAGGTCGAGAGCTTTCCCGGTGGCGATGCTGCCCGCAACATGGCACCGCACATCAACGACGAATCCTATTGCTTCGCCGTACTCAATCGGAACAAGCGCAGCGTCGCCATCGATTTGAAGACGCCCGAGGGCATGGAAGTATTCATCCGCCTTGCGGCCAAGGCCGACATTGTCATGGAGAACTTCCGCCCCGGGGTTGTCGATCGGCTCGGGATCGGCTACACGGACCTTTCGCGCCTGAACCCGACGCTCGTTTACGCATCGATGTCAGGATTTGGTCAAACAGGGCCCTATTCGCACAAAGGCGGCTTCGATATCGTAGCGCAGGGCATGTCCGGAATCATGATGATGACCGGCCACCCTGGCGGGCGTCCGGCGAAAGTCGGCATCGCGATGAACGATATCGCCTGCGGCGTCACCACCGCGTACGGAATCCTCGGAGCCTACATCGGGAGGCTCAGAACCGGCGAAGGCCAGTATCTCGAGACCTCGTTATTGGAGGCGGGACTAGCATGGACGCAGTGGGAGTTCGGCGCGTATTTCGGCGGGGGCGAAGTGCCGATGCCGACCGGTACCCGACATCGACGCTCGGCGCCCTATCAGGCTTACCGCGCGCTAGACGGTTATGTGACCGTCGGCGCGAACAACGACAAGCTCTGGCGCAACTTTTGCGAGCGCGTTTGCGAGCGACCCGGATGGCTCAGCGACCCACGTTTCGCGACGAACAGCGCGCGCCTGGAAAACATCGACGCCCTCGAGCACGAGATCGAATCGGTTTTCGCCAGCGAGCCGACGGCGTACTGGGTTGCGCGAATGGATGATGCACAGGTGCCCGGCGGACCAGTGTACGGTTACGACACAATTCTTGCAGATCCACACATCGCGGCGCGCAGGATGGTCCTCGATGTCGAGCATCCGCTGATCGGGCCGATGAAGATGCTGGGATTGCCTCTTAAGTCGAGTGGCGAACTGACATCGATTCGCAGACCGGCGCCATGGCTCGGGCAACATACTCGTGAGGTCCTCTACGAACTCGGATACTCCGTTGATGCGACGACGGCGTTGATCGACCGGGCGGCAGTGTATGAGCGAAAGATCGGAGGGCCGTAGAGCTTGGGGGGCGGCGTATGGCGACCCGTGGACCAGTGATCAGCTGCGCCAGCGAAAGCCAGCCGACCAGCCCACGGTCGAAAGGTCGCAGGCTCGCGGCGCCGGTCATGTGAAAATCAAACGGCATATTCTCGTGCCCACCGGGACGGACTCACCCGCACTGGGTGGTACACCGGGGAGTTCTTTGGGGGGGTGTTGGCCTGGCCGGCCGCACACTGCGCAGCCGCAACCCCGCCGCCTGACCCGAAAACCGCCAGGGCATCGGGCAAACGCACGCGTTTCGTGGCCCCTCATCAGGTTCGACCCGCGTCAGGCGCAGCCCCGCCCCGCAGCCCGGGGAACAGGGCCGCCTTCACGCCGCCTGCTGAAGATCTCCGCGCGCGGCCACCCGGGGCGGTGCCCGGGCCTGCAGTCCGAGGTGCGTGAGGATCCGCTCCATCACCGGTGCCTCCAGGATGGCGGCAATGATCTTGAGCTGGCCGCCGCAGTTCGGGCAGTGTTCCAGGTCGATCTGGAAAGCGAAGCTTCAGCGAAGACTAACTTGTACTCAAGTTATGTCGTAGCTAAGACGCGCTTGAGCAGCCGGGCCCAGCTGATGCGCACTGGCCTGGAGTGTGCGCAGCCTGGCTCCGGCGCGGCGGCCCCTGCCGCCCTGGCCTCCTGGCCCAGCCCAGCCGGCACCACACTGGCCCGTAGCCTGGCGTTGGGCGCCAGCACCCCATGGAAGCGGATCAGGTGCAACCAGGGCCGCGGCACGGGTGCCTGAAAGACGCCCTTCGGTTGCCCGTGCGGCCAAGCGCTGCATGAACTCCAGCGGGCTCATCACGATGTGCGTGGTGCCGTCGCGCCAGGCGGTCTTGAGTTTGAGCACCACCTGCCCGGCGGCGTTGATCTGTACCC
>Ga0335397_10010457_pt1 | contig 11473 bp, 10 predicted proteins | sample MAT04_FD_205740 | JGI IMG/M metagenome (GOLD analysis project Ga0335397, IMG submission 205740) | Freshwater microbial communities from Lake Fryxell liftoff mats and glacier meltwater in Antarctica - MAT-04 (spades assembly) (version 2) ...
CAACAATTGCGGCTTGGGATAGGGATTTGGCATCCCAAATCTGTTAGCAATAAAAATAGCTCGCGGCCTGATTTGCGGAATTCCATAGGCGGCTGATTCCAGCACCGCAACGGAAACGTGGGGATAACCAATTTCCTCAAAAGCCTCGCAAATCGCTTGCTTAACAGCCCCTTTCTGTATCGTCAGAATTCCCGGCACATTTTCCATCACCACGTACCAGGGACGTATTTCCGAAACGATGCGGACAAACTCTCTAAACAGGCGATTTCGAGGGTCGTTGGGGTCGCGTTTTCCGGCCACTGAGAAACCTTGACACGGCGGCCCGCCTACAACCAGATGAACTTCCGGCGAACCAATTTGAGCGAGAAAATTTTGGGAATTTAAGTTTTTAATATCGTCGCAAAAGTGATGACAATCAGGAAAATTTTTGATATGAGTTGCAGAAGCAATGGGGTTAACTTCAACGCTTGCTACTGGTTGAAAACCTGCTTGCAATAAACCTTGTGTCATTCCGCCAGCACCGCAGAAAAGATCTACAAATCTATAGTCTGAGGCGGGGATTGACTGAGATTCAACATCAATAAAAATCTTGTAAGGATCGGAGTCATCTGCTTCTAGTTCGCGTTGGATGCGTTCGTAACGCCCTAATTTTGCTTGCTTCGGCTTTTTTGCAGGAATTGTCTCTTCCTTATTTGAGAATAAAGACAGTTGTATTGCTTCCATTTTACATTTTTTTACGGCATCATATCTATTGTACTGTAAGCAACGAGATGAACCATGAAAGACTATCACATAAATATTTTTTACAGCAGCGAAGACGAGGGTTATATTGCTGATATTCCTGACTTAAAATACTGCTCAGCTTTTGGTGAAACCCCAGAAGCGGCTTTGCAGGAAGTACAGATTGCTAAAGCAGCATGGCTAGAGGCTGCAAAAACTGAGGGAAAAAACATTCCTGAACCTAAATATCGACCTGCAATATATCAAGTTATGACTTAAAAAGCGATCGCAAATAATTTCACTCTATGCGATCGCTTGTACGGTACTGAACAGCCTCACCCACATAGTTAGCAGTCAGTACGGTGTTCACACGGCACACCTTGCTACAAATTCTCATATTTCGTTTGTTTCGGATATTGCGTTTATGGTGCGAAAAGTGTTATCATAAACACAACTAAGTATGCGCCGGAAGACTTACACACGGGTAGCCAGAAACCGGGTTTTTTACCAAAATACATCGTTATAGCCCGCAGATTCGCGAAAAAACCCGGTTTCTAAGCGTCGGGGTGCGTCCAAGACTACATAAATCAGACAAAAACACATTAAAAGAGAGACTTGCTATGTTGACACAAAAAGAGTCGCCAGAGTCAGTTTTGATTCCAGATCAAGAAAAAGAAGCAATAGCGCAATTAGAGCAGATTCTTAGCCTCGAATCTTCACAACTAAGATTAGTGGCAAGTAACGGAGAAGAAATTGCCATTCCCGAATCAGTTTACAGTGTACTCGGTCAAGTTGTGCGCGCAATGGCATCAGGTCAAGCTATTTCTATAGTGCGTCACAATCGCGAACTGACAACACAGGAAGCTGCTAATATCCTGAATGTTTCGCGACCATTTTTAGTCAAATTACTGGAAAACGGAGAAATTCCCCATATCAAAGTTGGTTCCCATCGGCGCATACTTTTCCAAGATGTCATGATTTACAAAGAACGACGGAAAATCAAGCGTCGCCAAGGACTTAAGGAACTAACTCAATTTCTACAAGATGAGGGTTTTTACGAAGAATCTGTATCCGATTTAGCTGAGTAATATGGACATTCTTTCTGTTGTTTTAGATTCCTGTGTCATTTTCCCTATGCCTTTATGCGATACGCTACTGCGTGCTGCTGAGGCTGAGTTATACAGCGTTTATTTTTCACAAGAAATTCTAGATGGTGCTACTCGCAATCTTGTAAAAACAGGAAGAATGACAGAGATTAAAGCAGCACGTTTTCAGGCGATGATCAAGAACACTTTTAGTGAAGCAATGGTCGAAGTGCCTGCACGTTTGGTGGAAGCAATGACAAATCATCCAGGCGATCGTCATGTTGTAGCTGCTGCTATCATTGCAAATGCTCAGATCATTGTCACAGATAACCTCAAACACTTCCCAAAGGAGGCTTTGGAACCTTATGGCATTGAGGCACAGCACCCGGATGTATTTCTAACTGAGCTTTTCGATCGAGATCCAGAGTCGATGGTTGAGATAATCAGAAAGCAGTTTGAGGGTTTAAAACCACCACCTCATACTGTTAATGAACTTCTTGATAACTTAGAAAATAACAATCGAGTTCCAGAATTTGCTAACAGAGTTCGCCAGAGAATTCACGAGCAATAAAATAATTTTCAATCTCCTAAAGTCGCTCGATCGGCTATTGTTGAAACTCAATTATTATCAGAATAATTTCACTGCATCCGATCGATCGTCCGATACTGCACAGCTTCCGCCACATGATTGGTTTTCAGGCTTTCATCCCCCGATAAATCAGCAATAGTCCTAGCAACCTTCAAAATGCGATCGCTAGCCCGCGCCGAAAGCCCCAACTTCCGAATCGCCATCTCCAATAAATTCCGCGAAGCATCATCCAACTGACACCATGTGTTAATGTGGCTGCTTTGCATCTCTGCATTACACCGCAAGCCAGATTCCGACTGAAAACGCCGAGTTGCCACCTCTCGCGCCCTCTGCACCCTCACCCGCACCGGTTCCGACTCCTCCCCCGTCGGCTGTCGCGTAATTTCCTCCGGTTTCAAACGATTAACCGCCACTTGCAAATCAATCCGATCCATCAAAGGCCCCGAAAGTTTTGCCCAATATTGTTCCCTCTTTTGCGGCGAACAAGTACATTGTTGGATCGTATCGCCGTAGTAACCGCAAGCACAGGGATTTGTACTCGCAACTAATGTAAATTGTGCCGGAAACATCACCGATTGTCGGGTTCGAGAAATCGTCACATAACCATCTTCTAATGGTTGCCGCAAAAACTCCAAAACATCTCGTTTAAACTCAGTTAATTCATCGAGAAAAAGTATGCCGCGATGTGCTAAAGATATTTCACCCGGACGCGGAAAACTGCCGCCGCCAACTAAAGAAGGCCCCGATGCTGAATGGTGAGGACTGCGAAAAGGCCGATCGCTCACCAAGCTTCCCTTATCCTTCAACAACCCAGCCACCGAATGAATTTGAGTCACATCCAAAGCTTCATCAAAAGTCAGCGGCGGCAAAATACCAGGCAAACGTCTCGCCAGCATAGTCTTACCGCTCCCTGGCGGCCCCACAAAAATTAAATTGTGCCCCCCCGCAGCCGCAATTTCCAAAGCCCGTCTCGCGTGAATTTGCCCCTTTACATCCTTTAAATCTAAACCCGGAATCCGCCTTTTTGCTAACTCTTCTCTACCGTTTACTTCTACCGGCGAATAAACTTGAGGATTGTTTAAAAAATCAGTAACTGCAAATATATTATCAAAACCGTAAACAGATATTCCGTTGACTAAAGCGGCTTCTGCTGCATTTGCCATCGGCACAATCAATCCCGAAACACCCATTCTTTGAGCAGCAGCGGCGATCGGCAAAACCCCAGCCACAGGCCGCAAAGTCCCATCTAAAGAGAGTTCCCCCAAAAACAAATGATCTCCCAAAAGCTCAGTGCTGACCTGTTCCGATGCTGCTAAAATACCAATGGCGATCGGCAAATCAAAACTCGGCCCTTCCTTCCGCAAGTCCGCCGGAGTCAAATTAATCACAATACTCCGCATCGGAAAAGCATAACCCGAATTTTTTAGCGTAGCCTTAACCCTTTCTTTAGCTTCTTGCACCGCAGAATCGGGCAATCCCACAACCACAATTTTCGGTAGTCCGCCCGATACATCAGCCTCGACACCCACCTTTACCGCGTCAATTCCTACGATCGATGCACTCCAAACCCTAGCAAGCATTTTTTTATCCTTAATTTGCCTGTCTTTGATTCATCATATATTATGATTAACAATGACTAATGAATATCGGAAGAAGCAAGAAAAACTTTTCCTTGCCTCTTCCTTTTCTCCTCTTCCTTCTCTTCTTCTGAGTCTTCCGTCTTCCCCTTCTGCCTTCGCCCTTCGCCCTTGGGCCTTGTTCTTCCCTCAAAATCCATCCGCTAAATCCGTTACATCCGTTACAACATCCGCTGCCGAACCTTCTTTAACACCCATGACAACTCAAGAAACGCTTTTCAGCAAAATCATCCGCAAAGAGATTCCAGCAGACATCGTTTATGAGGACGACTTGGCCCTCGCCTTCAGAGATATCAATCCGCAAGCGCCCGTCCACATCCTAGTCATTCCCAAAAAACCTATTCCCAAATTAGCAGATGCCAACTCTGGAGATCTTGCCCTGATGGGACACCTGCTGCTGACTGTCAAGCTGGTGGCAGAACAACTCGGACTCACCAACGGCTATCGCGTCGTGATTAATACCGGCAACGACGGTGGCCAAACTGTAGATCACCTACACCTTCACATTCTCGGCGGACGACACATGAACTGGCCCCCTGGCTAAAGGTTAATTTTGCAGGCAGAATTTACAAACTCATCTTCTGAAACCCGGTTGATTGCGATTAGCGCCTCAGAAACCGGGTTTTTGTGTCAACAAATTTTTGCTGCATATCTTTGATGCGAGTCGGCCAACCGCAGATGTCAGGCCGATCGACACAGATGCAGCGCAGATAATTTTAAGAGAGTTTTGGCATGAATGCAAGCAGTCTATTGAGAATGTAGTTCGATCGCAACTTCCCCCTCGACTTGGCCGCCAGTGAAGTCACCCCGGTAGCAATGGTTGCTCCTTCCATCAACGGCTAAAATTAGCTTTTGATTAACAAAAAGCGCTCTCTCCAAAATAGGGCGCTTTTTGTTTTGGCAAGTAGAATTTAAGAGATTTCCTTCCCTTAAATCCGTTAAATCCGTGACATCCGTTACATCCCGCACATTGCTCGTTGCCTAACTTCCCGATCGATCTGATATATTGATTAGGCATTATTATTTTTAGCAATTATCAAAGTGGCAATATTTAACCTGCTTAAATTTGAAAAATTCGCGCTTGGGAAATCTCAAGTATTAGCTTGGGCGATCGCACTTTTCAGCGGCATTTCGATGGCATTGACAACAGCGCCATTCAATGCTTGGCCGTTAGCCTGGATAGCATTAGCTCCCCTATGGGTTTTGGTTGCCAGTTATCAACGGCCAATAATCACAGAAAAAACACAAAAATTTCTTTTTCTTCCTTCTTCCTCCCATCCGTTAAATCCGTTAAATCCGTTACAGAATCCGTTGCCGAACTTCTTCCTTCTTCCCGTACTGTGGGGAATTGGCTATCACGGATTAGCTTTATCTTGGATTATGGGAATTCACCCGATGACTTGGTTGGGAGTGCCTTGGTGGCCGAGTTTGGCGATCGCACTTTTTTGCTGGGCCTTCATCACCCTCTGGGGTGCCGCATTAGTCACCGCTTGGGCCTGGCTATTTGTAATTCTCAACTCCCTCACTTTACCAATAAAAAATCCTATTCTTACTCTTAACTCCCCCCCTTTACAAGGGAAAAATCTAACTCTTAACTCCCCCCCTTTACAAGGGGGGGCTGGGGGGGGTAAAGCTAAATTTTCAGCGTTAACCCGCGTTTTAATTGGCACAGCTTTGTGGTGCGCCTTAGAAAGTATTTGGAGTACAGGTTCGCTGTGGTGGACATCACTATCTTACACCCAAAGCCCGCACAATTTAGCAATATTGCACCTCGGTCAACTCTCCGGGCCCAGCGCAGTCACAGCCGCCATCGTAGCAGTAAATGGCTTAATTGCCGAAGCTTTTCTCGAAGGAAGAAGGAAGAAGGAAGAAGGAAGTTCGGCAACGGATTATGTAACGGATTTAACGGATGGGAGGAAGAATGAGGGGGGAAGTTCGGCAACGGATTGTGTAACGGATTTAACGGATTTATGGAAGCAGGAGGGAGGAATCAGGAAGAAGAAAAAAAGAAGAGGGAATAATTGGGTTGCTTATATTTGGCCTGCGAGTTTGTTTTTAGTTTTGCATATTGTCGGCTGGAGTTTTTACAATCGCCCGTTAATTCAAGAGGCGGGAACATCATTAAAAATTGGCATTATTCAAGGCAATATTCCTAACGAGATTAAGTTTGATTCAGGTGGTTGGCGGCGCGCTTTGGAAGGTTACACGGCTGGGTACCAACAGTTAGCAGACAGAAAAGTCGATGCTGTGTTACTTCCAGAGACGGCTTTGCCTTTTATCTGGACAAACGAGTATCAGCGTTCGACTCTTTCCTTTTACCAAGCTATTCTCGAACGCGGTGTTGTGGCTTGGGTTGGAGGATTCGGACAGGAAGAGAATAGTCTCACTAATAGCTTATTGGCGATCGATCGCACGGGAGAAATTATCGGCCGCTATGATAAACTCAAGCTAGTGCCTTTAGGCGAATATATCCCTTTTTATGAAATCTTAGGCGGGATTATCAATCGGCTGTCTCCCTTAGATGCTCGTTTAGTACCCGGCAACTCTAAACAATTATTTGATACGCCGTTTGGCCGGGCCATTGTCGGAATTTGTTACGATTCAGCCTTTGCTGAAAATTTCCGATATCAGGCGGCGAATGGAGGCGGATTCATGCTCACCGCGTCCAATAATGCCCACTACAAACCGCCGATGCTGGCTCAACATCATGCTCTCGATGTGATGCGCGCAATTGAGACGGATAGATGGGCGGCGATCGCCACTAATACAGGTTACTCTGCTTTTGTCAATCCCCGCGGCGAGACGGTTTGGAAGTCTCGAATTAATACCTATCAAGTCCAAGATGCGACTATTTATCGCCGGCAAACTCGAACTTGGTATGTGCGGTGGGGAGATTGGCTAACGCCTTTATTATTGGTGTTGGCTGGATTAGCAAAGGTTTTCCAAAGACGCTAACGGTAAATACAGCACTTTTTGGGTAATACAATTTACCCAAAATCATGCAAATTTCTTGAAGCTTGAAAACCATATCCAGTTAATCATTCCCAATCTTAAATCTTAAATTCCCAATCGCCAATCGCCAATCGCCAATCCAAAATCTAAAATCTAAAATGGTATTACCCCTTAAGAGTTTTTGAGGACTTGACCCCCGGTTTGTTTCTACCTACGGACAGGTAAAAGGCGAACCCTTGCTTAGCAGTAGTCTGGTCAAGTCCAGTCTGCACAAAACTGCTGACAGGACTCTGATTAATGCTAGCATCAACAGCATTCCCATTATCCTCTGACTCTGACTCTCCTATCTGTTTCATGCCATTCCAATTAAGGTAAGTATTCTGCAGATTGCTGAAGATTTCTTGATAAATTTGGCTTCTGACGCGATCGCCCCGCTTCCCATCTTCCAGTTTGATATCATCCACAAAAAAGCCGATCTGCAATTCAAGATAAACACCAGACTCATCGTGATTCATTCCGATCATCCTGATTTGCGGTTCTTGCCATTTTTTTCTGGGCACTTTCAACTTTTCTTTGATCCATTTAATTATATCTATAACATAATCATCTAAGCGAGTTTCGTCAGCTTGAGGGTTCGAGATTTTTTGATACAAGCGTTGCGATCTTCGCTTTAACAAATTAATCTTTTGTTCCCATTCTTCAGAAATGAAGTATTGATCGTCATCCAGCAAATTTGGGTCTCTCAGCCAAATTCGATACCACTGCCTAATTAACTCAATCAGTCCCTCTTCATTATATTCTTCAAAATTAACTACAGCACGGCTATCTTCAGTTGCCTCGATCACTTGAAAACCAAAGAGTTCTAAGATTGCTAAATATTCCTGTTGGAGGTTTTCTCTTTCATCTTGAGTTAACCCTCCTTTCTCAGCAAACTGCACTGTAACAACCAAAGATTCCAGGGCTTGTTCAATTTCCTCTAATTTTAAATTTACCTCCTGTTCAGCCAGTAGCCGCGATTTCCCAACTTCTTGTTGTTCGACTAGAGTGGTATCAGTTCCTTCCGCGTTATAGTACCTATCAATTACCTCCAATTTAGCATCCATATCCCCTAGTGTATCGGGATGAGCTAACACAATTTCTTGCATCAGCTTCTTGGAATCCTCAAGATTACCTTCCGAGGGTATTTCTATTTCTATAGAGTGATAGTATAAAGAGGTAGGGCGACTTAGATTAGTAAGTTTTTGACCCTGTAATACACTGTTGGGAATATAAACATCGCAATGGTTGCTAAATATATATAGCTGAGTCACCCTAATCCCAATCCGGCGCAGCATTCCGATTGAACCATCTTCAAGGAGCAGAATATCACCAAATCGAAAAGGAGTATCAATAAGTAAAACAACCCCACTAAAAAAGTTAGACAAAATATCCTGAAGCGCAAAACCGAGAACAAAAGTAGCACCGCCCAAAGCTACCCAAATTCCACTTAAATCAACCCCAAACGAACTGATAACCAGCACACCGCCACCCAGGAAAATAATCACAGGAACAACGGCTGAGAGGATGGGAAGCAATACATCATCCCACATCACCTCAGTTTTTTTAGTGTACTCTTTGAGGTAGTAGATAAAAACTTCGACAAATAATTGAACTGACCAATAACTAATGGTGATAATTAAAATTGGTGTCAGGATGTGTTCGATCGCACCAAAAATATCAGCAGAGACTAACTTCCCAAAACTCATTTTCAGACAGAGAATAGCGAAAACAATGAGAGCGGGATAGGCCGAAACATTTAAGGTGACAATTGCAATGTCCCGTTCAAAATTCCGAAAAATGGGGCGCAAGATATAAAAAATTATTAGATATAATAGCCCTGTTCCCAGAGCGGTGAGTAGCAAACAGATCGAGAGCTTGCCAATTGTATTTAGCGTATCAAATTGATGAAAAATGTTTTCTAACATAGTAGTTTATCCCTTAAATAAATTAACTTAATTTTTGTCACAAAAACTCCCTAACATTTTGGGCAATTAGTTACATTTACTCCTCTAAAACTGTTATCAACTAATTTAAGAATAGAGGTGTAAATTTCATAAAATGTTACGTTCGCTCCTAAATATTTTACTTTATTCAACTACAAGCTTTAAACCTGGAAGCAATCGCTCTAAGTTTTTCAAAGATTTAACTTGCCAGGGCATTTTTTTTGTGCCTAAAACCACCAATTGACTCTTCTTTTTCCGCATCCCAAGCACAAATTTCGACAGCATACTGATGCCAGAACTGTTGAGAAATTTTAATTCTTTCACATTTAATGTAAGAGTTGCGGGTGCTAATTTAGCCACATCATCGAGCAACTTAACAATCGGAGCATAATCCTTGGGGCCTCCGAGACTGATGGCCCCTTGAAAATAAACTGTTGCAGATGCTTCTTCGTATTGAACCTGATAATCTTCGCCTTTGACTTCTTGATTGGTCATAACTTTTATGTCTTTTTTTGCTTCTGATGTCTAAATTCATCAGTATTTGAAATTATACAACAACTTGAGCCATTGTAGTAACCGCGATCATTTGTGGATTACTGGGATCGGACTCAAATTTCCAGCCGAGTTTGGCTGAATAATCATTGATCGCAGTCAGCAAACCTAAGCCAGAAGCTTCGCTATCTTCGGATGCGGCTGCTTTTGTGATCTGCTCAACATATAAGTCATGAGGATCTGCAGATCGTAATTCCTCAATAAAGGCTTGAAATTTCTCCACACTTTCAGGACTAATACCGTTCTTGGTAAAAATCACAGCAGTGACTAGATCCAAGTTTTCCCTAAAATGTATGCCAAACTTAACTGGATCATTCTCGCTTCCTTCATGAAATTTTATGGCATTCTCTAAGAGTTCGTTTCCGATATAACTCACCGCGTTTTTCATGGCTTCGATGCGTTCTTCTACCTCACTATCCTCCTCCTCAATTGGCATAATATTTAAAAAATAGTCAGCGATAAAACAAGCTGATAAGCGGTTATTCAGCCACCGCCGTTTAACGGGTCTAGAACTGGAAGTAAAGCTCAGTTCTAAAGAATCATGTGACCGGGGAAACTCCTCAATAAAATCTCCAACAAGCTGGATCATCTTTGTTACCTATTAATTGATAAAGGTTGGTATCATCCAATACGCTTTAGTCTTCAGCCCAATGTTCGTGGCTAGCCGACGCACATCAGTTACGAAAAAGGTTGAATATATTCTTTTTGTTCACATTATCGTTAACTTCCTCCAAATCGTTAACTTCCTCCAAATCGTTAACTTCCTCCAAATCGTTAACTTCCTCCAAATCGTTAACTTCCTCCATTAATTCTGGTTCCTCAAATGATTCCAAATTATCAGATGCTTCCTGCTTGAGGACAAGTAAAGTAATGTCATCAAAAACTTTTTGCTTGCCAATAAATTGTTTAAGATCATCAATGATAGCTTGTTTGATTTCTTCGGCAGAACTGGCCCAATTCTGACTAATAACTTCGCATAATTGATCCATCCCATACTGTTCTTTATCAAGGTTATAAGCTTCAGGAATTCCGTCGGTATAGAGGACAATTCCATCCCCCTCCTTTAATTCAACGATCGTATGATTGATGAATTCAGTAATTTCTTCATCTAATCCAATAGGGAAGCCTAGATTCATCGTGTCAACACGCTCAACCATTCCGCCCTTTCGCACTACAATCGTTTCCTCATGCTGACCGCTGATACTTATTCTACCTCTTGTATAGGTGAGAATGACTAATGTCAAATTCTTCTCAGAATTCATCCGTCGGACATTTTTATAAATAGTACGGTTGAGTGCATCTAAAAATTTAACAGGATCGAGTTCTCGAATTTCCTTAAGAGTCCGAACTGCTGTTTGCGTCATTACCATTAAAATGCCACTTTCTAGTCCGTGTCCGGTGACATCACCGATGCCAATTGTGACGATTCCGTCTACGTAGAGAACGTCATAGTAGTCGCCGCCTATTTCGTCTGCGGGTTCCATAAACCCGGCAATTTCTAATCCTTCGATCGCGTCTAGTTCGTCTGATGTAGGAAGAATCATCTGTTGCATTTGACGCAACATATCTAGTTCTTTAGCCATGCGGAAGTTTTCCGATTGGAGGATTGCTTCGGCTTCGTTTCGCTTCAGAAGGTTTACATAGGCTTTAGAGTGGTAGCGGATACGAGCTATTAGTTCTGCCTTGTCTGGGAGTTTAACTATATAATCGTTTGCCCCTAAAGCAAAAGCTTTTGCTTTAATCAGCGGTTCTTCTTTACTAGAGAGAACGATCAGCGGAACATATTTTGTGGGAGCGTTATTGGCTCGCAAAAAGCGTACTAAGACCAGTCCGTCCATCTCTGGCATTACTAGGTCTTGTAAGATGACTGTTGGTTGACATGACCTCGCGACTTTGATCGCCTCAGTAGGGTTGCTACAGTAATGAAAGGTGATATCTTTTTCTGGAAGCAACATT
>Ga0335397_10010465_pt1 | contig 11471 bp, 7 predicted proteins | sample MAT04_FD_205740 | JGI IMG/M metagenome (GOLD analysis project Ga0335397, IMG submission 205740) | Freshwater microbial communities from Lake Fryxell liftoff mats and glacier meltwater in Antarctica - MAT-04 (spades assembly) (version 2) ...
TGCTGCGGTAGACAGTCAGTTCGTTGGCGGCGCCGATGTAGACGACGCTCGGGCGAGACGAATCGATGGCGACGGCGCCTACAATCACGTTCGCTGGGATGCTGATTTGGCGCCATTCGCCGGTGCGACCAGCGAAGAGCTGGCCATTGTCCACGGCATAGTTGATGCCGGAGGCATTGGCGGGCGTGGCGACCGTGCGCACGTTTTCCAGATTCGCCTTGACCATCGTGGTTGTGCGGGTATCAAAGGCACTGACGATGCCAGTGAAGACGGCGACGATCAGGATGACGGTGGTGAGTGTAAAGAAACCCTTGCGAATCATGAAAACCCCCTCTTGCTCTACTCTGCAACGCTTATTCGTTACGTTCCCAGTATAGACGGAACGAGCGCACCCGGTTGGACATCTTTGACCCAAGAGTCGGACCATCAACCTACGGGATTGTCTGCTTTGTCTATATGAGTATAGAGGAGAGACAGGGGTTGATCCGGGTGGTGAAACACCGCCAGGCTGTGTTCTACAGCACAGCCTGGCGCCGGTTTGCGATCCTAATGTTGGCAACAACCTGATCTGCGAACGGTCATTTTTTCCGCCGTATAGATCTTGAGTAGCTCGCAAAGTTCATAAGCGCTTGCGAAACATGCGTTCTGATGTTACTCTAGCAGAGAGATCGATAATTGCATGTTGTTGTGAGGCAAGCCATGTCGCGTAATCTAATTGCTTTTGGATGGTACGGGGGAAAGTTTAGCCATCTTTCCTGGTTACTCGATCTTCTGCCCGCGGCAAACCATTACTGCGAACCGTTTGGCGGCTCGGCGGCGGTGCTGCTCAATCGTGAGCCGGCGCCGGTTGAGACATACAACGATTTGGACGGTGAGGCGGTCAATTTCTTTCGCGTATTGCGTGAGCAGAAAGATGACCTGATATACGCGATTGGGATGACCCCATTTTCCCGTGAAGAATTCATCGCGGCGATTGAGACGAATGGCAATGGGCATCATTTGTCCGACCTGGAGCGGGCACGGCGTTTCTTTGTCCGTGCACGACAGGTACGCACCGGCCTGGCCCAAACGGCATCCAACGGACGATGGGCCAATTGTCTCAACACAAGCCGGGCCGGCATGGCGGGCGCCGTCTCGCGTTGGTTGGGCAGCGTCGAGGGTCTAGAATGGATTGCCAGTCGCCTGTTGCGTGTGCAAATCGAACACGACACGGCCGTCAACGTGATCAAGCGCTATGACTCGGAGAACACGCTCTTTTATTGCGACCCGCCCTACCCGCACGATTCGCGTGGCGATACCAAAGCCTACCAATACGAAATGACAGACCAGGACCACGTGGAACTTCACGGGGCACTGGCGAGTGTCAAGGGCAAGGTGGCCATTTCCGGCTATCATGGCAACCTGATGGACAGCCTATATGGCGACTGGCATGTATACGACGCCAAACCGAAGCTTGTGCATTCGGTCAAGACGGAGCGAACTGAAGTGCTCTGGACCAACTATCCAGTTTCCGAATATGCATTGCAGCAGGCGCTAATTACCGCATGACCGAAAAATCACAAGACTTTATTGCAGCCTGTCGCGCCCATCTTGAATCAACTTGGCAGCGTGTCATCCTGCGTGCCCGCGATGTTGATTCGGTACCTAGCCTGAGTCTACCTCCAGATCTGATTCAACTGATTCAGGATTGCCTGACATGCAACGTCAAATCCTATCATTATGTTCTGCCTACTCAACTACTGGCCAAGACGGTCAATCCAAGCTTGGACGCCCATTGTCTGCAGGCAGCATATGATCGCCCTGGCGCATTTGACGCACGAACAGTGGCACATAAGGTGATTGTTCCCTTTGACCAAGATAACTATAGAGTCCTTGGCGGGGCGCCTGAACCCTACGTCAACAACCCGCTGCGCGTACCGGCTGTGACGCGGGAGTATCGGGCTCAACAGAAGGCAAAGGCCGAATGGGACAAACTGGTTGCTGTATTGAATGCCGTACAGGATGCCGGCGACGCCACTTTTGCTCAATCTGTGCTGGAGCAAACTCTGCTTGATATCTACGGGCTGCTGTCTGGCGTCGTTGTTACGTATCCTACGCCGAACCGGATAAGCCTGAAGCAGACGCAGCAGTTGGTTCGTGACTATCTTGGCGCTGTATCTGGTGGAGAGCGCATGGAGGCAATCTGCACGGCGCTTTTCCGAACGGTCGGTGAGTTCTTTGGAACCTTTGATGATGTGAGGCGGGAAAAAGTCAACGCATCAGACGCGTCTTCCAGGATGTTGGGCGACATTGAGTGCTGGTCGTCGGGCAGGGTGATACTGCTCGTCGAGGTGAAGGACCGCTCATTGTCGCTAACCCAAATGGACGCAAAGCTAGACGTAGCGCGTGCTCAGCATATTTCAGAGTTGCTCTTTATCGCCAAGAGCGGCAAACACAAAGTAGATGCAGAGCGAATCGAACTACGCATCCAGTCGGAGTTCTCCAGCGGACAGAACATCTATGTGGAAAACTTCGATGACTTATCGTTGGGCATTTTTATTCTGCTGAGTGAGATCGGACGGGTGCAATTTCTGGACGCAGTTGGAAAGGAACTTGATCGCGTCAATGCGGAGATTATGCACCGCCGTGCATGGGCGGAAATTCTGAGGTTGGTTTAAGGATGATCGAAGGTTTGTATGTACCCCCTCTCTACCGTGGGATTTGACCAACCACCCTTGCTTTGCTATACTCCCCTTTGCTTGTGAATTGCCACGGGCCTTTAGCTCAGTTGGGAGAGCGCTACAATCGCACTGTAGAGGTCAAGGGTTCAAGTCCCTTAAGGTCCACTCCGGCAGAGCCTGTTAAACTTGACAGAACCGCCGAATCCTTTATAATCGAAAGCCGCACGGGCCTTTAGCTCAGTTGGGAGAGCGCTACAATGGCATTGTAGAGGTCAAGGGTTCAAGTCCCTTAAGGTCCACTGCAAACCCTTCCAATTTGGAAGGGTTTTTCGTTGCCGAAAAGGAACGTCTCTTGACCATCACTCGCCCACTCGACGCCTTGCGTCCCGTCAAGCTCGAACTTGACTACGTCATGTACCCGGAAGGCTCCGTCCTCATCAGCATGGGCAACACCCGTGTGCTCTGCAACGCCACCGTCGAAGAAAATTTGCCGCGCTGGCTTCACAACAGCAAACAGAAACAGGGATGGGTGACGGCCGAATACGCCATGCTGCCGCGCGCCACCGAGCAGCGCAACCAGCGCGAGACCCTTCACCCCAAGGGGCGCACGCAAGAGATCCAGCGCCTGATCGCGCGCAGCCTGCGCGCCGCCGTCGATCTGCCCAAACTGGGTGAACGCCAGATTCTCGTGGATTGTGATGTGTTGCAGGCCGACGGTGGCACGCGCACGGCCGCCATCACGGGGGGCTACGTGGCGTTGGCGTTGGCGATTCGCCGCCTGGAAAAGCGCAAAGCCGTTGAAGTTGGCTCCCTCAAGCAGGCTGTCGCTGCGGTCAGCGTGGGCATCCTCAACGGCAAGGCCGTCCTCGATCTTAATTATCAGATGGACCAGAATGTCTCGGTAGACATGAACGTGGTCATGACTGCCGATGGCCGTTTCGTCGAGATCCAAGGGACGGCCGAGGGGGAGCCCTATAGCCGCGGCGCGCTCAACGCCATGCTGCTGCTGGCCGAGCACGGCATCCGGCAGTTGTTTGATTTTCAGGCGGCGGCATTGGCCGACGCGCGGTTGTAAAGCCATTCCCCTGTGCTTCATTGCCGTATCCTCGGGATGCGTTCACCGAAGCATATGGAGTTCACGTGGCGTGATTCGCATGCGAGGGTTGTGTGAGGCAGCATCGGTGGCTACCTGTGACAGGAGCACCATTGCTTTCAAATAGCCGGCGGTGGACTGTTATCCCATGGTCTGATCCACCGCCGGCTGTTGGCCATCAAAATGTGGGCTTTGGTCATCGTTTCGGCCAAACTTTGAATGCCGGCTAAGCGCACCGATTCTTTCCAAAGGAAATTGGGCCGTTTGGGCGCCGCTTTTTTCTGGTATTCGGTCAACTGGCCGAAACGATGACCAAGACCAATATATGCAAATGGCCTGCCGCAAAGTTACTTTTTAATGGGAGCCATCAGCGGGATGGTTTGGCCCTCAGTGGTTGAAGTACTCCGATCTGTCCTCGTGAACTCGATTGCGTGAAGCCAGCGCAAGTTGTCCTTGGCATCGTTACTTGGTTTGTATCCTTGAGTCGCCCAAAAACTGGTGGTTTGGTCAAGTGCGCTGCTTTTGACCCCGTTATCGATAGCTGTGGTGTATCCATCACGCACTTGCTTCACGAGGTCAAGCACAGCGGCAGCGGGCGGGTAGCGCAGCGAATTATAATCATTCGTGGCGCTGGCCTCCTTGATGCACGAAACGATAGCTTGCCACTGGTCATAGTTGCTCACCGTGGTGGTATCTCGAGCGAACAGATTGTCGTCCACTTCAAAAACCCCGTTCAAAATTTCCACAATGATATCCCCCACAGTCTTGCTGCAGGAAAACCATTCCGGTTGTACCTCGTCGCTAGCGGCTGACACGTCACCGAACTCAATTTGGGCCAGGGCATTCATGAGATCTTCAGAGGGAGTAGTGATTTTCCGCCGCCGCCGCAGGTAGCCGTACGCTACCTGTAAACGCAAAAGGGGCGCAGGGTGCTTCAGGTCGCCGATGGTGAGCACCCGGTACTGTTGCAGTAGGACGCTAGCCAGTGTGCGGAAATAGACGTCGCCCAGCGACCGGATACCATACAGATCCTCGACAAATTCGCCGAGCCAGTCTATTTGCCACGCAAGGTCGGTCTCTACAGTCTCGACTTCCTTGCCCGTTGATTTGTCATCTCCACCTGTCGGATAATTGAAATAGCGGCGAATGCCAGCCGAATCGTCAACAACCAGTGTAGAGCCACGTTCGGTCTCAGAGATGTTGAGTTTGACCGAAAGCCGTTCCAGCGTGCTTGTCATGAACGAGCGCCAATACCAATCCCACGCGGTAGGAAATGACTCTGATCCGCTTGTTTCGTCCTTCATTTTGTTCTGGAGGGAAAGCGCCCATGCCTTCAGCCTTCCGTCGCGGCGTAACCTAGCCACCAGGTAGCCCGCCACCTCATGCCACAAAATGGCTACATCTTGTGGCAGTCTTGCCAGCGTTGGAATCGCGTAGCCGATCACCCCAACTGACCGTACGTAGTTAAAGTGCACGTAGCTGTACTGCGGTCGTCGCAGCGGGACCAAGATCGGCATTTCCGACAGCTCTCCGGCAGCGCCCCAAACGAAAGCTTCCAGAAGCGGTTGCGGCGTAGACAGGGCGTATTGGGACATTTCGTCCAGCAGCGAGATGTGGTCGAGAATCTTGTTTAAAACGCGTCCGTATTCATACAACTCACGAACCTGCGGCTTCGCGCTCGAAATCACATCCGTTGCCATACTGAAGTATACTCCTGCATTCGCCCGAAATGTATAAACCAGCCCTAGCAAAGCCCGCGACAACCATGGCTTCTCACTCCCGCTACAATCGATCCTATTGGCTATGGTGTCTAGGCTCTTCATCAAGTCGTCGAACTGCACTTGAATGAATTCCGGCGCCCGCGCACTTTCATTGGACGTCATGGGTTGCTCCTTTGGGCCTTGGGCCGTTTCCTAATGGTTCCTACAGCGGTGGTGTACGGGCTAGTCAGAGTGTTGCACGCCTCATCTCAAGTTAACTCCGTGTGTCATTGTTTGTTAGGGAGCGGCGGCGCCAGGTTTTGGCGGACAGCCAGATTGCAGCAATCGCTCGCATTCCGCCAGGAGCCACTCGCGCGTCAGCTGCTGTGATGCCTGCTGTTGCAAGTCCGCGACGGTCAGCGCCTGGACGTACAAAAGACCGGAACTACCGGAAGTGACCAGGTATTTGCCATCCGGGCTGAAGTCCACACTGTTGATCTCGAAGTCCGCGCGTGGCAGATCTTTCAGCCGTTCTCCGGTCCTTGTGTTCGAAATGAGCACGCTGCCATCGCTCCCCGTTGTGGCCAAACGTTTTCCCGTTTTGTCAAACGCCAGACCAAAGATGCGAGCATTGTGCATCGTCTGCGTGTATACGCTGCGACTGGTCAGGATGTCCCACACGGTAACGACGCCGTTTGCACCGGCAAACGCCAGCAGGGTCCCATCCGGACTAAAGGCGATGCGTTCCAAGTCTTTGGCATCTTCGGTTACAACCTTGAAGCTATGGTCCGCCAGGCGCCACAGCCTGACCTGTGCCGGTCCGCCATCCTGCCCGGCGTCGCTCACGCTAGCGACCCTGGCACCATCTGGGCTGAAGTCTATGTCGTTGACAGCGTAGGCGGATCCTTCCAGCGTGATCAGTGGTGTACCTGACGCTGTATCCCAAATCCTAATTGTCTTATCGTCGCTTCCCGTGGCGACTAGAGCGCCATCCGGGCTGAAGTCGACCCTGCCTACCACACCTATATGCCCTGTGAGCGAGCGCAGGAGTTGTCCCGACCGGGGATCCCAGAGACGAACACCGTGATCACTGCTGACCGTTGCAACGATTTGTCCATCTGGACTGAAAATGGCTTCAAGCACGCCGTCGTTGTGGTTCAGTGTCTGTACCAGCGACAGAGTGCCCCCTGCAAAGTGCCAGATCCGGGCAGTATTGTCGAGGCCGGCCGTGGCTAACAGGCTACTGGACGCAGGGCCAAAGGCAAGCGCATTGATCGGGGCGCTGTGCGCACCAGCCGACCAGAGGCGCACGGTTTCGTCGTCTCCTCCCGTGGCCACCAGGGTGCCGGAAGGGTCGTACTGTGCCACCCACAGGCGGCCCTGATGCCCGCTGAGCTTCATCACCAAAGGCGAGCCAGCGTCCAAGTTGGACACATCCCAGATGAGCGCTTTTCCTTCAGCACCCGTTGAGACGAGCCGTTTGCCATCGGCGCTGAAGTCGATGTCCAATATGGAATCCGTATGACCAACGAGCGTCGCCGCCGGACGATCTGCATTGTTGCGACGCCACAGCCTTACCCTGAGGTCGTTGCCGGCTGTGGCCCACAGGTTCCCATCCGGGCCGTATGCCACGGCGAACACAGGTTGCTTGCTTTCGTGTGTTTCGATCACACGCCGGGTGCTCAGGTCCCACAGTAGCGCCTTGCCGTCATTACCGGCTGTGGCCATGGTGCGGCCATTCGGGCTGAAGGCGACATCCCAGATGGGGCTGCCGGCAGCCAAGTTGAAGCTTTTTCCCGTACGCACGTCCCAAACACGAATTGTTCCGTCCCAACTAGCCGACGCAAGCTGGGTGCCATCTGCGCTGTATTCCAGGCCGTATATTAAATTGGTATGGCCCGGGAGTTCGTGCAATATCTTGCCGGTGTTTGGGTCCCAAAGCCGGATGGCGACGTCGATGGGATTGTTGTCGGCGTCGGTGCTGTAATTTGCCGTAGCCACCTGTGTCCCTTGCGGCTGATAGGCGATCTTGGAGGTGACGGAATTGTGGTTGCGCCAAGTGTCCAACAACTGATGGGAGGCGGTGTCCCAAATACGCAGCACGCGATCGTCGCCAGTGATCAGGCGTTTGCCGTCGGGGCTAAAAGAAACGGCACTGACCGTCCCGCTGTGAGGCAGTATGGCCTGCAGGTTGTCCGCTTGCAGCGCGCTGCGCAGTGCGTTCTCGGCCGAATCGGTAAGTATCGTCGAAATGGCCTCCAGCGCCAGCAGGATACTCAGATCTGGGTCCTGATCTATCTCTCTCAATGCCAGGGCTGCCAACTCGCCGGACTTTGCCCGGCGTGTCTCGGCTTCGGCGGTGGCCTGCGCCTGCCCAGCAAGGATCGTCTTATCTTCGGCGACAATCAGCGCCTGGTCTGCCCGTGTAGCCTGAGCCTGGGCAGTCGCCTGCGCTACTTCGGCCTGTTGCTGCCGGTCAAAGGCAAATGCCGCCGCGCCCAGCGCAGCCACCGCTAGTAGGATCAATACAGCACTAAGGGCCACGGCTGCGCGGCGCTGTCTGCGCAGGCGCCCGTTCTCGGCTTCGATGCTGCGGCTAAGGAGGTTGGCGCCGTCGGCTGTCTGCAGCGCCACATCGCCGTCCTGCCTTAAGCGCTTGCCTTCCTTGAGCTGAACGTGGCGCAAGAGGTATTGGTCACTTTTCCCGGCAGACTTCCAGTCGTTCACGGCGAGTTCGAAGCGCAGCCGCCGCTGCAGCAGGCTGCACTGGTCGACGATCTCGTCGCGCAGGTGGGACCAATTCGCAATGAGCGCTTCGTGGATGAGGTCGACGATCTGTACGTCGCGCTGTACGTCCGGGTCCCACTCGCTGCGCGTCACCAGCAAGCGCCGGTTCGAGAGTTCGTCGATCAGCTTGCGCCGTTCGGCGCCGTGACCGGCGAGCAGCGCATCCATGCGTCGCCGTTTGCGAAGCGCTTGGCGAGGGTCTCCATCGGGTGTCACCACCACCAGGTCAAGCAAGAGAGCCATGATCTCCTACTGATCACGCTCGCTACGGTCAACGGCGTGTCCTTCGCTGTCGTAGGTGGTCTTCAGCGCACGGTCGGCCCGTTTTTGAATGGCGGTGTGCAGGCCTTGATACTCGCTTTGCTTGAGCTTGCCGCCGTTCCAAAGCTCGGCAAGTGTCACCTGGAGCAGGGGTAGGTAGGCAGCATCGCCTGCCGCATCTTTGACCAATTCGGCAAGCAGCCCATCTTCGAAGCGCTTGCCGGCTGTTGGATGGGTCGCCTCCAACGGCTTCCGGATCGCCTGCATCAGCTCGTCTGGCGTCATGACGCGCAAATCCTCGCCGCTTTTGGCCAGATCGTACAGTGCTTTGTACGGAAACAGGTCCGGCAGGTAGTCGGCGTGCAACGTGGCAACGATGTGCAAGGGCAAATCGGCAAACGACGGCAGTGCAGCCAACAGCGCGAGGAAGGCTTCCCGCTGATCTGGGACGGACTGCGTAAAAAGCTCCTCGAACTGATCGACTACCAGCAGGCTGACCTGACCCGCATCGGCCGGTTGCATGGGCGCTGCCGAGAAGTAGGGGGCGGCCGCCGCAAACACACCCTCAGCAGGCAGACCGAGGGCCGCCAATTTCTGCGCCAACCCGGCCAGCGGATTTTTCGACGGGTGCATGACCGCATAGCGCACAGGATGCTCTAACTTCTTGTAGTGCCGCTCAAGCGCAGGCAGCAGGCCGGCCATGGCAAAGGAGGATTTCCCGCTGCCGCTGGCGCCCGTCACGAAAAGGAGCACGCGCTCGGCGCCGGCATCAGTCAACTTCTCCACGGTGTGGGCCAGGGCGTCGCCACGACCGGCGTACAGCATTCGCTCCTCATACGTGAAGGCGCTCAGTCCAACATAGGGGTTGGCCAGCCCGGCGACAGTGTATGCGAAGTCCTCTAGGTAGATATTCTTGTCGCGCCCGACGAAGTCGCCGCCGCCGGTATTGACATCGCCTTTGATGACAGTCGGCGGGCCAGTACTTGCTTCGCCCTGCGGGCTGGCTTTGCGGTCAGGTTGTAGCGGATCTTGGGTGTCGACAGGGTGGTTGTCAGTCATGATGAGTCAGCAGCGAACCAAGCGTATCTGAGCGAGATGGCCACCGGACGAGCCGGCAGATTCAGGTAGGCGTTGGAACAACGCCATACTGGATACCTGTCGAACCGTAAAAAAATGAAAGCCAGGCGGGTAATATCGGAGCCGGTTAGCGAGTATTCACACGGCAACGACTGGGGGCGACCCGTTCTTTTCCAATTATACCGCGGGTTGGGCAACCCTGCAACAGGGTATTTTTGCGACCAGTACTTCCTACTCGGCCGGCTCGATCACAACCTTGGCGGTGCGCGCCAGGTGGAGGCCGGCAAAGATGATTGCGGCGCCCACGACCATCAAGGGCGTGATGGTTTCTCCCAAAAACAGGGCGGCGGCAAGCGTGCCGACGACGGGGATTAGATTGGCGTAGAGCGATGTGCGCGACCCGCCAATTTTCTTCACGCCCATGTTCCAGATGATGTAGGCGATCACAATCGCAAAGATGGCCGAGTAGAGCATGCCTGCCCATCCGCGTGCATCGACCTGTTGGAAGTCGAGCGCTTGCACGGTGGGCCATCCCAGGAAAATCAGCGGCACGGCGCCGAGCGACGTCGTCAGCGCAGTGACGCGCAGGGGTGAGTAGCGCTGCATGAGGGGCGCCGCCAGCACGGCGTAGCACGCCCACAGGAACGTGCCGGCCAAAATGAGCAGGTCGCCCACAAAGACGGTCGACCCAAACTCGATGCCGCCGCCCCCCTCTACGATGAGCACGATGCCGGCAAACGCCAGCGCAATGCCCAGCCATCCACGCGCCGGCAGCCGCTCGCGACCCAGCAGCCGGTTGAGCAGCGCCACAAAGGCCGGCGATGCGGCGATGATCAGCGATGTGTTCGATGCCGTGGTCATCGACAGACCGGTGAGGAACAGCGGTTGGTAGAGTCCCGTCCCGACCATCGCCACGGCGATCAGCAGCAGCCAGTCGCGACGATGCACCTTCAGGCTGCGTTCGCTGATCCAGGCAATGGACAGCAGCAGCGTGCCGGCAATTAGAAAGCGGATGGCCATAAAGGCCATGGGCGGAATCTGCGCGTAGGTTGCTTTGACGACCACCGCATTCGTGCCCCAGATGATCGTCATCATCAACAGGGCGAGGTCGATCGCCCCAAAGCTGGCCGGCGCTGGTCCCGCCACCCGCGCCGCGGTGTTTCCCCCGGCATTCGCCACTTGTTGTGTCATCCGTTCACCCGCTCACCCTCTCCGCTATCGTCGCCCTGCAAACGTCGGCGCCTGGCTCAGCACGCGCGCCAACGGGTCGTCGCGCTGGATGCGATACGTGGGGATGCCGGTGGCGCCCAACTCGCTTAGCACGGCGTCGTAGTCGCGCGGCGCCCCGAAGGTCGTGGCGTCGATCATGACGGCAATGCTGTTGACGCCACGCCGCTGGAGCATTTGCAGTGCAGCCACCCAGGTGGGGCTGGCCTCGGGGCTGATGGCCAGTACGGTATCGTTGCGATTGAGCCGCACGCCATCGGTCGCGATCAGATCGCCAAAGGGCAAATCGCCGGCGGCTTCCACCACAGCTAGCGCCTCCAAAAACTTGTTCAACTGTCGTTCGCCGCGGTCGGCCTGCACAAATTCGCGCGTGCGCCCGCGGCTATTCATCCCCACCGCCCGATTGTGCGCAATAAAATAGCGGGCGAGACTTGCCGCCGCCGTCACGCCATATTCGGTCGTGTTCGGCGGCAATTCCAACTGCGCCTTGCGCTTGTGTTTTGCCTGCGCGGCAAAGAGCGCCGGTTCGGGTGGGGGAGGCGCCCAGGGCAATCCGGCCGCCGCCGGCGCAAAGAGATCCAGGTAGATCCAAATGTCGGCGGATGGGTCGAGTTCAAACTCCTTGACCATCAGCCGGTTCAGGCGCGCCGTCGTCGGCCAATGAAT
>Ga0335397_10010473_pt1 | contig 11464 bp, 9 predicted proteins | sample MAT04_FD_205740 | JGI IMG/M metagenome (GOLD analysis project Ga0335397, IMG submission 205740) | Freshwater microbial communities from Lake Fryxell liftoff mats and glacier meltwater in Antarctica - MAT-04 (spades assembly) (version 2) ...
GGGGGACTTCCGAGCCTTTCAAAGTCCCCCAGAATTGGGGGATTTAGGGGGCTAGAAAGCTAACGCATCCCATTGGGACTTTATTTCAATGCAGATCCCTTAGTCATAATTAACTCACTTTAGTCATAATTATTAATCGACTTGCAAGGTAACTTGTTGAGGCTGGTAGTCGGAGCCTTCTTTGGTGGCGCAAAAGCCTAAATCGACGGTTTGATTGGGATAGAGCGATCGCCCCCAGTCGAGTGGCTCCACGGTATATTCGTTGCCTTGGCGATCGAACCGTCCGCCCCAGCTATTGTCGATGACAGCATCTGCCATTTGAAACGTTATCCGCCAATCGGGCGATCGGACTGCGCCTGGATTGGTCACCTGCACCCGGAAGCAAAATCCAGTCTGCCAATCGGAGTCCATGTGAGTCGTGTATTGCAGGCGATCGACCGCCGCTATTTGAGTCTCGGTGGAGAATTCGGTGCGGTTTCCTGATTTAGAGGGCTGAGAAGTAGAGGGCTGAGAAGATTTAGCGGACTGGGAGGATTGGAGTGATTCTGAAATTGAAGGGATTGAGGGCACAGTCGGACTTTGTTCCTTCAAGGTAGAGGGAGGTGCCGCCGTCACAGCTCTAGAGGAAGGGCTGGGAGCGATCGCGGTTCGAGGAGAAATTTGAGGAGAAATTTGAGGAACTGCCGATGCGTCGATTTGGGCAGTGGTTGCGCCTACAAAACTCATCTTGCCCAAGAGTTTGCTCAAGTAACGCTGCTTTCGTCCATCGACCGATCGCCAATTGTCTTCTAAAATGCCGCCTGTGTTATCGCTGTTGGGGTTCCAGCTCCAGTAGGCAAAGTTGAGGTTGTTCTCACCCAAATACTCCATAAACTGCCGTTGCCAAACGCCTTCTTTCGACCAATAGCCAATTTTGTGTCCGCCAAATTCGCCCACCAAAATCGGGGCAAGTTTGAGGCGAGCGATGTATTGAAAGCCAATTTCCCACCTTCTGTAGAGATTGTTAGGAAAAGTGCGATCGCTGAACCAAGCCTGGGGATATACACCCGACCCATATTCGTGGGGTGAATACACCAGTTTATTCATTTTAGATAAACGGACAGGGTAATTTCGTACCCCTTCTAAGTTGCCGCCCCACCAGTGAACATCAAGCGCCTGACCCGGAACATTCTTTTCTACGCCTTCGACCACAATGAGCCAATCAGGATTAACGTCAAGAATCGCTTCCCCAGCCCGTTCTGCCGCCATCCGCCAATCAGTAGCAATATCGCTGGTGCCCCAACTTGCACTGCCGTGAGGTTCGTTCTTAAGATCAGCCCCAATTACATTGGCTTGATGGCGGTAGCGCTTTGCCAGCATTGTCCAAGTATTGATCCAATCGGCTTCGCTGAAGCCATCGCCGTACCACAGCTCAGGAATTTCCTTGTCGTTGAGACGATGACTATCGAGCAGCACCATTAGCCCGTACTGCCCCGCTTCTTCGATAATTCGATCCATCACCTCTAGAGACGTTTTGCCCTCCAGATCGCTGTTGCTGCCAATGGTAAAGTCAATGCCCTTAACCGTAGAATCCCTCAAAGACTGTACCGAGTAGGGTAGACGAATCATGTTGTAGCCCAGGTCTTTCATCTGCGCCAGCATATCTCTGTAGTCTCTTGCCCATAAGCCGTGGGGAACGTGGGTATCGGTTTCAATGCCAAACCAGTTGACGCCTCGGAGGAGAATTGAATGACCTTTGGCATCAATAATTTCGGCACCCCGAGTAGAGAGGGGCGTTTGAATGAGGGGAAGTTCTGCCACAGAATTTCGAGAATGGAACGACAATCCGATCATGAGGGACATCGTCAATAGACCGACCCATAGCCAACTTAGCGATCGCCTCAACATCTAGCTCCAATCCTGCTTACAAATCAACACAAAAATCCAAGTGTAGCGAGAGGGTTAATGGATCGTCTTGCCAATTAGTTCTGTTGTCCGGATTTTTACCCAAACTTTACTTGAACTAGTGGGTTAGCCCATTACGCTTGACGGGAGTAGGTGGGAATGGTAGGTCATTTTCTGCTAAGAACCAATTTAGAGGATGTCTGAAAAGTCGATGTGACATCAGGGGGTAAGGGCGCAGCATTCGGACGATCACTTTTTGGCGTGTCCGAGAAATTTTTAGCCGAATGCCACGCCCCTACAGGGAATTGGCAATACTTTTAGATCAGGAAGCCCAGACTTAGCAGGATGCTGCTCCAAAAGTGGAGGGCTACAGCGATAAATTTGCTGTTGCTGATGCGAGTGGGTTGATTGTGGTAAGCACGGACATGGCGAGAGAGTTTGAGCGCCACTGGAAGGCTGGCGAAGATGAGAAGTGTGCCGACAGGCAGGGTTCTGAGGGCGACGAAGATGCCTGTGAGCGCAAAAATGCTGGCGGTTGCCAGGGTTAGGAGTTGGGAACCTTTGGCAGTGCCGAGACGAACAATGGGCGATCGCTTTCCGGCTGCCAGGTCGTCGTCAACTTGGTGAAAGTGGGAGCAGAACAAAATTAGCGTCGTGCTGATGCCCAGAATGACCGAAGCGACGAGGCTGGTATTTGACCAAGACTGAGTTTGACTATAATAAGCTGCGGCAACCGCTAGGGGGCCAAAGCTGAAGAAGCAGAGAATTTCGCCTAGCCCTTGATAGCCTAAACGGAAGGGCGGCCCCTGGTAGAGATAGCCCAGGAAGCAGCAGAGGAGAATGATGCCCAGAATAGTCGGATCTTGCTGGAGGTAGGCGATCGCGCCAACGCCCAAAATTCCTAGCGCCAGCAGCAGGTTACCGATGATTAAAATCAGCGATCGGTTGCCTGTGAGGTTGACTAAGGAATGGGCTTTATGGCGGTCGATCCCCGTGTCAGAGTCGAACACGTCGTTGCTGATGTTCTCCCACGCCAGAATTAGTACAGCAGAAACCAGAAATATGCTAAAGATTTCCCAGTTGAGGGCTTGCGTGTCAGCGTAAGCAACTGCTGTTCCTAGGAGTATGGGCATGATTGCCACGCTGTACATGGGGGGCTTGATGGCTGCCATCCAGAGCTTTCTTGAGGCAGGCGGGTTGGAATAATTGATGGGTTTTAGGGTCATAGGGAGAATCGAAATGGGGCGACTCGTTTTCTTAGTATCCCATGTCGTAATCTGCATCACGCTTCGACCCCTTAAATGTGTTAGTTGTATTCATACTGTGAGAACACACTTTAATGGATCTTGATAACCTCAATGCTATGCCAGCCCTCGGTTCCCGCCCTTAGCTCCCCCAAAGATTGTAAACAGTTATATCAGTTTATTGAATTTTGCAAACAGCAGTCAATCGTTGATGATCATCCCAAGATTGCGAGCGTGACTTTGAGCATTCCTGCCGTTGATCCACTGCGAGTAATGCATGATCTAATGCAGCCGGATGAACTGCATTTTTATGTAGAAAACCGCGAGGAGGGGAGGGCGATCGCCGCCATTAACACAGCCCTCATTCATCAATCAGAAGGCACGCAACGATTTGCCGCTGCCCAGCAATTCACACAAGATTGGCTCCCTCATTTGATCACTGAGGCAGAACATTTGCCTTGGGCAATGCCTCAGTTTTTTGGCAACTTCACCTTTTTTGACCAAGAACCCAATTCTTACTTTGCACCTGCCACCATTTTCTTACCCCAATGGCAGATCATTCGCAGCCAAGAGCAATGCGCTTTAGTCGCTAATTTCCTGGTTGATTTTCAATCGAATTCAGAACAATTAGCCAACAAAATTTGGCAACAGGTTCAAACTGTTAGTCGATTGCAGCATGATTGCCTATTTCTTGCTAACGTTCTACCGCATTCCTTAAAGCAATGGGAAATAGAGCAATGGGAAACCGAGCAGTTTCGGTCGGCAGTGGTGGCGGCGCTGGAATCGATTCAGAATCAGCAAATTCATAAGCTGGTTTTGGCTCATGCGGTGGATGTGCGATCGCCCCTGCCTTTTCAATGGGCGCATTCGTTGCACAACTTGCGGCAACGCCATCCTGGCTGCACGGTATTTTCAGTGGGCAACGGTAAAGGGCAAAGCTTTATTGGAGCCAGTCCAGAGCGAATTTTAAGCATTCACAATCACCAGCTTGTCACCGATGCGTTGGCAGGTTCATCCCCACGAGGGCAAACGGCGATTGAAGATGCTGATTTAGCACAGCGGTTAATGAATAGTGATAAAGAGCGACGAGAGCATCAAGTCGTCGTCGATTTTATTGCGCAAAGATTAATACATTTAGGGTTGCAGCCCACGTTCACGAATAGCCCTAACATTTTGCCCTTATCCAATATCCAGCATTTGCACACGCCGATTCACGCTGCTGTTCCCAGTCACATTCATCCCTTAGAAATTTTGGCATCCTTACACCCCACTCCGGCGGTGGCTGGGATGCCTAGAGAGATCGCCTGTCAGCAGATTCGGCAGTATGAGAACTTTGGGCGATCGCTCTATGCCGCTCCTTTAGGTTGGATAGATGCCCAAGGAAATACTGAATTTATCGTGGGTATTCGCTCGGCGTTGTTAGATGGACATTGCGCTCGCCTTTACGCAGGTGCGGGCATTGTCAAAGGCTCTGACCCAGACCGGGAATTGGCAGAAATTAAACTAAAGTTTCAGACGCTTTTACAGGCGTTAGGGAGTAGCAATGAAATAATGTCCCGATCTGCCCCCTAAATCCCCCAATTTTGGGGGACTTTGAAAGGCTCGGAAGTCCCCCAAAATTGGGGGATTTAGGGGGCTAGCAAGCTAGCGCCTCCCACTGGGAATTTATTTCAATGCAGATCCCTTAGTTTGAAGCCAGTCGCTTCAGTTTCCGCCAAATCCGCCGCATTAATCCACCCGCCTTCAAAGCCTCTACTTCATCTCGGAGGGCGCTCACCTGTGCCTGAAGAGAATCTTCTTGGGATTCTAGATAAATAATTCGCTGTTCTCTTTTTTGAGAGAGTTGGTGAGTTTTTTCTAGGCGATCGTACTTGTCGATAAAAGATTTTTGGAGTTCTACCAGGCGTTGATTAAGCCAACCCGGTTCTTGGTAAAGAGGGACTTGATTTTGAATGGCAAAAACTTCTTCAAATAAGGGGCGAATCTGACTTGATGCGCCGCCATGAGCATACGATACAATAACGCGAGGATAGTAACCTAACTGGAGCGTATTATCTTGCAGCAATCGGGCAAACCATTCATAGTCACTCGCAATTTTATACGTTTCGCTGAATAGTCCTAGCTTCTGAAATAAATCTGCTTTAAAGAAGCTAGCGGGTTGAATGAAGCATTCACCTAGACAGACCATTTCTTTAAGGACTTGGTCGGGCGGGGCGGGTTTATGAATAGAAGATTTACCGAAGTTGAATCGAGCTTCGTGATCACCATAAATGAAATCATATTCTGGATGATCGGCTAGAAAGTGAATCACATCCTGAATAACATTCGCATCGAATAGATAATCGTCGGAGTTGAGGAAGTATAACAGATCGCCAGTGGCAATTTGAATACCTTTGTTCATAGCTGAATAGATACCATTATCGGGTTCGCTAATGAAATGAGTAATGCGATCGCCATATCGACTGATAATAGGTTTTGTCTCATCAGTTGAGTCACCATCAATCACAATATACTCAACATTGGGATAGGTTTGGGCAACGAGGCTTTGAATCGCTCGCTCAATAGTTTTTTCTGAGTTTTTGCAGACTGTGATGACAGAAACTTTCATGGCGCTTACTCTTGATCAGTGGAAAATCCCAACAGCCGTTTTAGTTTAAACCACGCGCTGCGGAGCTTCCAGAATTTGCTGGTTTCTATGGCGGTGAGGCGATCGCGCAATGCTTGTAATTCTGCTTGCGATCGGTCTAACTGTTGCCGAGCTTGCTGCCGAACGTCTTGCAATTCTTCTGCTGTAACTTTTAGCGCCAGCGGATAAAAAGTCTTTTCAAAGCTCTTACCCATAGAACCTGAGCAACTCCCATGCCATCCCTGTCGTTCTGGAGATTGAACCAAATCCTTATATAGCTCAAGGTATCGCTGCGCCTGTATTGTCAAGGCATACTGCTCCGACATGACCTGCCGCGAAGCTCGCCCCATCCGCTCTCGTAAATCATTAGCAAATACGCAATTTAAGATCGCCGCTGCCATTGCGGAAATATCCCCCAGCGGCACAGTCCAGCCCGTCACGCCATTTCTGACTACATCTGGAATACCGCCCACCTCAAATGCCACGACGGGCGTACCGCAGCTCATGGCTTCTAACATGGTATTGGGAAAATTGTCTTCGAGGGAAGGCAGGACGAATAGGTCGGCGGCGGTGTAGATTTGGCAGAGTTGGCGATCGGAATTGATTGTGCCGAAGGAATGGAGGGGCAAATTCAGTTCGGTGAGTTGAGCGTTGGGAATGCCGAAGCACCAAAGCTGGATTTTTTGGGCAGCGAGAAGGGCTTGGAATTGGGGATTTTGGCAACAGAGATTCAGGGCTTGGAGGAGTTCGGTAAAGCCTTTGCGATGTTCGTTGCCGTTGTCTGCGCCAATGAGGAGAGCGATCGCGCCTCCATCAATTCTCAATTCTCGTTTCGCTTCCGCCCGATCTAACGGAGAGAAAACATCCGTTTCTATGGAATACGGAATCACCTCAATTCGTTGATTTTTCAACACGCGACTACGCCTAGCGCAATCTGCTAACCACTGGCTAGGGGTAACAATCACGAGCGGCGTATCGCCCAAAAGGTCTAGCCGATCTTGCAAAATAGCTGCTGTCAGACCATCAGGATCGGCTTGAAGTTGTGGGCAAGCGGCACAGCATTGTTGATACTGGGTGCAACCTGCTGAGTAATGACATCCGCCTGTGAATGCCCACATATCGTGCAGCGTCCAGACGACGGGCTTGCGCGTTAACAAATGATGCAATGTAACGGGAGATTGAAAGTATGCCACCCAGTGTAAGTTAATGATATCTGCAATGGCGATCGCATCCACCGCAGTTAAGTCAATGCCGGGATAGGGCAATGAGAACGAGGTATTAGACAGAGGCGTCCGATTGTGATTAATGTAGCGCTTCTGAATAGTGGAAAGGGAAGTGGAATGAGGATCAGTAGAGAAATGCTCAAGTTTGAGAACGGTTTCATCTGGCGATCGCTTATCCAAGGTCAGCATTTGCGAGTCTTGCTGAATGGCAATTAATCCTTGGTGCAAACGATAAGCTGCCCGTGCCGCTCCGCCCTGAATATCGCTGTTGCTCACCTGAATAATTTTCATCCTAGCCTCCGCCGTTTGAAGGCTCTTAGCTGTCGAGAAATTGCAGCTTTAGTTCGTCGCCAAACTGCGAATAGAGGATTTTTTTGCTGGTGTTTGCAGCGAATAATATTTTGGGTGGAATCAATATAAATCTGCGACTTTTGGGGAGAAAGATCGATCGCCTGTTGGTAAGCAGCGATCGCTTGATCAAATTGCCCTGATATTTCGTAATCAATTCCAATATAAAAGAAACAATCCCGCACCTGCTGCGCATGGGCACCCGGCAACTGCACAATTTGCTGGTAAAGGCAGTTTGCCTCCTGCCACAACCAAACCTTCTGACACAGACTAGCTAACGGCATCAGATGATCACTGCATTGATCCTGCTCAAAGTCTGCCAGGCCCGCCCGACAGAGCTTGACGACAGCCGGAATTTTGCGTTGGGCATACAACGTGGTAGCGAGTCGGTGAGATGCTGCAACGCGCAGCCTTGCCGGAAACTGTGGCTGAATCAGCGATCGCAACAACTTTTCTGCTTGCTGAAAATCCTGCGATCGCTGGGCATCACACCCAGCCAGGTATTGGTTGATTTCTGGAGCCAGCCAATCTGACTGGTAGGGCTGAGAGAATGCCCCGGTTTTCCGCAGAAAAAAGGAGATGCTGGTAAGGGCAATATCGCGGGTAATGGCGCGGATGGATCTGCCCTGGCGACGGGGAGTGAGCTGGTTACCGGGATGATCATTGATTGCAAAGTCGATCGCATCCACAAGCTCAAAACCTTGAATCAGAGAATGCTCTCCAGTCAGCCAATGGTCGATCCAATCAGCATCGGTGAACAGCATATTGGGTTCATAGCTGTGTAAGTCGGTGGGGTTGAATTCGGTGGTGAGGGCGGCAATGCCTCCGGGCTTGAGGACACGGTGGATCTCGGCAAAGACTTGGTGCAGCTCTTGAAAGTTATTGACGTGTTCGATGGCGCAGCAACTCCAAACGAAGTCGAAGCTGGCATCAGGATAATCGATCTTTGTCATGTCCATATGGCGGACGGTGAGGCGATCGCGATCGTAGGGAAAGCGGTTTTGCTCATAAACCTGTTGGGTTGCCATAGAAGCAGTCGCCCAGGTCTGGGAGTCGTACAAGTCGGTCGCAACAATGGATTGACAGACGTTCGTAAATGCATAAATCAATGGCTCGTTTCCAACCCCCAGCCCGATCGCCTTGGCATTCCCATTCAGTAAACCCAGGTCCTTTAAGCCGTTGTAAACCTGAATGAATTCCCAGGTTTTACGAACTTTGTGCTTGAGCTTGAGATGGGAAGCTGCCTCCTGGAATTCTGGCTGCTGCCAATCTTCAATATCCGCGACCTTACAAAATTTCATGTGAGCATCTCGCCGTAATCAAGCCACAAAACAGCTTACCCGAAGAGGAGCCTTTTCACTTAATCAGGGTCAATGCCCAATGCCCGGAGGCGATCGGCTAATGCGTCTGCGCGTTGGCGTTCTTGTTGCGCTTGCTGCTGTGCTTCTTCTGCTCGTTGGCGTTCTTGCCGTGCTTCTTGCCGCGCTGCCTCTGCGCATTGATGTTCTTGCCATGCATCTTGCCGTGCTTCTTCTGCGGCTTCCGGTGGGGTGGGGACTAGGACGTGGTCTTCGGTGAAGTAACGGAGGCGACCTGCGGTGATGCCTAAATATAAACCGAGTTCTTCGCTCCAGCGCCAGCCTTGGGCGTTGGGGGGAATAGATTCGTAGTGGCTGCCAGCTAGTCGAAACCCTTGAAATTCTAGAGTGTTGGGCGAGAACCAAAAATATTCTGGGGTGCGAAAGCGGTCTTGGTACAACTTGCGCTTAAGACCGCGATCGACTTTAGCAGTTGAGTCGGAGAGGAGTTCGATGATGAAGTTGGGGTAGCGACCATCTTCTTCCCAAACGACCCATGAGGTGCGGGAATCGTTGGAGGTTGGTTTGACAAGGAAAAAGTCGGGGCCACGAAAGTCTTGGTTGCGTAGCTGCTGGCGGCTGAAGTAGATGGTGAGATTTGCGCCAATAAAAAAGTCTTGGCGATCGCGCCAAAGCCACTCTAGAGCGGTCACCAAAATGAGGAGTTGCTGATAGTGTAAAGAACTCTCCATTTCCGGTTCGTTGCTGAGAAGTTGGCTAGCGTCAGGCATTTGGGCTTCTAGCTGCTGGGCGGTCAGAGCCATAGGGCGGCTACCTGGGAAAGACTAGGAATACTCCTTCATCTTACTCGTTCATGGGCAGGTGGAGCATCCGTTTGAGTTGGCACCAGCCTTTGCGGATTTTCCACAACTTGCTGCTTTCCATTGCGGCAATTTGCGATCGCGCCTGTTCTAGCTCCTGTTGGGTGGCGTCGAGGCGCGATCGCAAGTGTTCTATGCGGGTGTTGCGATTCAGCAATTTTTCCTGGAGTTGCTCAATTTCGGCAGCGCGTGGGTCAGCCAGTGCTTTCCGTAAAAGGCGGCGTTTGAACCTCGGATCAACGCGGCTGGCTAGTTTGTAGATGCGGGCGTGGGTGGGCGCTTCGTTGCGGTGGGCGATCGCTCCTTCGTACCAGCGCTCTAACATGATTTCGTAGGCTCGGTTTGCCGTTTCTGGGGCAATGTTGCAATGCTGGAGAACGTAATCTAGAACGCGATAACTTTCTTCGGCATAAACGAGATATTTCAATGAGCCAGAACGAACAGAATGGGCGTGAGTGCGGAAGTAGTTAAGCGATTCAGCGGTAAAGGCAATACCTGATTGCATGAGAATCTTAATCCAGGTGAGCCAATCGCCACAGAGTTTTAGAGATTCTTCGGCATCTCCAACCTGTTCATAAATACTGCGACGAATCAGAGTAGCGCTAGCATTAGGAATAGTATTTTTATAGACTAAGTAGCGTTGACATTCATCTTTGCCGTCGTTAATAAAGTCTTGCTGCCAGCGTTCTGAATCGAGTGTATCTGTGTTGAGTTTCCAGGATTGCAAAATGCGATCGTCTTCATCTACGCCCCAAGATTGGCAATAAGCTAAACCCACGTGAGGATGGCGATCGAGAATATCAACTAATCGTTCTAAAAAGTGTTTATCGGCATAGTCATCAGACTCGGCAATCCACAGGTATTCACCTTTTGCTAGACGTGCGCCTTTGTTCCATTGTTTGAAAGGACTGCCGCTGTTGGTTTCGTTTTTAATGACGTGGGTGAGATGGGGTAGGAAAGGGGCGATCGCGCTATCACTTTCATCGGTAGAGGCATCATCAAGGTAGATGATTTCAAAGTCTTGGAAGGTTTGGTCGAGAATACTCTGGAAGTACTTTCCGCACGTCCCACTCGTGAAAGGAGACTAGCCCTATACTTTCACCTGTTTTACTGTTAAAGCGGTTGATGATGCCATAAATGGCGGCACAGCCTGATGTGTGAATGGCTTCGTACAGCACAGATAAGCAGTTGGGATAAACCCAATTGTCGGCATCGAGGATGAATACAAAGGGGGCGCGGGCAAGCTTGAGTCGGGTGTTGCGGGCGTCGGCTAAGTCTGCATTAAATGCTTTTTTGACGAGGCAGATAGATATATCAACCTTCTGGATATAGGCTTCAACGAGGCTGGCGGATTGATCAGTGGAGCAGTCGTCTATGACTAGGACATCGAAGCCGTTGGGGAGGCGATCGCCAATCGTAGCGCAAACGCTATCTAAGCATTCTTCAATATAGTCGGCATAGTTGTAGAGCGTAATGATGACGGTAACGCTTGGGTTAGAACAGAAGTCGAACGCTGCATTGGGTGCCAGAAGCCAAGGATCTTTGCCAAGGAATGCACACAGCTTTGCCATTTCTAGCCTTGTGCTCAGACCGTTGCGTTTAGAGGATTCGAGACTTTCCATACTGCCCATAGCTTGTCACTGAATGGATAGGACGGTTTCATACGCTTATTATTCTGGGTTCGGCAACCTCAGAAGTTTTTTTAACTTAAACCAGCCTTTTCTGAGTTTCCAAAATTTGCTGGTTTCCATAGCGCTGAGACGATTCTTCGAGTCCTCTAGTGCTCCCTCTGCGGCTGTTTTGCGAGTTCTGACACGGCGGAGATGTTGTTTCACTTCTTTCAGTTCAGCTTGTGCTGCGGCTGTCTCTGCTTGAGCAGCGGAGAGTTGGGCGTTGAGCTGTTGAACCCCGGTCATCAGCATGTAGATCTGTCGGGGTGACCAGTCTGCGGGAGGAATTT
>Ga0335397_10010474_pt1 | contig 11464 bp, 11 predicted proteins | sample MAT04_FD_205740 | JGI IMG/M metagenome (GOLD analysis project Ga0335397, IMG submission 205740) | Freshwater microbial communities from Lake Fryxell liftoff mats and glacier meltwater in Antarctica - MAT-04 (spades assembly) (version 2) ...
GCGTGGAAAGAGCGGCAGGCGCCGCTCACCTGACGACCGCGCGACCGGATGACTGCACGACTGCACGACCTCAGGGCCGCACGACGGCACGACCGCACGACCGCACGACCCAGACGTTTGGCCACACAGGCCGATAGCCGGCACGCGGCAGCGTTCGAACAGCGTCGATCAGCTCAGCAAGCGCTTGAGTTCGCCGCTGCTGATCAGTTTGAGCAAGTCGTCGGCGCCACCCGCCAGTTGCCCTTTGACAAACACCATCGGCAATGTCGGCCAACCCGTCCACATCTTCAGCGCATTGCGCCGCCGCCAGTCGTTGACGTAGCTGCCAAAGTCGATGTCATGGTGGGCCACGCCGGCGGCGTCCAGCGCACGCCGGGCCTTTTTCACAAACGGGTTGAAGCCCATGCCCACCACCACCACCTTGTGCGCGGCTGTGGCCGCAAGCACCGTGTCAACCACCTCACGGTGGTGCTCGGCCACCTTTTGGCGCACGGCTGGGTGGATCTGCTCTTCGCTGAGGGTGTGGCGCGGCATGGGGGCTGGTCCTGAACGTTGATGGTGGCGGTCGGTCAGGCCGCCGGCTTGGCCGCGGCTTTGAACACGGCCTCACAGGCCGCGCGTTGACCATCAGCCGAACTGCGCTTGGCGCAGACACCGTTCAACTGGGCTTGCAGCTTCTTCAGCACGCCAGCGCGGGCGGGTTCGGTGTTCCACGCCGTCAGCTTGGCGCCCGCGCGCTGCAGCGAACGTCCGCTGCGCGCCTCGAAGGCCGAGTTGTCGGCCGCCGCTTCGTTGATCAACTGGCTGGCGACCTGCTCAATCCGCGCGCTGTCCTGCGGCGCCAGATCGACCAGGGCCGACAAGTAGCTCGAACCCCACTGCAGCCGCGTGGCGGGGCCCTGGCTTTTGTCGAACGACTGTGCATACCAGCCCAAGGCTTCAGCGTTGTTGCCCTGTTTGCGGGCATTGCTGCCAAGCTGGCTCATCAGGAAGTAGGGCGAATGACTCTTGGCCAGGTTGGCTTTGAGCATTGCATCACTCTGCGCCCACAGCCCCGCTCGGCCCAGGTGGTGGGCCGCTTCGCTGATGACGGCCTGGCGTTCGTAGGCATCGGTCGTCTCGCGGTCCAGCCGCTGCACATGGGCAGTCACTTCAGCCGTCAAGGCGGCTGGCAAGCTCACGGCCACCGCGTCCTTGGGGCTGGTCAAGCGTGCCAGCGCCACCCGCGCACCCAGGGCTGACAGCCGGTCGCCCCGCGACAGCGAGGCGTCGGTGTCGAAACGTTTGAGCGCAGCATCAAATGCCGCCACCAATGCCGTGCGCCCGGGGCCTGCTTCGGCTTGCAGGGTGCGCACGATGTCGGTGGCGCCGTTGCTCAACACATCAGTCTGCTGCCGCGACAGCACGGCGTCCGCCAGGATGCGGTTGACCCGCTCGCGCAAGGCAGCGTCAGGCTTGAGGCCTTGGCCGTCGTCGCTGGCGGCCAGGGCTTTCAGCCACAAGCGGTTGGTGGTCTCACCGTCACCGGCCGGGCTGGCCGCAGCCAGGCGCGCCAGCAGACCCGGCAGCTCGGCCTTGGGCACGAGCTGCGCCTCGTCGGTTTCCCAGCCGTAGAAGGCCAACAAACGCCAGTCACCGGCGCTCAAGGGCTTGCCGGCCACGGCATCAGCCAACACGGCCTTGACGGCACGGCCGCCCGTCAAGCCGAGCTGCAACACGGTCAACGCTTGCAGCGGGTCAACCTCGCCAGGCAAGCGGGTGATCTCCATGCCCTGCGCATTGAACAGCACCGTTGTCGGGTAGCCGCTGACCTTGAAGCGTGCGCCCAGGGCCTGTGCACCCGGGCGGTCGCCGTCCACATGCACGGCGATGAAGTTCTTCGACAGTGCCGCGAAATCGGCGCGGTTGAACAGCGTGGCCTTGAGCTGGTTGCACGGCGGGCACCAGGTGGCGCCCCAGTACAGCAGCACGGGTTTTTTCTCGGCGCTGGCCTGGGCAAAGGCGCGGTCGATGTCAGCGGCCACCGCGGCAGGCATCCACGCGACGTTGGTCGATGGCAGCGAAGCGGCGGCCTGCGCAGACCCGGGTATGGCAAGCGACCCGGCGGCGAGGGCAACGAGTAGCGGGAAAGCGGCAAAGAAGGCTTTCATGCGGGGCTCCAAGGGGGGTGATGCTGAGCTGGCTGCGGCGCGCCAGCCTGGCCAGAGATGCTGGCTGCGCACTGCACCAGAACCCCGATTGTGCGGCGCCGCGAAGGTGTGCGCAGCCTGCGGTGCGCCCGGCGCACGCCCTCACACCTCGTCAGTGCTGCCGGTGTTCACCTGGGCCACGTCAGCCGCCCACCCCCACGCCCGGGCCGCCAGGTCGAGGACAGCGTCAGCACCGCCAAAACGCGCTGACAACGCGTTCAGGGCAGCACCATCATCGGTCTCCAACACCGCCGCCACAGCCAGGTATGGTGCCCACGCCCCTGTGCCCTGCAACAAGGCTTGACTGGCATTGGCGCTCAAGCGCAGCGGCGCCACTGCGGTGGCCAGGGGGCACTGCAGCAGCACTTCCAGCATTGACATCAAGCCCAGGCTGAACAAGGCCTGCGGCGTGGCCTCGCCCTGTTGCAGCGCCAACAGTTCCAGAAACCGGCCACGCGCCAGTGCATGCTCTTGCAGCGCCTGGGTGGCTTGGCGGCCATCGGCGGCGGACAGCAACATCACCGACAGCCAGCGCTGCAATTCGTTTCGGCCCAGCACCGTCACGCCGTGTTCGACCGACTCCACGCCGCGCGACAAACCAATCGCCGGGCTGTTGACGTAGCGCAGCAGCCGATACGACATGGCCACATCGGCGCGCACCGCCTGGGCCACCACGGCGGTGTCACGGTCCATGGCCAGATGGTTGAGCAACTCGCAAACCCGGTGCGCTGCAGCGTTCAAGGGTTTGCCGGTCGCCTTGGCGGCCGAGCGGTCCAGATGACCGCTGGCCAAGGTGAAACCTGATCGCAACACCCGCTCGATGTCGTCGACGCAGGCCAGCCCAATGGCCACACGCGGCACCCGCGGGCGCGCTTCGTGCCAGCGCTGGGCAGACAACAACACCGTGTCGATATCACCCGCACTGGCTTCGATCACCACAAAGTCGGCTGCTGGCGCCTGCGCCGGTGGGCCGTCTGGTACACCCAGCCGAGCGCCGTTCTTGCGCAGGGCCTGGGCCACATCGGCCGGCAGCTGTGCCAAATGGTCGACCAACAACATCGCGCCAGGCGGCACCTGGTCGGCCCAGCCCGGGCGCAGCAACGTGGGCGTGCTCACCCGCAGCAAGGCCCGGCGTGAGGCCAACAACACCGGCCGGGCCGATGCCACCAGGGCTGACTGGTAGGCTGCCTGGGCCACCGCGTCACCGTTGCCGTGCAGCCGCTGGGACAAGGCCGGGGGCAGGGAAAACTCAAACCCGGCGACTGCGCCGGAGGCGGCCACCAACGGCCGGCGCACGCCAAAGACGGTGGCAGTGGGGGTTGCGGCTGCGGCTGCGGCTGCGGTTGACGCTGGGATAGCAGCAGCAACTGTTGGCGGGGCTGCGACGGCTTTCGCTGGCAGGCGTGCAGGCGTGCTTCCCAGCCCAGCCTGTGCGCCACCCACCACCTTTTTCAGCCACCCGAGCATCGACCCTCCCGGCGCAAACGCGTCCGGCTGAATCTTCACACCCTGGGTCGATCCTGGTCGCTCGAATTGGCCTGTCACGACCACTCAGCTCGGCCGTTGGCCCGAATCCGCAGCCCGGCTGAGGGATCGGATCAAGCGACCACTTGCACGCCCTTCCAGAACGCAAAGTGGCCGCGAATCTCGGCAGCGGCTTCTTTGGGTTCGGGGTAGAACCACACCGCGTCGGGGTTGGCATCACCATCCACAAACAAGCTGAGATAGCTGGCCTGGCCTTTCCAGGAACACATCGTGTGGGTATTGCTGGGCAGCGTGAGCTCGCGTTTCAGCGACTCGGCTGGAAAATAGTGGTTGCCCTCGACCACCACGGTGTTGTCGCTTTCGGCCACGACGGTGCCTTTCCAAATGGCTTTCATGAACCTGTTCCTGGTAATGGGGTGGGTGGGTTTGGGTTGGTGCTGTCGGCCTCACCGCCGCCAGTCGGCACCAACCAGTGCAGTGAAAACCAGCGCTCGGCGTCGACCCAAACGGCTCGTGGCGTCCAGCCCGCGGCTTGTGCCAGGCGCTGGAAACTCTCGACCGTGTACTTGCACGAGGACTCGGTGTGGACGCTGTCGCCTTCGGCAAACTCAATGGCCTGGCCGCACAGCTGCACGGTTTGTTGCACACGGCTGACCAGGTGCATTTCAATGCGCGAACGCGGTGCGTTGTAGAAAGCGCTGTGGGCAAACTGCGCCAGCTGGAAGTCAGCCGCGAGTTCGCGATTGGCGCGCGCCAGCAGGTTCAGGTTGAAAGCCGCCGTCACGCCTTGCGCGTCGTTGTAAGCCGCATGCAGCAGCGCGGGGTCCTTGACGAGGTCCACGCCAATCAACAAACCGCCGCCCTGCAGCCAGCTCGCCATGCGGCGCAGCAGGCGCTGGGCTTGAGGCGGGTCGAAGTTGCCGATGCTGCTGCCGGGGAAGAACCCAACGCGCCGCCCCACGGCCTGCGGCAAATGCAGGTCACGCGTGAAGTCAGCGGCCACGGGCAGTACCGCCAGGCCCGGGTGGGCACGGCGCAGGCCCTCTGCCGCCAGCGCCAGATGCTCCCCGGAAATGTCCACCGGCACATAACGCTGTGGCGACACCAGGGATTGCAGCAAGGTGCGCACCTTCACGCTGGCGCCAGCACCGAACTCCACAACTTCCGCGCCCGGGCCGATCCAGGCGGCCATGGCCGGCGCGTGCCGGTCCAGCAGCGCCAGTTCGGTGCGCGTGGGGTAGTACTCCGGCAGGTCGGTGATGCGCTCAAACAACACTGAGCCAGCCTCGTCATAAAACCATTTGGGCGAAACGCTGCGCGGCCGGCTTTGCAGTCCTGCCAGCAGTTCGCGGGCGAACAGGCTTGCAGCCGGGCTGACAGGGTCGTCGAAGACAGTCGCTTGTGGCGCTAATGCAGAGAGTGTGGACATCGTAAGCCGTCAAAAAAAGCGTTGCCGCCCAGCTTACAAGGATTCGCATCCCTGGGGCGTTGAGCTGGGGCAACGGCCGTGCCCGGTGGTGGTGAGCTGCGTCTGCGGGCGGTGGGCGGTGGGCGGTGGCGCTCGACCTTGAAACAGCGCTCGGCAAGGGGCTCTGCGCCAGGCCGTGCGCTGTGCGGCACGAGCAAGCTCTTGACCCAGTCCCGCCAGGTCGGGCGCATCGGGCGCCATTCAATGCACGGTCTCGTGCCGCACGTGCCAGTCCACCCACTCGGCCAGCGGCAAGACCGCCGCGCTGGTGTGTTCGGTGATCAACAAACCCGAGTGGAGCTCGTGACTGGAGTCAAACCAGCCGCAGCCAGCCGCAGCGGCGTCGGCGTCGATCTGAACATCAGGTACCGCCGCGGCCTGTCGGGGTGCGCGGCGCGCCACCGGCAGTGGCGGCTGCAAGGCTGTCCACCAGGTCGGCAGCACAGGGGCTTGCGCCAATCGGGTGAGCAAAGAAAGGGCGGTCTGGGCGTTCATGGGTTGGCTCCTGCGACTGGGTTGAAACGGAATCCGCATGGTGGTTTGCGCACGCTGTTCGGGCCATCGCCACAACGTCGGGAGCAGACCGCCGCGAAGGGGGAGTCGAAGGGGGAGTGCAAGGGGGTCACCCACCCGGGTGCCCACCGTGCCAAGATGGCGGGCATGTGCGGTCGCTACGTCGTGGCTTATGACCCCCAGACGCTGGTCTCGGGTTTGGGCATCACGCGCGTGCCGCTGTTCCCCAAGCGCTGGAACGTCACCCCGCAGTCGCTGGTGCCGGTCGTGCACAACACCAAGGAAGGCGAACGGGTGGGCAGCCTGATGCGCTGGGGCCTGGTGCCCCATTGGGCGCGTGAGCCCAGCATCGGCAACAAGCTCAACAACGCGCGCAGTGATGGCTTGTTCGACAAACCCAGCTTCCGCCAAGCTGCGCGCCGACGCCGCTGCCTGCTGCCAGCCAGCGGCTTCTACGAGTGGCAGGCAGCCGCCACCCCGACCTCGGCCAAAACCCCGAAACAGCCGTGGTACTTCTCGTCAGCCGATGCCCTGCCCCTGGCCATGGCCGGCATCTTCGAGGCCTGGCGGCCCAACGATCAAACCGAGTGGCTGGTGACCTGCTGCATCGTCACCACCGAGGCCAACGAGCTGCTGGCCCCCGTGCACGACCGCATGCCGGTGCTGCTGGCGCGCGAGGACTGGGCGCGCTGGCTCGACCGCGAACAACAAGACCCGGCCGCGTTGCAAGACCTGCTCAAACCCAGCCCACCGCAATGGCTGCACGCCTGGCCGGTGGCCCGAACGGTGAGCAGCGGGGCGGCTGAAGGCCAGGCCTTGATCGACCCTTTGGCTCAGGCCTGAGACTGGCCGCAAGCCCGTTCAGCCAAAGGGCGACACGCCGATCAGCGCACGGTGGCCCCAGAAAGCGAAAACAGCCCAGGCGGCCAGGCCCAACACCACCGTCAACAGCGTGGGCCCGAGCGTGCCGCTGGCGTAGACCGTGCCAGCGGTGCGGTCGCGCTTGCGCGCCGCCACAAAACTGGCCACCGCCCACAACAAGAAGCTGCCGAACAGCAACATCTGCGCGGCCGTGCCGTTGGCCAACAGGTGTGCCAAGGCCCAGGTCTTGACGGCCAGCACCATCGGGTGGTGCCAGCGTGCCTTGATGCTGTTGCCGGGCACGTAGGCAGCCACCAACAGCACAAACGCCGGGACCGTGAGCAAGGACGCCACATGCTGCAGGGCAACCGGCGGGTGCCATAGCGAAACGGGCTGTAGCCGGGCCTGGCTGTAGCCCCAGATCAACAAGCCAAACCCCAGCAGAGAGACGACCGTGTACAGGCCCTTCCAGGCGTTGGCACCCCGCTGGGCGATGAAGGCCTGGCGCCAGGGCTCGGCGACGATGCGTGCCGAGTGGGCGCCCAAAAACAACAACAGTCCCAGGATCAACAAGCCCATGAAAACCGCGCCCAAAGACGCCCTCTTGTGCGGATGGTGGCCATTGTGGCTGTGGGTCTGAACAGCTCGGCCAGAATCGTGACTGCGAGGTGTCTCGCCCGTTTTCAAGCCTTTCTCCAAACCCCCGAATCACCCCGTTATTCCACCCCTTCTCACAGCGAGCACTGCCATGCCCTTGCGTCCGTCCGCCCCTTCCGCCCTGGCCCGCACTGTCTTCAGCCTGAGCCTGCTGACGCTTGGCCTGAGCGTGCATTCACAAGCCCAGGCCCAGGCCCAGACCCGAGCCGAACCCAAGGTGTTGAACATCTACAACTGGTCGGACTACATCGCCGAGGACACGCTGAAGAACTTCGAAAAAGAAACCGGCATCAAGGTCCGCTACGACAACTACGACAACAACGAGATCCTGCAAGCCAAGCTGGTGGCCGGCCGCAGTGGCTACGACATCGTCGTCCCCGGCGCGCACTTCGCCAAAGCGCAGATCGCCGGTGGCCTGTTCCAGGCGCTGGACCGCGCACAACTCAGCAACTGGGCCAATCTGGACCCGGCGCTGCTGGCCAAGCTGGGCGAGGTCGACCCCGGCAACAAACACCTGGTGACGTGGTTGTGGGGCTACGTGACGGTGGGCATCAACAGCGGCAAAGTCAAAGCCGCACTCGGGGCGACCCCCATGCCAGCCAACCCCTGGGACTTGATCTTCAAACCCGAGTTCGCCAGCAAGCTCAAAGGCTGCGGTGTGAACCTGCTCGATTCAGCCAGCGAGGTCTTGCCCGTGGCCATGGGCTACGTCGGCAAACCGCCGTACAGCAAAGACGCCAAGGACTACGAGGCTGCCGCGACGATGCTCAAAGCCGCGCGGCCCAACATCACGCGGTTTTCGTCGTCGGGCTACATCGACGACCTGGCCAGCGGGCGGCTGTGTGTGGTGATGGGGTATTCGGGCGACATCAACATCGCCCGCCAACGGGCCATCGAGAACAAGACCGGGCAAGACATCCAGGCCCTGATTCCGCCCAGCGCCGGCACCTTGTTCTTTGACACCATGGCCATCCCCAAAGACGCCAAGAACGTCAAGAACGCGCACCTGTTCATCAACTACATCCTGCGGCCTGAAGTGCACGCCTCGCTGACCAACAAGGTGTTCTACGCCAACCCGAACCTGGCGTCGAAGAAGTTCGTGAAGAAGGAGGTCGCCGACAACCCCACGGTGTTCCTGAGCGCGGCCGACCTCAAAAAGCTCACCGTGCCCGACGCTGTGCCGCAAGACATCCGCCGGGTGCAAACTCGGTTGTTCACGAGTTTCAAGGCGGCAGTCAAATAGTCGGGTCTGGCCACCCCGACGCCAGCCTGCCCGCGCAAGGCCCTGCCGGCAGGCGGATCCGCCAGGGCCACCAGAGCCACCAGAGCCACCAGCCCCACCAAGAGGTCGTCCCATGTTCAAGTTTGTTGTGCTGCCACTGGTTCTGGTCGCGGCCTTGTTTGGTGTCTACCTGTGGGGCGCGACGAGCTGGAGCTATTCGGCGGGCGAGCGTGCCGGCTGGGTGCAAAAGCTGTCGAACAAAGGCTGGTTGTGCAAGACCTGGGAAGGCGAGTTGGCGCTGGTTTCATTGCCCGGAACCGCGCCTGAAAAGTTCGTCTTCACGATCTGGAAAGAAGACGTGGCTCAGGCCGTGACACGCGCCATGGGCAAGCGCGTGGCGCTGCACTACGAAGAGAAAGTCGGCCTGCCGAGCAGTTGCTTTGGCGACACGCGTTACTTCGTCACCGGCGTGACGGTTGCCGACGAGATCTCGCTCAGCCCCGGTGTGGTTGTACCGACACCGACACCGACACCAACACCAACACCCACGTCAACACCAACGTCAACACCAGCAGCGCCACCGACAGCCGTTGCCGCGCAGCCGGCCTCCGCCGCGCTGCCCGCACCGGCGGCGGCGGCGTCAAAGTAGACGCCTGGTCAGGCCGGGCCATCAGGCCTTGTGCCACACCACCTTCTTGTGCGAACCCACCCAGGCATCGTAGTTCTTTGCGAACAAGTCTTCGACGCGGTTGCGCTTGACTTTGAAGGTGGGCGTGATCAAGTCGTTGTCCACCGTCCAGGGCTCGGTCATCAGTACCAGGCAATCGAGCTGTTCGTGCGGGTCCAGGGTCTCGTTGATGGACTTGAGGTGATCGGTTAACGAGGCCTCGATCTCGGCCTTGCCTGCGCTGTCCATCGCCTTCTTCGCGGCATCGGCGTTCAGCATCAGCAAGGCCAGTGGCTGGCCGAGGTTCGCGCCCGTCACGCAGCAGGCTTCAACGGCGTTGTTCATCACGAGTTTGTCCTCGATCGGGGCCGGGGCGACGTACTTGCCCTTGCTGGTCTTGAACAGGTCCTTCACACGGCCGGTGATCTTCAGCTGGCCGCGGGCGTCGACCGCGCCCTTGTCCCCGGTGTGCAGCCAGCCGTCGTCGCCAAGCACGCCACGTGTCATCTCGGGCTCTTTGTAATAGCCCAGCATGGTCCACGGCGCCTTGACCTGGATCTCACCGTTCTCGGGCGCGATCCGGCATTGCACAGCGTCATACGGGCGGCCCACGGTACCCACGCCACCTGGGGTGCCGTCGCTGATGTGGCTGGCGCCCAGGTTCTCGGTCATGCCATAGCCCTCGGCCAGACGCAGGCCCAGGCGGCCGTACCAGCGCAGCAGCTCTTGCGGCATCGGGGCGGCGCCACCGGCGGCAAATACGCACTCTTGAAGACCCAGCGCAGTCAGGATCTTCTTGCGCACGATGCCGCCGAGGAGCGGAATCTTCAACAGGCGGTTCAGCTTGGCCGGCGGCATCTTGGCCTCGATGCCCTGTTGAAACTTCACCCACAAACGCGGCACGCTGAAGAACACGGTCGGACGCGCGCGCTGCATGTCCTTGGTGAACGTTTCCAGGCTTTCGGCAAAAAAGACGTGCATGCCGCTGGCCAGTTGGCCGTGCTCGACCAAGGCCCGCTCGACCACGTGCGACAACGGCAAGTAGCTGAGCATGCGTCCATCCTGGCGCTGCGGCACGCGCTCCAACCCGGCCTTCACAGCCAAAGCGAAGTTGCCGAAACTGTGCATCACGCCTTTGGGTGCGCCGGTCGTGCCCGAGGTGTACATGATGGTCGACAGATCATCGGCCGGGCGCACCGGGTTGGTCGTCAGCGGCTGCGTTTTGGCAGTGATGTCGTCCCAGGCGGCGTAGGCTTTTTGGGCATCGGCGGGCGCCAGTGGCAAGCAGATGCACGGCAAGCCCTCCGGGATGCCGGGCTTCATCCCGGCCCAGCCATCGAGCTTGCCCACAAACAACAGCTTGGCCTCGCTGTGCTCCAGGATCTGGCGGATGGTGCCGGCCGCCAAGGTGGGGTACAGCGGCACCGAGACGTGGCCCGCCATCCAGATGGCGAAGTCGCTCATCAACCAGTGCGCCGTGTTCTTTGAGAGCAGGCCGATCTTTGAACCCGGCTCAAGGCCCAGGCTTTGCAGGTGCGCGGCCATGCGCCGGGTTTGGTCCAGCACCTCGCGCCAGGTGTAGTCGCGCACGGCGCCGCCGCCCAGTGGCTGCGTCAAGGCCACACGCTCGGGCGTGCTGGTTTCCCAGTGGTATAGACGCTGCAAGGCAAGCGCGTCAGCGGCAACGGTATTGGCCATGGTGGACTCGGTGGGCCGCGCAGGCGGCCCTGACTTGAATAAGGGGATTGAGCCTAACCACGCCGGCCTGCCACCGAAAGCAGGACTACCCCCGAGCCAGGGTCTTCCCACCCGGCCGCGCCGCAGGGGCCTCAGCGCCCGTTGGCGATGGCCGAATTGAGCTGGTCCTGCGCTTGGCGCAGGGCCCGCAGCACCAAGCTGACGTCCAGGTTGGCCTGGGGCGCGATGGCCAAAGCCACGTCTTCCAGGGTCTGCGGAGCGGTTTCCAGCGCATGCACCAGCACTGACAAGGCGCAGATCGGCCGTTTGGCCGGCGCTTGCGGCAGTGTCTGACTGGCCTGCGCCACCACATGGTGGCGCACGCTGGCCACGGCGGCGAGGCCCAGGCCCCAGCTCTCGCACAGCGCGGCGCCCAGGGCGTCATGGCTGATGCCAAAGCCGGTTTGCTCCAGGCTGGTCAACTCGCTGTCGTTGTGGGTGGCGCGCAGCATGGCGCGGTAGTGGTCGGTGGCATGGCGAAACAGCACCGCCTTGCCACATTCTTCAAACAAACCCGCCGAATGTGCAGCCCAGGCGTCCAGCGACAAGCGCCCGGCCAGGCGGCCCATCAGCAGCCCACGGCGGCCGGCACGCTGCCACAGCGGCTCCAGTTCCGGCGCGGGTGGGAAAGCCGCACGCAAGCCCATCTCGAAGGTGATGGCCGC